>Ga0224521_1000164_pt1 | contig 22183 bp, 13 predicted proteins | sample CFST0metaG_FD_182731 | JGI IMG/M metagenome (GOLD analysis project Ga0224521, IMG submission 182731) | Peat soil microbial communities from Stordalen Mire, Sweden - C.F.S.T0 | ecosystem: Environmental > Terrestrial > Soil > Wetlands > Peat | place: Sweden: Norrbotten County, Stordalen Mire... | reverse complement strand
CAATGATCCACATGAACCGGATTGGTAGTAGTCAGCCACACATTGCGGTAGATACCAGAACCTGAATACCACCGAGAATTCGGTTCTTTGGAATTATCCACTTTTACCGCAATCACATTGGTTGAACCGAATTTAATGTACGGAGTCAGGTCGTACTGGAACGAAGAATATCCATACGGACGTTTGCCCACCGAAGTTCCATTAATCCAAACCTCACTATTACGATACACACCGTCGAAATCGATGTAAATGCGTTTGTCCTTGTCGGTAAGCGGCACAATGAAAGTTTTGCGGTACCAGCCCAGTCCACCGGGCAATGCGCCGCCGCCTGGAGACGCAGGAAAGTCTTTGCCAAAGTCGGATTCAATGCTCCAGTCGTGAGGCAGATTAAGCGAGCGCCATTTGGTGTCGTCAAAAGAAACCGAATAAGCATTCATGGTGCTGTCGGCTAAGGTAAATTTCCAGCTCTGGTTAAAGCTTTGGACCCTGTTGATTTCCTTGACTGAAGCTATACCAGTAGCGTACAGTGCCAGAAAAATCAAAAGTAAATTTAGTTTTTTCATGAGATTTGTATTTATGATTTGATTGAATTTTCAAGTGTTATTTTATCTGCGTACTTGCTGTATACCCGCTAGACTGGTAGCGGGAAAAATGTCTGCAATGAAGCAGTTGCAAATATACTATTCTAATTTGGTAGTATCTGAACTCAATGTTCTTTTTATAGGTAAATTTTGATAACCTCTTTGTTATCCGATACAGAGAAGAATTCCTCTCCCGACCACCATTTGTTATTGATTATGAATCTATTGCATTGATCTTTGCGTGTTCCTTCAATACCTAACTGGCGAAATTAACAAATCAACTTCCAGCACATTCACCATCTCCGGTTGCGCTGTGGCTACACCTTCACCATCTACTTGTTGTACATTCTCAACGAACAAGTGTAGTTTTTTGTCGCTTTTCCATAACTCGGTGTCGTAGGTTGGTTCCCATGAGCTAACTGCGAAATTGGTAAGATCGGAAATCTGCCATTGGTTTAGAGCAATATTATTACAAACGGCTACCGACACTTTGTCTCCACGCTCGCTATCCCGGAAGAATAACCGTATCGAAGCTCGATTGCCTTTACCACTTACCAATACCTGTGGGCGGGAAATCGGAATTCGTTTGGTGCCAACTCCGCTCAATGAAAAAGGAGTTTTCCGGAATCCTAGATTCAGTTCTTTCCATTTGTTGTCCTCGTTGTATACAATGTGATATTGCGGTACCGCGCTGTTGACACTTCGCCAATAGGAGGCGATAAAAGGATTCCCAAAGTCATCCGTGGTCATTGAGGTTTGATTGATGAGCTCACTATTTCGTGGAATAGACCAGGCTAATTCTGCATTTGCCGCATTTATTGGTAAGATGTATTTCTCACCGGTAGATTTCTCCCAACTTATTCCGCCGTCTGTGGAGCGTGCAAACATCATATCGTGATTACTGGCTACATCAGCCGAACCGCGCCAGACCCACGAAATATTAAACGTTCCGTTCTTATCCATGCAGGCTTGCCAATATGCATTTTGCTGTCCTTCACCATCAATAAGGTTAGAATGCAGTTGTGTCCAGGTTTTCGATTTTACGTCATAGCGATTCATAACCAGATTCCCTTTTCCTGAACGCCCGTCGCGATACAGAAAAATCAGATTGCCATTGGCCATTTTGTAGAATTCCGGATAGGTTACATTTGTTTCATTCAATCCGGTCATTGGTATTTTAGCAGTCAACTGCAGGGATAGTGGTGCCACCGAATGTGCATAGTTCAGCGAATTTGCATGATGATCCCACGAAACATGCAAAAAACCATCCCCATCCACCATGATGCTAATGCAATTGTGCGCATCGTGAATATTGCCACTGAAAGCAGTTTCTACCACTTCCCATTTCGTAGAATTGAGTTCTCGTTTTCCCAAAGTCAATTTTCCTTTTTGATTGTAGAAAGCTATAAACTGTATGTTTTTGTAGGTTACCAATGAATTCTTCCGAAAAACGACTGCATTTACCGAGTTTCCTGCCCAACCTTCTGCCACCGGAATGGTTTTGTTTTGGGCTTCAACTACTAGTAATCCGAATGTAAGGAAAGATAATATGAGACAAATGTGTTTCATTAAATTTTATTATGTATTTACCGGTTACAAGTCTGTTTATTTGTATATTGCTTTGAAAAACAGCATCATTAAATATTTAAAATTACTTATTTAGAATGAAAAAAAACGAAACCGTTTAATTACAGAGTGCAAATTAAACTGAATTTCATGTGTAGAAACTTTTAATAATTAATAAAAGGTTATTCATATAATAAATGCTTTGTAATAAACACTTCTTTTGTTTTACAAAAATACACAATATATTAGTTGAAATACACCCGAATTTTTATAACATGCACTTAATTAAGGTGTAGAATGTAGGCTATCTTGAAATACACCATTTCCACACAACAATAACAACGCGTAAAAACTAAGAAACTATAAATTTCCAATTCAAAGTATTACTTACTTTGCACCAATTAATACCAAATACAGTATTTTTATACAATTAATATCAACTTCACATTTATTGAATATAAGCAATTCAGAACATCTATTTATATATTTTTTCTCAAAACAATATTCATGTAAATATACTTGTAACTAACAACTATTTACTTATAAATACTTATTGCTTGAAAAAATGAATTCGCACCGAATTCGAATAGAATATATGTTTTATGCATATTGCTACCATAGCTTGATAATTGCATAATTATTACAATAAGAAAAATTTTATACAGGAATAAAGAAAAATTTCTTTATTCCTTTTGCACTACCAAAAAAAATACTACTTTTGTGATTGAAAAAAGAGGTTTTGTTTCATCGAGATAGTAAAAACAAATATAGATCAATTAATTTAAAAAAAATGGCAAACTTGGATTTAAGCAAGTATGGAATTTCGGGGAACTTCGAAATCTTACACAACCCAACTTACGAAGAATTGTTTCAGGCTGAAATTGACCCTGCAAACGAAGGCTTTGAAAAAGGAGTATTAACAACTTCTGGTGCAATATCGGTTGATACAGGTAAATTTACCGGCCGCTCACCTAAAGATAAGTTCTTTGTAAAAGATGCAGTAACTGATGAGCACCTTTGGTGGGATGGCACAATCAACCGCCCAACAACTCCAGAAGTGTTCGACCATTGCAAAAATTTGGTTACAAAACAACTTTCTTCTGCAAAAAAACTGTATGTAGTTGATACTTTTTGTGGTACAAACGAAGACACTCGTATGAAAGTACGTTTTATCATGGAAGTTGCATGGCAGGCACATTTTGTTACTAACATGTTTATCCGTCCTTCACATTACGATTTGGCAAACTACGGCGAACCTGATTTCGTAACTTTGAATGGATCTAAAACCTCTAATCCAAACTGGAAAGAACAAGGTTTGAACTCTGAAGTATTTACTTTGTTCAACCTGACTACCAAAATGCAAGTTATTGGTGGAACATGGTACGGTGGTGAAATGAAAAAAGGTATTTTTGCCTTGATGAACTACTATTTACCTTTGAAAGGTATGGCTTCAATGCACTGTTCTGCCAACGTAGGTAAAGATGGTGATGTTGCTATTTTCTTCGGACTTTCAGGAACAGGAAAAACTACCCTTTCTGCTGACCCAAAACGTTACCTGATTGGTGATGATGAGCACGGTTGGGATAACAACGGTGTATTTAACTACGAAGGTGGTTGCTATGCTAAAGTTATTGATTTGGAAAAAGACAAAGAACCAGATATCTGGAGAGCTATCCGTCGCGATGCTTTATTGGAAAATGTTACAGTAGGTGCTGATGGTGTTGCTGATTACTCAGCTGCAGCTTCAAAAACGGAAAACACCCGTGTTTCTTACCCTATCTATCATATCAATAAAATCGTTTCTCCTTCACGTGCTGGTCACGCTTCTAAAATCATTTACCTGTCGGCTGATGCATTTGGTGTATTGCCTCCGGTATCTATTTTGGATGAAAAATCAGCTCAATATCACTTCCTTTCAGGCTTTACTTCAAAATTAGCCGGAACAGAACGTGGTATCACCGAACCGGTTCCTTCTTTCTCTCCTGCATTTGGTGAAGCATTCTTGACTTTGCACCCAACCATGTATGCTAAAACATTGATTGGAAAAGCAAAAGAACACAATGCTAAAGTTTACCTGGTAAACACTGGTTGGAACGGAACAGGAAAACGTATTTCGTTGAAAAACACCCGTGCAATCATTGATGCAATTATTGATGGTTCAATTGAAAAAGCAGAAACAATCAAAGTTCCAATTTTGAACCTGGTTGCTCCTAAAACATTGAACAATGTTGACGGTGGTATTCTTGACCCACGTGATACTTATGCTAATGTTGCTGAATGGGAAACTAAAGCAAAATCACTAGCTGCTAAGTACATCAAAAACTTCGAACAATACTGCGACAATGAAGATGCAAAAGCATTGATCCCTTCCGGACCACAATTGTAAGAAGACAATAGAACCAAGACATAAAATTATAGACTTGGTTTGTAATAAATAGAATGAGCTGTCCGATTAATTTCGGGCAGCTCATTTTTGTATATTCAAACTACTAATTTGTTGAATTTAATTGTTTTATTTCTTAATTACTTTCTTTTCAATAATGCCATTTGTAGTTACTATTTTTACAATATAAACACCTTTAGGAAGACCACTTATACCTATCAATTCATCGCTTGCAATTCGTTTATCGATAACTACTCTACCACTTATGTCAGTCATTGAAAAGCTTCCAGATCCTTCAAAACCTTTTACATGCAAGACATCGCTCACCGGATTTGGATACAGTGTTATCAACTCCATTCTTTCATCTGTAATGCCTGTAGTAGTTGTCAGGATGGTAAGATCAGAACCATAACTTGTTCCAACAGCAGTAGTGGCATATGCACGAATATGATACGTCAAACTGGACTTCAAACCGGTTAGCGAACTTGAAAATACTCCGGCTCCTGTACCATCAGTGGTTTTTTTATCAGCAATTGTAGGATTAGCAGAAGTACTCCAACAAACACCACGAGCAGTAACAGAGGATGTTCCTGCATTAGTTACATTTCCTCCTGAAATTGCTGTAGTAGTGGTGATGGAACTGGCTGCAGTAGTAGTAACTGTTGGGGCTGTATACAAAGTTGTAAAGGTCAAATCATCACCGTAAGCAGTTCCAATATCGTTAGTTGCATAAGCTCTAATATGATAAGTAAAACCGGAAGTCAACCCGGTAAGTGAACTTGTAAATTCGCCTACTCCACTGCCATCACTTGTTATGTTGTTTGCTATAGTTGGATTTGCAGAAGTGCTCCAGCAAACACCGCGTGCTGTAACCGGTGCGGAACCTTCGCCAGTAACCATACATGTAACCATAGCTCCGGTAGTGGTTATTGAGCTCGGTAATCCGGTACTTACAGATGGTGGAAAAATTTCAACTATTTTTAAAAAATCTTTCCATTGAACCGCCGCCTGATAAGCTGACTTTGAACCCAAGGGTACATAAAGTGTACAAGCAGCCTTATCAACCCCATTAAAAACATTAGGTGAAGAACCACTTGACAAATCTACCGGAGTGGTTCCAAATGCATAAACAGAAGTCAGGCTACCACAATTACTAAAAGTACGACTTCCAATAGAAGTAACAGATTTGGGGATGGTCACACTAGTTAGCTTAGTACAGTCGTAAAATGCGTAGAAGTCTATACTATTAACTGAATTTGGGATTACTATTGAGCTTAATTTGACACAGCCATCGAAAGCCTGACTAGGAATTAAAGTAACTTTATTGCCAATAGACACGTTCGTAAGGTTTGTACAACTACCAAACGCATAACCGCCTAGAGAAGTGACTGAATTTGGTATTGTTATACTAGTAAAATAAGCACAAGAGCCGAAAGCACCATACCCAATCGAAGTAACTGAATTCGGGATTACTACATCTGTTAATTTCAAACAATGTCCAAATGCAGCATCTCCAATTGAAGTGACCGAGTTTGGAATTATATAGGAAACACCCTCTTTAGCACTTGGATATTGAATTAGAATAGTTTTATTTTTATCAAACAATATACCTTCGGAAGAAGAATAATTCAAATTTTCCAAGTCTACTGAAAATGCAGTTAAAGCATTACACTGATTAAATGCAGATAAGCCAATTGAAGTAACCTTACTACCCAACATCACACTTTTTATATTTTCGCATCCAAAAAAAACTCCATTCCCTATAGAAGTCACTGAATTCGGGATTTCAAAATCAACGTTAAGTCCCTTGCAATATCCAAATGCAGATGCACCAATTGAAGTTATAGACTTCGGCAAGCTAATGCTCTTAAGAGAATTCTTACCAGCATTCTTATTTGCATTACAAAAAGACGAGTTCGGCATTTCATTTGCCGGATAAATCGTACTTGCTGATCCGGACTGCGTACCATCTATACCGGAATAAGCTATGATGTTAACCCCACTAATATCCAAAACTGCAAGGTTAGTTAGTTCATCACGCATACACTTCACATCCCTTGCATCGATATTACCTGTAAGTGTAAGTTTATTAAGAGTTGTCTTGTCGGTCGCTGATATTAAGCTGCTAAGTGTTCCTGCAGTCGCAACATTAATGGTAGTACCCAATGTGGTAAATGTCACATCATCACCGTAATATGTACCAATACTGGTTGTAGCATACGCTCTGACATAATAACTTACGTATGATGCAAGACCTGTAATTGAACTTGAAAACTCACCTGACCCCGTACCATCGGTAGTTTTAGAGTTTGCAATAGTGGGTTTAGCAGAAGTGCTCCAACAAACACCGCGCCCTATAACCGGATATGTACCCTCACTTATCACATTACCTCCATCAGTGACAGTAGTTGTTGCTATTGAATTAGGTAAACTTGTAACAACTGTTGGAGGAACTCCTTCCACTATATTTGTAAAATCTTTCCATTGATCAGCGGCTTGATAGGCGGCTTTCGAACCAATAGGAACATATAAAACACATTTAGCTTGATCTACAGAGTAAAATGTATTATAAGAAGTAGATAAATTAATAGGGGTAGCTTTATCAACAACAATAGTAGCTAGATTTTTACATCCATAAAATGTTGATCCTTTCATGGCAGAAACTGAGTTTGGAATAAAGATAGTCTTTAAATTCAGACATTCTGAGAATGATGCGTTACTTAGCGTAACAACGGAATTAGGAATGGTATATGAACTATTATCTTTGTTTATCGGAAATTGAACTAAAACTGTTTTATTTTTGTCGAACAATATCCCATCAACCGAAGTGTAATTAGGGTTAGCCGATTCAACTTTATATTCCGAAATACTATTGTCGCCATAAAAGGCACTATATTCAATCGTTGTGACTGATGCGGGAATTGTTATACTTGTAAGTTTTTCACAGTGAGAGAAACTGTATTCTGCAATTGTAACAATTGACGAAGGAATTGTTATTTGGGTTAAGTAATAACTATCCATAAAAGCATAGCTACCTATCGAAGAAACTGTAGTAGGAATAGTTATATTTTTTAAATGATTCTCACGAAAAGCCGAATTAGCAATTGAAGTAACAGAATTTGGGACAACAAAATCTCCTCCTTTCCCCTCAGGAAAGCAAATTAACACCGTTTTATCCTTATTATACAATACCCCATCCATAGAGGAGAAATTGGGGTTATCCAGAGCAACATTATAAGCTATATTTTGATAACTAAATCGAAATGCATTATCGCCGATAGTGGACACGGAGGCAGAAATAGAAATATTTAACACACCATAACAACATCTAAAAGCCCAGGGACGAATCGTTGTTACCTTTTCCGGAATTACTATATTGGTTAGCCCGGCACAACCATCGAAAGCATTTTCACCTATCGATATTATTGTTTTTGGGAAATAAAATTCTTTAAGGTGATAATTTGAATAGCTATTCAATTTAAATGAACTCTCCGGCATTTCATTTGCCGGATAATTAATAGTCCATGTATTTGTTGATGTTCCAGCTGTTCCTGTATATGCCTGAATATTTACTGCAGTCATATCCAGCACTGCAAGTAAAGGCATTTCATCACGCAAACACTTTACATCGCGTGCATCGATAGAACCTGTTAAAGTAAGGTTAGTAATAGTGGCCTTATCTGCCGCAGAAATTAAAGTAGATAGAGACCCGGCTGTAGAAACATTAATGATTACAGTCGAATCATTAACTAATGTTTTAAATGTTAGGTCATCTCCATACGATGTTCCAACACCGTTTGTGGCATAAGCTCTAAAATGATACGTAGTATTAGAAGTTAACCCTGTCATTGAGCTAACAAATGTACCCGAAGCAGTACCATCAATAGTTTTTGAGTTGGACGTAGTAGGATTAGCAGTAGTACTCCAACAAACACCGCGGCTAGTAACCGGCGATGATCCCTCGCTTGTAATATTACCACCCGAAATAGCAGTGGTGCTATGAATTGAACTGGCAGCAGTAGTTATAACGGTCAGGGCTGATCCGATAGTAGTGAATGTCAAATCACTTCCATATGATGTTCCATAAGAATTGGTGGCATAAGACCTGATATGATAAGTAAGTCCTGACGTAAGACCGGTAATAGAACTTGTAAATACACCTGTGCCTACCCCATCAGATGTTTTAGAGTCACTTATAGTTGGATTAGCTGTAACACTCCAACAAACACCTCGCATTGTGACCGGAGAAGCACCTGCATCAATAATATTCCCCCCAGAAGAAGCTGAAGTGGCCGTTATTGAACTTGCCACCTTCGTGCTAATTATTGGTAAGAGTGCATCTTCTGAAATATTTGTAAAGTCTTTCCATATATCTGCGGCTTGATAGGCCGTTTTAGATCCGGTTGAAACATGCAAAGTACAAGTGCTATTTTCTACACCAGAAAACACATCAGAAGAAGCACTTATATTAACTGGAGAGATTGGAAGCGCATAAATAGAGCTTAACGAATAACAACTAGAAAAAGCTCCATCTCCAATCGACGTGACAGTCGCCGGAATTGTAACAGTTGTAAGATTCTTACAGCCTTCAAATGCTCCTAATCCGATAGAAGTAAGTGTATTAGGCAATTTTATCGTTTTGAGCGTTTTGTTTTGTCCCATCGCAGGACTAAATGATGCCATTGGCATCTGATTTGCAGGGTAAGTGTCTGTATCCAAATTAAAATTTGTACCACCACTGCCATTAAATGGCTGAATTGTTGCAGCACTTAAATCTATATTCGCCAGAGATCGCATTCCATCTCTCAAGCATTTTACATCTCTGGCATCAATACTTCCGGTTATAGTAAGAGTAACAAGTATATTTTTTTCATCTGCAGAGAGTAGACTGCTTAATAAACCAGCGGTCGGCACATCAATCGTCTTAGAAACCGGAGTAGCGATATCATACACATTTATTAAATCCTTCCATTGATTTGCAGCTTTGTAAGCATCCACAGAACCTGAGGGAACAAATAAAACATGAAAATTAACTCCGCCAAAAACAGTCGAAGAAGAACTCAAATCAATTGGAACAGCCGGATAAGCATAAATGGTATTCAAATTGGGGCAATAGTAAAAAGCACTACTTCCTATTGACTGAACTGAACTAGGTATATTTACACTAGTCAGCGCCAAACAATTTTCAAAAGCAGAAGCACCAATTGAAGTAAGTGATCCAGGAAGTATAATCCCTGTGAGTTTATCACAACTAGAAAACGCATCATCTTTAATCGTTTTAACTCCGCTAGGAATAGTTATACTTTCCAGCTTACTACAATGAGCTATAGCTGCTATACCTATTGAAGTAAGCGAAGTTGGAAGAGTCAAAGATTTTATTAGCGACGTGCTTCCATAGATTGAAAAGGAACTTCGAGGAACTTCGTTTGCAAGATATGTCTTATTGAAAAAATCATCATATGTTCCACCATCTCCGGTAAAAGCATCAATCGTCACCGTACTCATATCCAACACTTCAAGCAAAGGCATTTCATCACGTATACATTTAAAGTCTCGTGCATCAATGTTACCCGTTAGAGTAAGATTAGTGATAATAGCTTTGTCTTCGGCTGAAATGAGGGTGGTAAGCGTTCCCGCTGCGGTTACATTTATAGTTGTCACAGCATGTAGAGATAGAGAAAAAAATAAGCAAAAGAGGAGTAGATTTTTTTTCATTAGCATCTATTATTTAGTCTATTATTTTTAATGTTGCAAATTTATAAAAATAAAGTAAAAAAACAGAACAATAGACATACAAATACAGATTGTGAAGAAAAATTATTAAAAATTGATTCGGAACCAAGCTCAAAGAAATAGAATGAGCTGTCCGATTAATTTCGGGCAGCTCATTTTTCATTTCATTTATAATACCGGTTTATTTCTTCTTGTCCTTTTCAAAGCAGCGATCGAAAAATAACATCTGATACTGTATAGAGTTTGTCCAGTATGCCCAGTTATGCTCGCCGGGACGTTCGATATAATCGTGATCTATTTTTAATGATAATAATCTGCGGTGTAAGCCTGCATTTATCTGGTAATAAAAGTCCGAAACCCCGCAATCAAGAATCAGATTTAGTTCATTATTTTTCAATGAACTTACCATATTTACTACTGAACGATTATCCCATTCATCCGAATTGGTTTCAATACTACCAATTCGTTTGGAAATATCGAATAACTTTGTAGATGACCTTAAATCTACTCCGCCACTCATGCTCCCTGCACTTCCAAATAGTTTTTTATTGCGAATGGCTATATATAATGCGCCATGTCCACCCATACTCAAGCCGGTTATAGATCTTTGTGATCGCTCAGGAATGGTAGAATAATGTGCATCTACATAACTCAGCAGATCTCTGGTAATAAAACTTTCGTATTGGTAAGTTGAGTCAATCGGACTATCAAAGTACCAACTACTGTAACCTCCATCAGGGCAAACCAGAATAAACTGATGTTCGGTTGCCAATGTTTTTATAGAAGGAACAGTTTTAACCCACATTGCATAATTTTCGCTGTAACCATGAAGCAAATACACTACAGGATAATGTTTTTTTATTGAGTAATTTTCAGGAACAATAACTACACTTTTCACCTCTTTCTTCATTTTGGTAGAGAAAACAGAAATGGTATCAACCTGAGTTTTTGAAAACCCGAACTGGCAAAGTACTAATAAAACTAACAAAAAAGTTATTCGCTTCATGGTTACATTATTTTTATTTAAATTGGGTAGCAAAGATAAAGAAATAGAATTGTTCTGCGAAACCCTGTTTACATCAATTTTGGCAGTGAAATAACGAAATTTGATTGCAATTATTTGGAAATAATTCTATCTTTGCAATAAAATACAGTTTTTTATCTATTATTGCATATTAATAAAAAATAAATACATAATCTATGTTTAAAACAAATCAGTATTTCGATGGAAAAGTTGTTTCTATCGGATTAGAATCAGCAGAGGGAACTGCTACTGTTGGTGTAATGGCAGCCGGTGAATATGAATTCGGAACAGGTACCGTAGAAGTTATGACCGTAATTTCTGGTCAGCTAACCATTCAGCAACCCGACGAAACAGAATGGAAAACTTACAAAAAGTTCGAAAGCTTTGTAGTGGCCAAAGACGTAAAATTCAAGGTGAAATGTACAGAAGATACACCATATTTGTGTTTGTATAAGTAACCTCACCCCTAACCCCTCTCCTTAAGGAGAGGAGAACTAAATAGCTTGTTTCTGAATAGGAACAAGCTATTTATTCATTAGCTGTTAACTATCCACTACCAACTATCCACTAAAAAAGAGCTATCTTTGCGCCGAAATCAAAAACGACTTTAGATGATATTAAATTATTCAGAAACTGATACTTCAAAAACGTTTGAAGGACAATATAAAATGCTGGTTCTCGATCTCGATGATACCCTGCTTCGAGATGATCATAGCATTTCCAGCCGCAACAAAGAACTGTTAGCCGAAGCACAACGCAAAGGTGTAAAAGTGGTGTTGGCCTCCGGTCGTCCCACACAAGCCATGATGCAATATGCTGAAGAACTTCAGCTTGCCAGGTTCGATTCTTACCTGATTTCGTTCAATGGCGCAGTGGTAACTTCATTGAAAAACAATGAAATTCTATTTCAGAAAAGTCTCACTCAAGAAGAAATACACAGTCTGTACGATTTCAGTCTGGAAAATAATGTACACATACTTACCTATACTGACAAAGGAATAGTTAGCGAAACCGATTCGGAATACATTGATGTGGAAGTACAACTAACCAATATTCCACACCACAAAGTCACTTCATTTAAAAAAGAAATAACGCATTCAGCCGTTAAATGCATCCTGTTGGAAGAACCAACCTACCTCAGGCAAGTCGAAATCAAGCTAAAAGCTGAACGAACCGACCTGAGTGTATCGCGTTCTAAACCATTTTTTCTGGAAGTTATGCCTCACGGAATTGATAAAGCCGCCAGTATTGACTTTCTGGTCAAGCTGCTTGATATCAAGCAAAGCGAAGTGATAGCAGTCGGCAACGCAGGCAACGACTTATCCATGGTGCAGTACGCCGGACTGGGCGTTTGGGTGGATAATGTCAGCCCGGAACTGCGCCACGAAGCAGATGTAGTGGTGGCTTCCAACAATCATGATGGAGTAGCCGAAGTGGTGGAGCGGTTTATTCTGAATTAGCCACTAACTGCCAAGTGGCTACAGCAAAACATGAAGGCATGCAAGCCTTTACCATGCCTGTAATGACGGTAGTTCTTTAATATCCATCCAACAGACTCCATGAAGTGGTTGTCTGGTATAAAAAAAGCTTGCTCCAATCAAGGAACAAGCTTCAATGTATATTCAATAGTCTTCCGACTACGCACTACCAGCTATTCAAAACCTTTTAAACCCGATAATCTCGCGTACTTCACGAATGGTTTTAGCTGCGTTCTCCTGCGCTTTTTCCTTGTCCATGCGAGCTACTTTATAAATGTAAGCTTCATCGCTTGAAATCTCTTTAATTCGCTCGTAGAAGGGAGCTGTAAAGGCAATCATATCCTGAGATACCACGAGTGCACCCTTAGATCATCATATTCATAGCTTCACGAACTTCAGCTAAAGTTTCAATTCCAGTTTGTCTTGCCTGTTTAATTCCATCTTGCAAAATACTCCTAACGTAAGATTCGTCCTTTTCCAAATGAATCCGTTTTTCTCTTATTTCTTTAAAATAGCTGTTTAGCGCATCTGCTGTTATTTGTTTTAATTTACCAGACCCTAATTCTCCAATCTCTGCAGCAATCTCTTCCGGGCTTGTTCCCAAACAAAGAGATGATAACCTCAGTAAATTAGCAACCTCCGGCCTATTGACCGGGTCAAATGTGATATGTCTTTCGGAGTCTGTTTTAGCCGATTTAATCAACTTAGCTGTTTCAGTTTCAGTTGCTTTTATCATAATGCTATTATTCCTGCTCTTACTCATTTTTTGATTACCATCCAGTCCCAAAATCATAGGGGATTCACTTAATAATCCTATCGGTTCAGGAAATACATTAGTATTAAACTTAGTATTAAACCTTTTAGCAATGGTTCGTGTCAATTCTATATGTGGCAACTGGTCTTTACCAACAGGAACGACATTACTTTTACAAAAAAGAATATCTGCTGCCTGATGGACCGGATACGTATACATTCCTGCATTAATAATTTCTTTTCCAGAAGCAGAAATCTCCTCTTTTACTGTTGGGTTCTTATTTAATTCTGAAAGTGATACAAGTGATAAAAATGGAACCAACAATTGATTTAATTCCGGAATATGACTGTGCGGAAAAATATAGGTTTTATGTTGCTTTGGATCTAAGCCACAAGCTAAATAATCTAATGTAAGTTCAAATACATATTTTGAAATATCTTTGAAGACATCACGGTCTGTTAACACCTGATAATCTGCAATTAAAATATATGTTTCTACACCTATATTTTGTAATTTCACCCGGTTAAGAATTGAGCCAAAATAATGTCCAATATGTAAATTTCCCGTTGGTCTATCTCCTGTAAGAACTCTATACTTAGCAGGATTTGTATATAAATCTTTTTCTAATAATTTGCTTTTCAGAACAGCATTGTCAAATGATGCATTGGATATTCCAATTGGACCTTCTTGTGTCATTGTTTAATAATTTTTTTACGAATAGCTAAAATGCTATTTTTGTTTATCTTTTTGCGTTACACACAACAGCTTTTGTACATTTCTTTGAAAGACTGATGCAGCCAACAACTGGTTCCATAATGACCCCTCATCTCCTAAAAGAGGACTATAAATTTGGTTTTTATTTAAATTATCCCCAACTGAAGTTTCATATTCTTGTTCCCCTTTTGGGTCTTCGGCTAGGGGTTCTATTCTATCGGAATAGTCCTCTTAATGCGTTGATCGAGCGAAGTAAGGGTTTCAGTGGTAGCCACACCTCTAATTTCCTGAATTCTGCCGTTTAGCAATTCCATTAAATGGATGTCATTTTTGGCATAAAGCTTAATCAGGATGGTATATGAACCAAGCGTATATTGAGATTCAACAATCTCAGGAATTTTTTCAAGTTCGTCAACAACTTCTTTGTACATCGAGCCACGTTCCAGTGTTATTCCGATATAAACACACATTTGAAATCCCAGCATTTTAGGATTCACGTGGTACCCTGAACCTGTGATGACATCAATATCAATCAGTCGTTGAACACGTTGATGAATAGCTGCGCGCGAAACTCCGCACTCCTCAGCCACATCTTTAAATGGCATACGTGCATTCTTTGTAATAATCTGCAAAATTTTTCGATCCAATTGGTCTATCTTTTCCATGGTTGTGGATATTAGTAAGTTGATATGTTTAGTTTATTTATATGTTATGTGCTCGTGATTTCAGAGTTCCTTACCAAGGAATTTCAATCAACTAAATTTATCATATAGGCAGCAAAATTACATATAATAAATGGGAATTAAAAAATTATACACATGAATATCTAAAAAAATAGGATTAAAGATTGTTTTTTAGTTTAATTTCCTTTCTTTTTGACAAAAAAATAGCCGGAGTGGTTTCACTCCGGCTACTCAATTATTCATTACCTAAACTATCGTTGACGTTGTTGCATTTGTTGTTGCATCTGTCTCATTTGTTCCGGGCTCATTTGGGGAGCAGCTGGTTGATCTTTTTCAATTGAAATTAATTCAACTTCGAAAATCAACATCGAAAATGGTTTGATAGCACCACGATCTGTAGCACCGTAAGCCAATTGTTGAGGAACAAAAACTTTATATTTTGAACCAACCGGCATTAATTTCAATACTTCAGTCCACCCTTTGATAACTTGGTTTACAGGGAATACAACTGGTTCTTTACGATCAACTGAGCTATCGAATACAGTTCCATTAATCAAAGTTCCATGATAATTTACTTTTACTCTACTGGTTTCAGTTGGAATTGGTCCGTTACCTTTTGTAATAACCTGGTATTGTAATCCACTAGCAGTGGTGATCACACCTGGTTTTTTAGCGTTTTCAGCTAAGAATTTTTCACCTTCAGTTTTGTTAGCTCCATATTGTTTTTCCATTTTAGCAGCCATATGAGCATCCATGGTTTTCTTGAAGTAAGCTTGAGCTTCAATAGGAGTCATCTGAATTTTAGATCCTTTCAAACCGTTTATTAAACCTTGTTTGATTATGTCGATGTCTACTGTCAAAGTAGAATCACCCATTAAACCTTTTTTCTTTTGTTGTTTCAGGGTAGTTCCGATTTCAGTACCTAGTTCTGCCATCTTACTATTTTCTTTGTCAACTTTTCCTTTAGAACCTTCATTGATACCAGCCAAAATAGCTTTGATTGATTTCTGAGCAGAATCTCCTTTGATATAGTTGGTTTTCAGATTATCACCATAAGCCAAGCCTAATGCATAATTCAAACTGTCGTTTTGAGTTTTTAATGTTGGCAACTTAGGTTTGTTACTATTGCATGAAGAAAACGCAAATGCGGCTATTAAAGCCACCGCAATAAATATATTCAGTTTTTTCATTTTTCTGTTTATTAATATTTTTTTGAACTATTATCTAACTTGTTGTTGTGGTGCAGATTGTTGTTGAGGTGCTTGTTGTGGTGCAGATTGACCTTGAGGCATTTGTTGAGGAGCTTGTTGTCTCATTTTTTGTTCCTGCATTTTCATCATGGTTTTTTGAATATAGTCCTGAGCTTCTTTAGCTGTCATTCCTTTATTAAAACCATTTACGGCATTCACCAATCCTTGTTTTACAAGTTTTTCATTGAATTTCAAAGTTGAATCACCCATTAAACCTTTGGCTTTTTGTTCTTTAAATGCATTTCCGATTTTAGTACCTAATGTGAACATTTCACCTTTGTCAGATCCTTTGTAAGCTTTATCTAACGATTTCAACAAAGCAGCAACTGGTTTACTTGAGCTGTCAGACTTCATTAAAGAGTTTTTAATATTATCTCCGTTAAACAACCCCAGAGTATAATTCAAACTGTCATTTTGAGTTTTCAAAGTGGCAGTTTTTGCTTCGTATTTGTTGCAGGAAGCAAGCAAGAAAATGGCAACAAAAGCTACCAACGATAAAAGACCTTGTTTTTTCATTTGATTTTCAATTTTATAAATTTCTATTATATTGTTGTAACATAATTATTTTTTGGTAGTTCTGGTGCTTTTGACACTTTTTACAGGTTTCACGGCTTGCACAGGTTTCACTTCATTTACCGCAGAAACTTCAACAACTGGTTTAATACCAAGCAACTCAACTTCAAAAATTAAGGTTGCAAAACCTGGAATGGCACCATTGCCAGCACCTTTTTCGCCATAACCCAATGTGTATGGAACGAAGAACTTATATTTTGACCCAAGAGGCATCAACTGAACGCCTTCTGTCCAACCCGGAATAACCTGATTAAGTGGAAATGTAATCGGTGATTTGCGATCAATTGAGCTGTCGAATTTTGTTCCGTCAACAAGAAATCCTTGATAATGAACTGTTACTGAATCAGTAGCTTTTGGTTTAGGACCATCTTTTAATGTCAATACCTGATATTGTAAACCGCTTGCAGTTGTTTGAATACCTTCTTTGGTTTTATTCTCTGCAAGGAATTTTTCACCGGCAGCTTTTTTCAAATCAGCATCTTTTGCTTGTGCTTTGGTGATATAATTACGGAAAAATGTAGCTGCTTCTTCAGTCTTCAGCAATGCTGAATCACCTTTCATGGCAGTAGAAAATCCTTTGATGATTAAATCAGTATTTGATTTTCCACCGGGAATTCCTTTTATGTTTTTAGAAAAATCCGATCCGACATTTAACCCAAGTGCATAACTCATTGAGTCAACATCGTTTGATAAAATTTGAACCGGAGCTTGCACTGGAGTTTTCTCCGGTTTCTTACTTTTGGCGTTAGCAGAAGTCAAAACCAAACCTGCTACTGCAATAAATAAAATGGTTCTTTTCATTACTTTCTCTTTAAATTATTTATGATTGATTCTTCCTTATTTTAAACAATATCCAATAATTCAACTTCAAAAATCAATGTTGAATGTGGTGCAATAGCTTGTCCTGCTCCTTGTGCACCGTAAGCCAGTTCTGATGGAATAAACAATTTCCATTTTGAACCTACAGGCATCAATTGCAATGCTTCAACCCAACCGCTGATAACCTGAGTTACACCGAAAGTAGCAGGTTCGCCACGACTAACCGAGCTATCGAATACAGTTCCATCAATTAAAGTTCCATGGTAATGCACTTTTACAGAATCGGATGCACTTGGAGTAGCTCCTTCGCCTTTTGTCAGCACTTCATATTGCAATCCGCTGGCCAAAGTAACCACTTCGGCACGATTAGCATTTGATTCCAAAAAGGCTATTCCTTCGCCTTGGACTTTTTCACCCATTTTTGCTTGCAGATTTTGAAAAAAATCGCCGATAATAGTTTGAGCTTCCTGATAACTGATTTCAGGTTCTTTTTGCTCCATTACATCTTGAATTCCTTTGGCTAGTTGAGCGTAATCCAAAGCAGTAACTCCACTTCCTAACAGGTTATTACCCAAGCTCAAACCCAATGCATAACTTACTTTCTTCATTTCAATAATTTTACATTAATCCCTGACCCGTAAAGGAGAACAGGATCATTTTTTTGATTTTTATTTTATTATTTATATTTATCAAACACAGACCCTGAGTTTCCACTATTTACCTCGATTTACGAGAGCGTGGAAGGGTTATTTTTTATTTCTTTTTAAGACCCAAGGGTTTAAAAAAACGCTGCAAAGATAGCTGATTTGTTGGACAATAGCACGTTAATATTTCAAAATTATCGAGATGAAACTACAATAGGTAATTTTATTTCTTTTTTTATTCCAGTTTGCGGATTAAACATCTCAAAATAAAGAACATAAATTCCAATGTTTACATTCTTTCCTTTGTCGGTTCGTCCATCCCAAGTCAAAAATCCTTCGGAAGAAAGTAAAATATTGGTGCCCAAATGAAAAACTTTTACTCCAACCTGATTTAAAATTAACACATTGGCTATATAACCGGAAGTTTCTGTTTTATAATGAATAAAACACACATCATTCACACCGTCATTATCAGGAGAAAATGCTTCCGGTTCGGTCCAAGCGGATTTTTGGGAGGTATCATTACTCAATATATCCCGATATTGAGAATTTTTATAACCAGGTGTTCCATAATTGACCTCCGAAGATGCTGAGTGCCACGATGCAGAATTCTGAGTAGGTAAAAGAGGATTAATCCGTTCCAGTGCCACTCCCTTTGGATTTTTCACTAAAGCATTATGCCATTTCACGTTGTAAGTCAGTTCATCGTAAATTGTATCTTTGGCGACGCTTGCCAAAATCAACGTGGAACTTTCATTATTGAGTGATGACCAACCACTTATACTCATAATATTGCTTTCTGTAGGACAATTGTGATAGTTACGCACCGAATCGGCGTTGGCACACAAAGCAAGATATGCATGAGGTAACATCAAAGTCTTGAGCGGAACTTTACTTCCTGTGTTAAGTGTTCCATCCGTTTTTCGGGTAGTAAGAGCCAACCCCGAAACATCCAACAATTTATCGGACTTGTTGTAAATCTCAATATACTCCAGAGAATTCAGCGGATTCTCAAACATGACTTCATTCAGTATCAAATCATCCACAGCTTTTTGCTCAACTATCCCGATATTCCGACTGCTCTCGGCAAGAACATTTCCGGCTAAATCAGCTAGTCCTGTCGTTTGTAGGGTATAAAGTTTCCCCTTTTCAAAACCAGTTGAAAATGTAAGTTCCAGAGTAGTTTTATCTTCAGAATATACTTGCGAAGAAGGACTCCCCATTTCTTGATTAACACTAAACGCAGCAGAACTGAAATCCATCGCCTCAGAAAAACTTAGTTTCAATTTATTTGGTTGCTCAAGAGTAAATGAATTCCAGGTAGGAGCTTCTTTGTCAATATACTCTGAGTTTTTAAATCCGGGCGTACCATGATTTGTAGTTGATGAAACACAGGAATGCCAGGAAAACTGACTTTGTGTTGGTAAATCAGAACCGGTTCGTTCAAGGGATATTCCCTTCGGACCGGTCACCCACGAGTTGTGCCATTTCACGTTGTAAGTCAGTTCATCGTAAATTGTATCTTTGGCAACGCTTGCCAAAACCAATGTGGAACTTTCGTTATTGAGTGATGACCAACTTCCGGTAGCAGTTAAAATATTAGCTTCGGTCGGACAGTGATGATAGTTGCACACTGAATCGGCATTGGCGCACAAAGCCAGATTCGCATGAGGCAACATCAAAGTCTTGAGAGGAACTTTACTGCCGGTGTTCAATGTGCCATCGGTTTTTCTGGTAGTAAGAACCAACCCAGAAACATCCAACAATTTATCGGACTTGTTGTAAATCTCAACATATTCAAGAGAATTCAGCGGATTCTCAAACATGACTTCGTTCAGTATCAAATCACCCACAGCTTTTGGCTCAACTATCCCGATAGTCCGACTGGTTTCGATTAACGCATTTCCTGCCAAATCTATTAAAGATGATAACTGAAGTTTGTAAAGTTTTCCACGTTCAAAGTTTGAAGCAAAAGTCAGTTCGATAATTGTTTTATCTTCCGAAGTAGTTTTTTCCGCCGGATTTCCGAGGTTATTGTCTACGCTAAATGTCGCTTTACTAATATCCATCGCTTCCGAAAAAACCAACTGCAACTTATTGGGTTGCTCCATTGTAAACAAAAGCCAGGTCGGGACTTCTTTGTCAATATACTCTGAGTTTCTAAATCCGGGTGTACCGTGATTGGTTGTTGATGAAACAGAGGAATGCCAGGAAAACTGACTTTGTGTTGGTAAGTCAGAACCGGTTCGTTCAAGTGATATTCCTTTCGGACTGGTCACCCATGAGTTATGCCATTTCACATTGTAGGTCAGTTCATCGTAAATTGTATCTTTGCCGACGCTTGCCAAAACCAACGTGGAACTTTCGTTATTAAGTGGATACCAACTTCCGGTAGCAGTTAAAATATTAGCTTCGGTCGGATAGTGATGATAGTTGCGTACAGAATCGGCATTGGCACACAAAGCCAGATAGGCATGAGGCAACATCAATGTTTTCGCTGGAACTTTACTACCGGTGTTAAGTGTGCCATCCGTTTTTCGGGTAGTAAGAACCAACCCTGAAACATCCAACAATTTATCGGATTTGTTGTAAATCTCAATATATTCCAGAGAATTCAGCGGATTCTCAAACATGACTTCATTCAGTATCAAATCGCCAACAGCTTTTGGCTCAACTATTCCAATCGTTCGACTGGTCTCGGCAAGAACATTTCCGGCTAAATCAGCTAGTCCTGTCGTTTGCAGAGTATAAAACTTTCCTCGTTCAAAATTATGTGGAAATGTAAGTTCCAGAGTAGTTTTATCCTCAGAAGATACTTGCGAAGAAGGACTCCCCATTTCTTGATTAACACTAAACGCAGCAGAACTGAAATCCATCGCCTCAGAAAAACTTAGTTTCAATTTATTTGGTTGCTCAAGAGTAAATGAATTCCAGTTCGGAGCTTCTTTGTCAATATCTTCTGAGTTTTTAAATCCGGGTGTACCGTGATCGGTCAGTGATGAAACACAGGAATGCCAGGAAAACTGACTTTGTGTTGGCAAATCAGAACCTGTTCGCTCAAGTGATATTCCCTTCGGACTGGTCACCCACGAGTTATGCCATTTCACGTTGTAAGTCAGTTCATCGAAAATTGTATCTTTGGCGACACTTGCCAAAACCAATGTGGAACTTTCATTATTGAGTGGATACCAACTTCCGGTAGCAGTTAAAATATTAGCTTCGGTCGGACAGTGATGGTAATTACGCACCGAATCAGCATTGGCACACAAAGCAAGATAGGCATGAGGCAACATCCATGTTTTCGGTGGAACTTTACTACCGATGTTCAGCGTGCCATCCGTTTTTCGGGTAGTAAGAACCAACCCCGAAACATCCAACAATTTATCGGATTTGTTGTAAATCTCAACATATTCCAGAGAATTCAACGGATTCTCAAACATGACTTCGTTCAATATCAAATCACCCACAGCTTTTGGCTCAACCATCCCAATCGTTCGACTGGTTTCGGCAAGAACATTTCCGGATAAATCAGCCAGTCCTGTTGTTTGCAGAGTATAAGGTTTCCCTCGCTCAAAGTTTGAAGCAAAAGTCAGTTCGATAGTTGTTTTATCATCCGATATTGTTGTTGAATTAGGGTTACCTATTTCATTATCAATTTCAAATACAGTGTGAGAAATATCCATTGCTTCCGAGAAAACCAACTTCAACTTATTTGGCTGCTCCATTGTGAATGAATTCCAGATCGGAGCTTCTTTGTCAATATATTCTGAGTTTTTAAATCCGGGCGTACCATGATTTGTAGTTAATGAAACACAGGAATGCCAGGAAAACTGACTTTGTGTTGGTAAATCAGAACCGGTTCGTTCAAGAGATATTCCCTTCGGACCGGTCACCCACGAGTTGTGCCATTTCACGTTGTAAGTCAGTTCATCGTAAATTGTATCTTTGGCAACGCTTGCCAAAACCAATGTGGAACTTTCG
>Ga0224521_1000160_pt1 | contig 22563 bp, 14 predicted proteins | sample CFST0metaG_FD_182731 | JGI IMG/M metagenome (GOLD analysis project Ga0224521, IMG submission 182731) | Peat soil microbial communities from Stordalen Mire, Sweden - C.F.S.T0 | ecosystem: Environmental > Terrestrial > Soil > Wetlands > Peat | place: Sweden: Norrbotten County, Stordalen Mire... | reverse complement strand
TCGGCTGACATTTCCAAAACTTTTTGAGCACCCCCGACCATTTCGGCACATCTGGCAACAGTAACCTGCTGCAGCGTCTTTTCCAGCGGCCCCCAGGCCTGGTCCAATTTACCTACAATATTCTTCCCGGATACCTTAACTTTATTAAAGACCACTTCACAGAGTTTATCCCCGGCGATGGTTTTTAACAGGGTACAGGTAATTCCCGGGCTCTTCCGGTCCACCAAAAATGCGGTGATGCCTTCTTCCGGTTTTGTGCCTTTTTTAGTGTGGGCAACGCAGATAATATAGTCGGCGATATGCGCATCAGGAATGTATAGTTTGGTGCCGTTGAGCACATAATCGTCTTTTTCGGCGACGGCTGTCGTCTCGACCGCGGCAGCTTCATAACGGCCGGTTGATTCGGTTAAGGCCAGTGTGAGAATCGTTTCGCCCTTGCCGATTTTTGTCAGTAAATCCTTTTTCTGTTCCTCACTCCCGGCGTTCAGGATAAAAAGGCCGCCCAGCAGCACGGTAGAAAAGAAAGCACCAGGTAAACAGGCACGTCCCATTTCCTCTTCCAGCGCCACCAAGTCGATCATAGTCCCGGCGCCGCCGCCGTACTGCTCAGGATATATCAAGCCCAGCCATCCCAGTTGGGCCATTTTCTTCCACAGCTCCGATGGGTTGCCTTTTTCATCCGCCGCCATCTGCCGGACTAAAGACTTCGGGCACTCTTTCTCAAAGAAATCGCGCGCCCCTTTTTGCAGCATCTTCTGTTCATCATTAAAATCGAAATTCATCTTTTTCGCCCTCTCTTCTTTACTTCTTCACCGGCATTGTCATTTGCGGTTCGCGCGGCAGGCCCATGGCTACGGTAGCGATGACGCTTCTCATCATTTCATCCGAACCGCCGCCAAAAGTTCTGACTACCGTCTCGCGATAACCCAGTTCAACACGGCCCTTGATGGGTGCCCATTTGGAACCCGGTTCAAGCTGACAGGACATTCCCAGAATCTCCATGCCTTTGTTTGCCACCCGCTGGCTGGTTTCGGCTTCCCATATCTTTGATTCGGCTCCGGTCCACGCCGGGTTCATACCGCTATCTACCATCCAGTTAATGCGATGGGTGAATAAACGGAGAATATTCACTTCAATGGCAAGCTGTGCTAAACCCTGTTCTACCAGAGGTTCGTCGTATAAGGGCTTCCCGTTACGCATCGTTTCCTTAGCGTATTTAATCAATTCGTCCACGATTTTCGGAGCCCAGGGGGAAGAACCGACGCTAGCTCTCTCAATGCTTAAAGCTTCTCTGGTGATGCCCCAGCCGCCGTCTTCCGGCCCGATGCGGTTCTTCTTGGGAACCCGCACATTATCGTAAAATATCTCGTGTGTCGCCATGCCTGATATTGTGTGCATTTCTTTGATCGTAACGCCCGGGCTCTTCAGGTCCGCAATCAGGAGCGAAATCCCTTTGTGCTTCGGTACATTAGGGTTGGTTCTGACTAATAACCAGTGGTAATCCGCTTTATCGACGCCGCTGCTGAACATTTTCTGACCGTTAATGATGTAATCGTCGCCGTCCGAGACCGCGCGCATCTGCAGTGATGCGAGGTCGGTGCCGGCGTTGGGTTCAGTATAACCCAGGGAAAATAACGCCCCTGCGGCAATTTTAGGCAGCCATTCTTTCTTTTGCTCTTCGGTGGTAAACTTCATCATCGTGGGGCCCGGGACGCCGCCTTGGAAGTTCCCCCAATGACCGGGAAGTTCTATGTTCCGGGCAGCGACCTCCTGGTTAATGATATATCTTTGACCGGCGGTAAGACCCGCTCCCCCAAATTCTTTGGGCCATTCAGGCACCAGCCACCCTTTGGCCGCGAGCTTGCGTCCGAACGCTCTTGTCAGGTCGGAGTCAGTATCAGGCGGCAACCCGCGCTCTTCCGACGATATCGCAAGACGCGGGTCCATATTTTTGTCGATCCATTCCCGCACTTCCTGCCGGAACTTTTTTTGCTCCTCTGTATCAAATTCACCGATAGAATACTCTTTAAAGTCCATTGTTCACTTGACCTCCTTCTTTATCCTTTATGCTGCTTATCCTAAAAGCTTGCTGAAAACTTAAATTTGCCGTTACAGCTCTTTTTAAAGCCGATTGTTCGATTGACTTCCTCCTTTATCTTTGCCGCTTGATTCTATTTAATAAATCACTTCTTCGCCGATTAACTTCGCTATTTCACCATCGGACAAACCCAGCAACGTCCGGAAAACATAATCATTATATTCACCAAAATAAGGGGACGCCGGATTCGACGCGGTCAATGCGGATTTCCAGGGAGAACGCCACGTCAACGTGTTGCCGACCTTCCGGCTGTTCAGTTCAATTAAAGCTCCACGGTCTTTGACATGAGGGTCGTGGTTCATTTCCTCAGTGCTAAGCGAAGCTCCGGCGGCTACTCCCGCCTTTTGCAGTTTGTGCATTACTTCATAATGAGTAAAATCCTTAGTCCAGCCGGCAATCAGCTTATTTAATTCATCCTGATTTTGCCAGCGGCTGAATTGGTCAACGAACTTTTCATCCTTACACCATTCGGGATTGCCCATAACCCGGCACAAAGCCTGCCATTCCTCATCATTGGCAACGGCAATGGCTACCCATTTATCTTTGCCATTACAGGGATAACAACCGTGCGGCGCCATGATTTCATCGCGGTTTCCCATGCGCGGACGGATACGACCGGTCATTTCATATTCCATGACCACTTCAGGGAGCAGCGACATTATGGCCTCACTTTGAGCCAATTCGACGTGCTGCCCTTTGCCCGTTTTGTGGTGATAATAAACAGCGCTGCAAACTGCCAGCACCCCATACATTCCCCCCACAGGGTCAGCCATAAAGATGGACGGAGTTGAAGGTTCCCCGCCGGGATAACCAAACGAAGCCTCCAATCCGCCGATTGACTGCACCGTCGCGGCATAAGAAATATAATTTTTATCCGGGCCGGTACTGCCGAAACCGGGTACCGAGACCATGATAATATCCGGTTTAACTTCTTTCAGCACATTATAATCCAGACCAAAACCGGGCATTCCTTTTGGCGCCAGGTTCTCGACGACGACGTCGCTGATTTTTACCAGCTTCTTGAAGAGTTCGACCCCTTCCGGTTTTTTCAGGTTCAGATTGCAGCTCTTCGTGCCCCGGTTGTAACCGTTAAAGTTCGGACCGCGATTCAGGTCCCCTTCGGTTTCTATAGTGCGTCTCAAGATATCAATTTTTTTATTGGATTCAATTTTAATGACCTCGGCGCCCATATCCGATAAAATACCGCCCATCCAGCCGCCGGCCCAAACCTGAGTCATGGCGACGACTCTCACACCTTTAAGAAAAGCGCTGTTCATCATATAACACCCGCTTCACCCAGTTTGACCAGGTCCTGTTTGGTATAAGCCAAGCGTCCGCAATATATTTCTTCGTTGTTTTGGCCGAGAAGCGGAGCAGAAGCGGGTTGTTCACGCGGAATACCGGAAAACCGGTAGGGTACGCCCGGATATTTCAGTTTACCGATTTCGGGGTGTTCGACTTCTGCAAAAAAGCCCCGCTCGGCCATTTGCCTGTCCGCCAGCATATCTTTGGCGGTGTAAAGCGCGCCGATGGCCGACCCTCTGGCCTGGCTGCCGCGATAAATTTCGTCCATTGTATGTTCTTTGGTCCAGTCCAATATTAACGGCTTGAGCGCATCCCAGAACTGAGACCGTGACGTATAATCTTTAAACAGTTCATTCTTTGCCCACTCGGGATTACCCATCAAATCGACAAAATGCCACCACTCCGCCTCTTCCATATTGGCATGATGGATATAACCGTCCTTGCACGGCAAAATATGCGCAGGCGCCCTGTCCAGAACATCGGTCCGGTTGACTATCTGTTTGTTGTAGTAATAACGGAATACCGAATGCATATTTTGAATGATACTTTCCTGCTCGGAAACATCAAGGTATGTACCATCGCCGGTCACGCTCTGCTGAAACAAAGCGCCCACGGTGGCGGTGGCCGCGCTCAAGCCAGCCTGGAAACCGAAAATATGCGCCGGGGCTTTAATCGGCTCATGGCTGATATCGACTTCGCGAACCGAATCATAACCGACACCGCCCATGTGGGCGTTAATTAACTCGCAACTCTTGTAATCCTTATAAGGGCCGGTCTGGCCGAAAGGTGTTATCGAAGTCATAACGATATGCGGGTTAATCTGTTTAACCCGCTGGTAATTTAATTTGAGCGCTTTCATTTGCTTCGGGGGATTATTTTCCACAAAAATGTCAGCGTTTTTTAATAATTGATTCAGGATTTTCCTGCCGGTAGCGTTTTCCGGATTGAGCGTAATCCCCTTTTTGTTCAGATTAAGATATTGAAATAAACCGCTGCGTTCCACTCCCGGAGAATCGTTCATGAAAGGCTCTAACCCTCTGGACTCGTCACCGCAGCATGGTTTTTCAATTTTGATGACTTCAGCGCCCATATCGGCCAGTATTTTGGCGCAGAACGGGGCTGAAACCATGTTCCCATATTCGATTACCTTTACATCTTCGAGCACTTTGTAAAACAAAACTGACTCCCGTAAATTGTCGCCCCGAAAAACATGTAGCGATTTCCGGGCAATTAAACACATTATTACGCTGGTAAAATAACAATTAAGACTTCTGCTTAAGGCTCCCTTTTGTTACTTTAACACAATCAATTTTCGATTCAAACTCAAGCATCCCCAATGCCTGTTTTCCATACTAAGGGAATGCCCGTCCTTCTTTCATGTAATCGGTTTCCGGCCGCTCCGCCAAAAACGTGCTGGTAAAATCGACATAAGGCTCCAGAAACGGATACTTATCGTATTTTGCCCAGCGCGGCTTGGTATATTTCGGCGGGTGGTCGACTACGGATTTCTTCCAGCCGTCGAAATCCTCATAAACCAGCTCGCTCTGACGCCACCAGGTGGGAGCAGAACGGCCAGGGAACTGCACTGCTTTGGCACTGAAATATCCGATTAATCCCGGCTGCTGCAGCACTTCTTTCGAGTGCACATTGAGGAACCAATCGTCCCCTTCTTCGACGGAGACACCTTCGGGATACTTGGTGAAAGTGTACCAGCGCAGCATCATTTTTTCTTCCGCGCTATATTTGCCGGCGAGAAAAACATTCTGCGCGGGCACCGGGACGCACGTCGACACCCGCGGTATCGCGTATTTATCCCATTCTATCGGGTTTTTCATCCACCCGCCTTTCCAGGTAAAGTGAAACATGCTGGTGCCGCCGAAGTAATCTTCCATGTTGCGGAACCAGACTTCAATCACGCGCATATTATAGTGACCGTATTCCAGCGCTTCCGGAATCACCGGCAGAGGCCGGTAGCCGACAAAACGGGCAATCCACGGCTGGTCTTTAGATAAAACTTCACAGGCATGATAGCGCAGGTACCAACGCTCAAATGCCGGCATTTCGTTCGGCAAGTCTTTCGAGGCTAACATGAAAATCAATTTAATCACGATTCGCTCCTCTTAATTTTTTATATATAATCGTTGCAATTTCTATTTTGTTCTATATCGAATCCTTGTAATTCACCGCTCCACACTTTACGTTGCCTTTGTGGCAGCGATTTACATGTACAGCGCATGGCGGGTGGGTTCGAAACCCACCCCTATAGTCACTACTCTAATGCCCCATCTTTTTCTTTAATTCCGAATCTATCCAGCAGCGACCGCCGTAAAAACTCAACCGGCTGGGCCCCCCCATTATTCCCATCGTAATCGCATGACACTGGGAATTAAAGCCCTTAAGCCACGGTTGATAAAGCGTGTATGACATCGGCTGCAGCAGGCAAACAACGTAATGCTGCCGCGCGGCACGCTCGTTGACATCTTTCATGATTTGCTTCAATTCATCTTCGGTAGCAGCCGCCAATGCCTTCGGATAATAAGTGTCCATCACGGAATCGTGAATCCCCAGCCAGTTGGGCAAGTGATTCGAATGCAGGCGGTTGATCGCCCCCATCGGGGAATAGTTATGGCCCAGCGGGCCGTATTCCCGCCAGACCAGTTCGTGTTTGCGGTCGGTTTCGACATAGGTAAGCATGGCGTTGTGTTCCATCGGCCGGATTTCCATTTCTATCCCGATATCCGCAAAATAGGATTGGACGACCGGCAGGAGATTTTTGTCCCAGGAGGTGTCGGCCACGACGTTGGTTTTAAATCCGTTGGGATAACCTGCCTCGGCCAATAAATATTTTGCCAAGGCCGGATTATAGGCGTATTCATCTTTGAGTTCCTGCGGCCAGATATCGTAAGGGAATCCCCACCCTTTCATATCCCGGGAAGTAATAGTAGACGGATAAGGTTCGACGGTGCCGCGGTAATAGTCCCGGGCGATGGCCTGCAAGTCAATTGCCAGTTGCATCGCCTTACGGACCCGGATGTCGTTAAAAGGCGGTTTGTCATTGGCCGGCTGAACAGTCAGCGCCTGCGGCCTGGGGATGGGTATCTGTAATATTTCCGGATTTGTTTTCTTCATCGCCGCAGCATCTACCGCCGAAACGCCGCTGATGAGATCGATTTTAGCAGCGCGCAAAGCCGTCAGCGCTTCGGTTTCGTCCGGTATTATCCGGTATCTGATTTCGTCCATATACGGCAATTGATTATCCACGTAACGCTCGTCATGTCCCCAGTAATCGGGGTTTTTCACCAGAGTGGCATGGCTGTCCGGGACAAAATCCTTCAGGATAAACGGGCCGGTGCCGATGGCGTGATGCCAATCACTGACGTCTCCCCATTTCCTGACTGCATCGGGATTTTCCAGACACGGTTCCTGTCCCACGCCGTGCAAAGTTTCCATGATGGCTTCGGGTTTGGTTATCCTTAATTTAAAAACAACGGTGTATTTGTCAGCAGCGGTTACCGATATCAGGTTGCCTGAACCGATGCCGACACGGAACGGACTCGGTTTAGTAAAACCTCCGCCCAGTGCATATATCCGCTGATAATGAAATACCACGTCATCAGCGGTGAATTCCCGGCCGTTGGCCGGCGGCAAATTCTGCCAGCGAATTCCTATACGCAGATGGACAACATGAGTGCCCGGTTCCGGGAATTCCCAACTTTCGGCCAGTTGGCCCTTTAGATATTTGTCGGGATGCCACGGTATCCGATAATCCCACACCGCCGGATCTAATGTCCAGTCATCCGCGACCAGTCTTTCCAGCCATCCGCCGTAAATACTGGTCAGTTTTTCACTGAAATACGGGTCGAAATTTACAATGTTACCGCCGGCGCGCACTGTAAGTTCACCGCCGTATTGCGGCGTGCCGAGTTTATCCCACCAGTTGCTGTCAGGTCTCGTTTTATTTTTCAAATTACGCTCATTTCTTAATGATAACGACGATATTTTTTACGATATTCTAATTTATGGAATAATTTCTAAACACAAAATTGATAATATGTAATATTCCCTTTAAGTCATGAACGATAAGGGGAATTTAATTCTCGGATTAGTAAAGAACAGTAATTCGATTGAGCAAACCTTTAGACTACAGGTATAAACATTATTGAACCAGCCGGCTCGAAATGATTCCCGCTGGTTCAAAATATTCGAAGTGGGCCCTTTTTACAGGGCCCACTTCGAAATCTACTAAACTAAAACTAGTGTCCGTAAGTGTTCTTCAAGTCCTGGTTAATCCAGAATCTTGAACAGTAGAAACCCATGCAGAGAACGCCTGTGCCCGAAGAGACTGCGAAGGTCTGTCCGTTGTAACCGATTAACCACGGCTGACAAACGTCAAACATGCTGGTTGTGCACAGGGAGATGTTCCACTGATGTTCTGCCTCATATTTGTTTCCCGCAACCACCAGGGCTTGTGTATCGGTCAGGGATACTGCCGCCAGAGCCTGCGCATAGAGCGCATCCCAAGCCGGGTCATTAACGCGACCCCAATCAAGATTTGTGATCGACTGCCAATGACGGAAACCCATCAGCGGCGGGAAAGTGAAACCAAGTTTGGTGCCGTAAGCCAACGCATCCTGCTTAAAAGAACGGAGCAATGTATTCAAGGCGGCGGGATCCAATAATTGGACGTCCATTGTGATGCCGACACTGGCCCATTGAGACTGGACAATCTGTAACAGATCCAGATCAGCAGTACCGTGAGCTACGTTAGAAGCTACGATGGTAGTATGAAAACCGGAGGGATAACCGGCTGCCGCCAGCAGCGCTTTAGCTCCCGCCACGTTGTAATCATACGTCGCTTTCAGAGTAGCAGGCCACTGCGAGTACGGGTATGACCACCCGGTGATGGCGGAGGATGTCATTGTGGCGGGGTACGGTGAAGCGGTGCCACTGTAGAAGGTCTGGGCGATGAGCGGCAGGTTGATGGCCATTTGCATTGCCTGCCGGACCCGGATGTCGGAGAAAGGCGCGATATCAATTCTCGGATCGATGGTAGCGGGACCACCCGGTATGGTTATTTGTTTAATTTCAGGATTCGTTTGCTTCAATGCCGAGATATCGGTAAGAGCAAGATTGTCCATGGCATCTATTTTGCCGGTGCGGATTGCTGCCAGTGAGGTAGCCGAGTTCGGAATAACCAGGATTTTGACACTGTTAACGTAAGGGAGCTGGTTTTTCGGGTGCCGTTCATCGTATCCCCAGTAATAGGGATTTTTAGTTACCGTTAACGAACTATCCTGAACATAATCCGATATCTGGAAGGGGCCGCAGCCGATGGCATGGTGCCAGTCGTTGATGAACGGGCTGCTGGGGGTGGTATAAGCGGCGAATACTTCCGGCGCCTCTTCACAACCGCCCATCGGGCCGAACATTTGCTCGGCGATGGTTTCTTCGCTTATTCCATGCCAGGCAAAAGCGACTGTAAAATTATCGGCAGCAGTTACTGAGGTCAGGGAACCGAGCATGGCCGTATTTGTCGAAAGCGGCTTGGCGCCGTTGACGCCTAAATAGGCACGAGCCCACATATATACCACGTCGCTGGCTACAAACTGCCGGCCGTTAACGGGCGCGACATTCGGCCAGTACACGGTTTTGCGCAGGTGCATCGTCACCGTATTTAAGTCCGTAAACGCCCAATCGGTTGCTAAAACGCCCACCTGAAAGGCGGCGGGGCGGAAGGCTATCTGATAGGAAAATACAGACGGGTTCACTGTCCAGTCATCCTGGACCAGCGCGTCTTCCCACAGATTATTAACGGTTTGTCCCCCACCAATCCCGGAATCGTCAAAAGTACTGGGGCCGCTGGTCAAACAAATTGTTAATGAGCTGCCGTAGGACGGCGTACCCAGGCTGTCCCACCAGTTACCGGTGGAAGTAGTTGTTGCCGTACTGGTTATTACGGTAGAGGATGTGGTCGAAGTTGGCGCCGTTGTCGTATTTGTTGTTGTCACGACAGCGGATGTAGTTGTGGTTGTCGTAGTTGTCGTACTTGTCGTCTTTGCAGAGCCGCAAGACGCCAGCACCATCGATACGACGATGAGGAAACTAAGTGCAATCCAGATAACTCCTTTTTTCATTTAACCTCCATTTATTTAATATATGATTCTTATGAACAAACTGAATAATAAACAAGTAAGACTGGCTGTGTCACTAACCCCGATTACCCCCAGGGCTCCGGACACGGGAGGGGACATCAACCACACTTGGCTGCGAGTCCAACCACAAACTCTCAGTACCCTGGTCTCCCCTGACAAAGCCAGCCTTACAGTAGTGAATTATTTTACCCTCACCATAATCGCTGCGGGAAACAAATTATATTGTCCATTCCGAGCTAAATATAGTATAGTATTCAGTACCGAATATTGTAAGTAAACTGCAGTATACCATCAGTCAATAATTTTGTCAATAGTCAGTAATCGCCCGCTTAAGTTCGGATATGATTGAAAGGGAAACCACGATTTTAGCCTAAATCGAATCTAATTGCTCTTGAAAAAGAATGTTATTACCGGAAATAAAGGAGATGGTAAATTGAAAACAAGAAAACTTGGTTCTAGTCCTCTGAATCTTTCTACGGTGGGTCTCGGCACATGGCCGATGGCAGGCACGGACAGGTTTGGTTGGGGGTTACAAGATGACAAAGTTTCAATCAATACGATTCATCATGCTTTGGACCTGGGGGTCAACTGGATAGATACTGCTCCGATTTACGGGGTAGGGCATGCCGAAGAAGTGGTAGGGAAAGCACTCAAAGGATTGTCTAAAAAGCCATTGATTGCGACCAAGGCTTTGTTTATGTGGAAACCGGATAAAACAACCATACTGGTGCGACTGGATAGAGAAAGAGTACGCCAACAATGCGAAATGAGTATGCAGAGAATGGGCATCGACTTCATCGACATGTATATGATTCATTGGCCTGATCCGGTGGTATATGTTGAAGAGGCCTGGGAAACCCTCACAGAGCTGGTAAAGGAAGGTAAAGTCGGTTATATCGGGGTTTCCAATTTTTCGATAGAACAATTGGAGATGGTGAAGCCGATACATCCTGTTGCTTTTCTGGAACCTCCTTACAGCATGCTGGAACGCGGCGCGGAAAACGGGCTGCTGGAATATTGCGGGAAAAACAACATTGGGGTCATAACCTACAGTTCTTTACAGCAGGGACTACTTTCCGGCGGCACCATCGATATCAACAAATTGACGCCGAAAGACGTGCGGCGGACCAGTCCGCATTTTAAAGAGCCGGAGTACGGCATCAACCTTAAACTGGGCACGGAATTAGCCGCGTTCGCCAAAAATTGCGGCCATACCGCCGCGCAACTGGGTCTTGCCTGGAACCTGAGACGGACGGAGGTAACTTCAGCCATCACGGGTCCCCGAACCCCTGCCGAAATCGAAGACAGCAGCAAAGCAGCAGAATGGCAGCTAACCACGGAAGAAATTGCTGCATTGGAAAAGATATTGATGAAACGGCAAGAGGCACTAAAAGCGGCAGGGAAGTAAACTGCGGCCTTTAATAACCGAGAAAAACGGCTGGCGTACATTTCAACTGCTGTTGAAAGTATTTCGTTTAATACTCAAAGTTCAAAACCCGCCCCTACGGTCGCAGCCTCTTATTATTGTGATGGATCAAGTACCGTTGCCGGTAAGTGCTTAGTGCCCCATGGACTTCTTCAGTTTTTGGTCGATCCAGAACCGCGAAGTATAGAAAGACAGGCTCTGCGGACTGCGTGAAATCGAACCGAACTGACCGGTATAACCTTTCAACCACGGCTGGGCGATGGAATACTTGACCGGGTTCATCAAAGATATCGCGAAGTGCTGCCGGGCAACATATTCATTCGCCTCAATCAGTATTTTCTTGACTTCAGCTTCGGTAGTCGCCTTGATGGCCCTCGGATAAAAACTGTCCATCACAGGGTCGCTGACTTTCAATTGGGGGGTTCCGGAGGAATTGGTACAGAAACGGGTGAGCTGGCGCAGCGGTTCATGGCCGGTGCCCAGCGAGCCGCCTGCACGGGCAGCCATCTGGTCGTGTTTCTGCTCGGTCTGAATAAACGCCACCAGCGCGGCGGATTCCATCGGCCGGATTTCCATATCGATACCCACCCGGGAAAGATATAATTTAACAATTTTTAGCAGCTCTAAATCTGCAGCAACATCAGCCACGATATTAGTCTTAAATCCGTTTGGATAACCGGCTTCGGCCAACAGTTTTTTAGAAATCGTAGGGTTATAGGTATATTCATCCTTCAGGTCTTGCGGCCACTGCTCAAACGGCCATGCCCAACCCTTCATATACCGTGAAGTAATTGAAGATGGATAAGGCTCGACTGCTCCGCCGTAATAATTCCTGGCGATGGCCGGTAAATCGATTGCCATCTGCATCGCTTTGCGGACACTGATGTCATTGAACGGTTTTACATCGTTTCTCGGGTCCAGTGTAGTGGTGGAATCGGGATGGGCGACAATCAACATTTCCGGGTTGGTTTTTTTCATTTGCATGGCCTGCGTCGCCGAAATATGGTCGATGACATCAACCTTACCGGAGCGCAATGCCTCCAGCGCATCCGCCTCACTCGGGATGACCAGAACCTTCAGCGTATCGACATATGGTAGTTTATTTTGCGGGTGGCGCTCGTCACGGCCCCAGTAATTCGGGTTCTTCACCAATGTCGCGGAAGAACCGCTGACGAATTCCTTCAACATAAAGGGGCCGGTGCCGACAGCGTGCTTCCAATCATCGAGGTTTCCCCATTTCTCTACCGCTTCACGCGCCTCGATCGCCGCCGTCGGACTGTGAACCGTCACCACGGTCTCGGAGATAAACTCCGGATTGGGCGTCTTCCACTTAAGGACAACCGTGTATTTATCCGTTGCCGTAACGGATATCAAATCTTTATAAGCGCTGACGTTGCCGTGATAAGGGGCAGGTTTGGTAAAACCGCTGCCCAGCCCGTACAGCCGGTGGTAGTGATATTCAACATCATAAGCAGTAAACTCGCGGCCGTTGACCGGCGGGATATCCTGCCAGTTGATATCCTTGCGGATATGTACTACCAGTGTGTCCGGCGCAGGAAATTCCCAGCTTTCCGCCAGCAAGCCCTTTAAAAATTGCTTGGGCGGCACGCCTTTGAAATCGTAAATGGCAGGATCCAATGTCCAATCCTCGGCAAACAGCCTTTCCATCCACCCTGAATATATCTGTGTAATGTGATCGCTGTGAATTGGGTCTAAATTCGACGGGTTGGTCGTGCTGCGGATAACCATTTCTCCACCGTATTGCGGCTCACCCAGTTTATCCCACCATTTTCCGGCTTGCTTTTTCATGAATCCTCCTCTTCAAACAGAATAGTTATTGAAACCTGATGACAGATTCTTTACCGGTATCTTTATAAAACAGGCAAATCATTATCAATTTTGATGTTAATTACGATGTAATATCTTACCAGTATTTTCCGCAGGGTGCCGGTAAACTTCACGCGATGCTGCCGCAAGAGCAACCGATAACGGAAATTAAATTATCTCAACATCCCTAATATTGTATGTTTATATGCCCATATGGTATAGTATTCAGTATCGAATATAGCAGATTAAAGTGCAGTATACCATCGGGTTTTGCTCTTTGTCAAATAGAAGAGCTGCTGTAATCGATATTCGCGTTACGATTTAGTATCACGGTCTGAAATCAATTATCGTGATAATAAAAGAGGGGTTAGAAGATGGTATTTGAGGATAACAAGGTTCGCAATCGGCACATGCAAGCCCGGCAATTATTAGGCAGGGCAAGACGTTTGATGCTTTATGCCAGAAACAAAGAACTGGCGCCGTATCATATTTCTTCAAACCAGGCATTCCTGCTGTTTGTCCTTTATTATCACAGCCATAATCATCCGGACCACCGGATAACCTTAGCCGAGTTGTCTCAACAGACTGATAGGGAGAAAAATACCATCTCCCTGCAGATGACGACGATGGAAAAAGACGGACTGGTAAAAAAAATCCGGGAAGTTCCCAAATCAAACCAGTTGAGTTTTGAGTTGACCGAGAAAGGCCTTGATGCTTTTCACAAAAGTAAAGACTGGAAGACAGATAAGGCCATTATGTCGGCTTTGTCTAAAGAAGAAATTGACCTGTTTATGGCTTTGCTGAAAAAAATTATCAAAAAAGCCGAAAAATATCAATAAGTCATGCTTAAACCACAATCAAACTGTGAATAACGGCTAATCGCGGAGTAATCCGGACCGGTTAACAAAGCTGCGGTGGATATTCGCAAACAGCAAACGTTTTTATTGTATTCCAATACAAGGTGACTGCACATCATACACCATAAAGACTTGAGGAGAAATTAATGGCTGGCGGATATATGGGAAAGATGCTCTTCGTCGATCTTTCCACCGGAGAGATAAAGGAAGAACCCCTCGACGAAAACATCTGCCGTAATTTTATCGGCGGCAACGGCATCGGCGCGAGGATGCTTTACAGCCTGCAGAAATGCGGCGTCGACCCTCTGGGACCGGAAAATATGCTGGGGATACTGACCGGGCCTTTCACAGGCACGATGGTACCCCCGGGCTTACGCTACATGGCCGTGGCTAAATCGCCGTTGACCGGCGGCTGGGGAGAAGCTAATTCCGGCGGTTTCTTCGGGCCAAGCCTCAAGTTCGCCGGATGGGACGGGGTATACTTCACCGGGATTTCGGCCAAGCCGGTATTCCTGCTGCTTGACGACGGCAACGCGGAATTGAAAGACGCCGCTTATCTGTGGGGAAAAGACTCTTACGAAACCGAAGATACCCTGATGGCCGAATACAAAGATTCACGTGTAATCTGTATCGGCCCGGCCGGGGAAAAATTATCTCTGGTTTCCTGCATCATGACCAACCACGGCAGCGCCGCCGGACGGTCCGGCCTGGGCGCGGTGATGGGTTCCAAGAAATTAAAAGCGGTAGTTGCCCGCGGCACCAAAGAAGTTGTTATCGCGGATAGAACCGCGGCGCAGAAATATATCGTGGCGCATATTAAAACACTGAAAGAAATAAATCCCCACACCGGCTTGTCGCCGATGGAAAAACAGCAGAAATACGGCACCAGCTTCACTACTTTTAACGCGGCGCATAGCGGCGATGCCCCCGTCAAGAACTGGGGCGGTATCGGGGTGGTTGATTTTCCCAACCGCGCCGGGCTGCACCCGGATGTTTTCGCCAAAATGGTGGAAAAAGGTCACGGCTGCTGGCACTGCCCGATACGCTGCAAAGCCCTGATGAAAGCAGGCGAAGGCGAATATAAATACGCGGCCGGCATCCACCGTCCGGAATACGAAACGGCCACATCCTTCGGCACATTGTGCCTGAACGGCAATACGGATTCGATTGTAATGATCAATGACATCTGCAACCGGGCCGGTATCGATACGATCTCCGGCGGGTCCATAATCGCTTTTGCCATCGAACTATACGAAAACGGAATATTGACGATTAAAGACACGGAGGGCATCGACCTGCGGTGGGGTAATCATCAGGCAATCGTGGCAATGACCCGGAAAATGTGTAACCGGGAAGGCGTGGGTGATATCCTGGCTAACGGCGTGAAACGGGCGTCCGAAATCATCGGGAAAGGCTCAGAGCAATTTGCGATGCACATCGGCGGACAGGAAGTGGCAATGCACGACCCGAAAGTAATGTCGCCCGGACTACAGGGGAGTCCCGCGGCACGCTACAAAATGGATGCCACCCCCGGCCGCCATACCACCCTCTTCGGCCCATACAGTTTTATCAATACCCATTTCCTCAACGTGACCGGATTGTGCCATTTCGGGCGCTGGCCGGAAAATGAGGAATTAATGGTCGGGATTTTCAAGTCGGTTACCGGTTGGGACTACAGCTGGGACGATATGCTAAAGACCGGCGAACGCATCGTCGATATGCGCCACGCATTCAATCTGCGCGAAGGGATATGCGAATTGAACTGGCAAGTGCCGCCGCGCATCATCGGCGACCCGCCGCAGACGACCGGGCCGCTGGCCGGGGTGACGGCGGATATCGATGCGCAAATCTATTGGGGCATGGGCTATCTGGATTGGGACCGTTTTACCACCAAGCCCAGTAAAGCGAAGCTGCTCGCCCTTGGCGGCATGGATGACGTCGCCAAAGAACTTTGGCCCTGACACCGGCTTTTTTATATACATTCTCTGCCACCTGCTTCGTGATAAATAAATAATAATTAAACGGGAGAAAGGGAGATAAAAATGAGAAAAGAAAATGTACTCAGACGACTGTTAAATGAGGGTAAACCGAGTTTAGGAACGCATGTCGTAACGCCTTGGCCGGGAATGTTTGAAGTCATTGGAAATTCCGGGGTTTTCGATTACATCGAGTACGTCTCCGAATATTCCACCTGGACGCTGCCTTTATTTGACGAAATCGGCCGCACGATGGAACTCTTCCCGCAAATGTCAGTGATGATAAAAATAGAAGAGCAGGCCAGAGGCATGGTCGCTACCCGGGCAATCGACGCCGGTTTCCAGAGCGTCATTTTTGCCGATATCCGCACGGCAGATGATGTGCGGGAAAGTATCCGTTACGTGAGAGCCGAGACTCCTGAAATCGGCGGGCTGCACGGCGTAAACGGACGGCGCCAGTCCGGCGGCTACGGCGGCGCGCGCGGCGGCACTGCGACACAGGATTGGGTCAAATCCCTGAATGACATCGTGGTGGTCGTAATGATCGAAAAGAAAAGCGCGATGCAGAATCTGGATGAAATTCTCTCAGTAGAGGGCGTTGATATGGTCCAATTCGGCCCCAGCGACTATTCTATCAGTATCGGCAAACCGGGACAGGCGCGGCACCCGGATGTCCAAAACGCTGAAATTGAAATGGTAAAAAGGGCGCTGAAAAAGGGCATTCAGCCAAGGGTTGAAGCCAACGACCAGGAAGAAGCTAAGAAATTTATGGATCTGGGCGTGCGTCATATGTGCATCGGCACAGATCTGGGGACTATCGGCGAATGGTGTAAACAGCAGACCAAGGGCGGCATCGCCAGCCTGCTCAAATCGGTGTAATTTCCCGGGTTTCGTAATAAATAATCAGTAGCAAATAATGAAGGATGGTATCACATTGGCTAAAATCGTCATTATCGGCGCGGGCAGTCATACTTTTTCAAGGAATCTGATCACGGATATCGTGTCATACCCTGAATTGCGGGATGCCACTATCAGTTTGATGGATATCGAGCAGGGGCCGCTAGAGTTAATCGCATCTTTTGCCAAAAAGCTGGTGAAGCAGCACGGCTTTAACAATAAAATCGAGGCTACCACCGACCGCCGTAAAGCGCTGGACGGCGCCGATTATGTGATTTGCACCATCCAGCTTGGGGGAGTAAAACAGAAAGCCCGCGATATTGCCGCTAAATACGGCCTGGCCGACGGCTGGACCGGGCCTGCCTCCGGGGTCGCTAACGGTTTGTCGCAGATACCCGTAATTATCGATATCTGCCGCGATATGGAAGCTGTCTGCCCCAACGCCTGGCTGCTGGAATATGCGAATCCTTTGTCCACGATTTGCTGGGCAATCAACGACTATACCAAAGTTAAGAATGTCGGCTTATGTCACAGCGTGCCGCACACGGCGGCTCAACTGGCAAAATATATCGGCAAGCCCATCGAAGAAGTCTCTTACTGGGTAGCGGGTATCAATCATTTCGCCTGGTTCCTGGAATTCAAATGGAACGGTAAAGATGCCTATCCTTTATTACGCAAGGCATTTGAAAACCCGGCCGTCTATTCGGGAGACGACGCGCACTGGGCCGGTGCGGACATCGTCCGGGCGGAAGTTTTAAAAACATTCGGCTATTTCCTGACCGAAGCCAGCTTCATTAACGCCTATTATATGCCTTACTTCCGCAAGAGCAGCCGGCCGGACATCATGGAAAAATACAAGCTGGAAACCGAGGGCCATCCCGAGCGGCACCCGCACCGCGATGAGACGACACAAGCGTCGCGGGTAATCGAAGACAAAAAATTCCGTGATGAAATCGAAAGCAGTAAGGAATTCCCGCTCAACCCGAGCCGCGAATACGGCGCCAAAATCATACATGCGATGGAATCCGGGATTGCCACGCGCATTAACGCCAATGTCAGAAATACCGGCCTGATTACCAATCTGTCCGAAGGTTCCTGTGTCGAAGTCCCGTGCCTGGTAGACAGGGAAGGCATCCACCCCTGCTATGTCGGGGCGCTGCCGGCACCGGCCGCCGCTTTAAATCAGACTAATATCGGCGCTCAGGAAATGGTGATGCGCGGCATCATGGAGAAAGACAAAAACAAAATCTTCCAGGGAGCCCTGCTCGACCCGCTGACCGCCGCGATTTTAACCATCGATGAAACCAAACACATGTGCGACGAATTATTCGAAGCGGAAAAAGCATACCTCAAGGGCTACAAATAAAATCAGATTGCTGCCGCTTTTTATAATTGCACAAAAAACCTGGCGTCAAATTACGCCAGGTTTTTTTATCGGTGTATTTTTCCGCAACGGGCACTGCATCTATTCCGTTAAATAGAATCGTTCTGACCTTCCCCCGTCATTAGTATCACCCGGTATCAGAGCCCTGTCGTTGCATTAGCATACTCCATCGGAGTCATATTCTTAAATGAGCTGTGAGGTCGGACTTCGTTGTAATCTCTCCGCCAGTCCTCGATGACATCCCTGGCATGTTTTAAATTCAGAAACCAATTGGTATTCAAACATTCATCACGGTGCCTGCCGTTGAAGCTCTCGGCATAAGCATTCTCCACTGGTTTCCCCAGGGTGATGAAATTCAGCTTTATTCTTTTCCGGTATGCCCACTCGTCTAATGCTGTTCCTGCAAATTAAACGAAAATTATCGAATCGGGTGGATAGAAGACAAAGAAAAGGAGCGCCGTTGCGCTCCTTTTCCTGTTTTATTATTACTATAACGTAACCGGTATTTTCGGATTTTCTAACCCCTGTGGCCGTGCCACGGGTGTTTGGCGATTTCTTTCTCGTTAAGCTCGACACCCAACCCGGGTTTACGGGGGATATGGATGTAGCCGTCTTTAATATCCGGGATATCGGTGACGATGTCATCTTTCCACGGCGCCGCATCGATGTCCATGCCCATGATTTTGACATTCGGTACGGATGCGCACAATTGTGAAGTCATGAAAGTCAATAAATGACTGCCGGCATTGTAGGGCGTAATATTCAACTCGCGGGTCTCGGCCAGCGTAGCGATTCGGCGGGCTTCTGTCAACCCGCAGCCGGCGACCTCTACGTTAACAATATCCATCGCGCGCATATTGAGGAACGGGTCGAAGGCCTTGGCGGTGGAAAGGAAACCGCCGGAGCAGATCGGGATCCGCGTTGATTTCTTGAGTTCCAGCAGCGCTGCCGGGTCGTTGGAATCCACTTCCAGCCACATTAATTCGTAGGGTTCCATGGCCCGGGCGACCGTGCCGAACCCGTTATTATTAAAAGTGGCATTGATGTCGACGGCAATATCGAATTTATCGCCCACCGCGCTCCGGAAAGTGCCGACGATTTTTTTCAAAATCTCAACATTATCCTGCAGTGGTGTCTGGTCGGGTTCCCCGGACAGCATGATATTTGTCTTTAACGCAGTAAAACCTTTACTCTGTATTTCTTTCCCCAACGCGTAGACATCTTCCATGCTCCGGATATGCGGAATCTTCATCAGGTCGGCGATGCGCGTGCGGTAGAGGCCGGCGTGTCCCCAGTAAGCCCTGATTTTATCCTGGTAAGGGCCTCCGAACAGTTCGTAGACCGGCACTCCGAGCGCCTTGGCCTTGATGTCCCAAAGGGCGGTATCAATACCGGCGATGGCTTTCAGCGCGACGCCGCCGAGTGCCTGCCGGGCCAAGGTGTACATATTAGCATACAATTTTTCGACCGGTCTGGGGTCTTTGCCGATAAGGGCCAGCTCCAGGTCCTTTACGCAGCCCAGTAAGCCGTAGGTGCAGCCGCGGTGGTCGCTGCATTCACCCCACCCCGTGATGCCTTCATCGGTTTGGACTTTGATAAAAACCCAGACACCCCAGGCGCTGTCGCAAAGAATCGGTTCTATTTTGGTAATTTTCATTCGTTAATATGCTCCCCTATATTTTTAATATATTGGTAAATTAATATCCCAATCTCTGACTTTTCCCTGCTGAGACACGGAATCCACGCACACTGTTCCCCTGTTTTTCCATTGTCCTCAAACAATAATCGGTATAGTATTCAGTATAATATAATATATTATTCTTTACCAAATAACTAAATTAGTCGATACCTAACTAACTTTATGTAAAGGAGATGGATATGCAAATTGTGATGATTTCCGGCAGCCGAAACCGGGAAGGAAGGACTGCCCGTTCCCTCCAGGCCATTGGCAAAGGCGCCGCCAAGGCAGATGCTGTTATAGAATACATTTTTCTGCCGGAACTGAAGATCGAAAGGTGCCGCCAGTGCGACTCCGACGGTTCGGGGATTTGCATGCGGGAACAGCGCTGCATCATCGAGGACGATTTCAATTCGGTCGTCGCGAAACTGGCTGCCGCCGATGCGGTCGTTTTTGCCAGTCCTGTCTATTTTGTGGACCTCAGTGAGAGCCTGCGTGCTTTCATGGAGCGTCTGCGCCGCGTCAAAGGCCCGCCAAAACCGGGTCCGGGCGGCTTTCCGCGGGCAGCCCGTCCCGGTGCTGCGCCGGCTGTCGGGTTATGCCTGGCCGGGAGCGGCGGAGGTGGGGCAACAACTTGCTGTCAGATTCTGGAAAAAATCATGCTGGAATGCGGCTTCGACGTCGTGGATATGATTCCGGTGCGCCGCCAGAACCTCGAATTCAAGCTGCCGCTGCTGGAGTTCACCGGGCAATGGCTGGCTTCCAAACCGGTATCCGGACCAAGTATCCATTCATGACGGCTTTGACCCCAAACCGGCAGAACAGGTATAATGCGTGTTACAGCCGGAGCGCTTGCTCCGACAGTATTTACGTTCTGTAAAACATCGACTATTTTCTTAGATACAACGGTTACTCGGTCACAACAGTCTGGAAATGACCCGTAGATATTGTGAAGTCGCGGACACAGATGTAAAAAAGGCCCATATTCTGGCAAGTCCCGTTGACAACCTGGATTTTACCACCAAGCTCACAACTAAACATTTTTTGCATCCAAAGACAATTCCACCCATTCAAGGGGACGACAAAGGGAACCGCCCGCTTAAACCAAATGAGCGAGGTTATTTATATTAAGGGCGTAGTAATTTCTACGGCCACAAATCTTTGGCGACATCATCCAGGCCGCCGAGGGCCAGGAGCTTGGCTTTACTGGGCTTGGTGGTGAAGCGATCCCAGTCCAGAGAACCGAGGCCCCAGTAAATCTGCGCCTCGATATCAGCGGTGGAGCCTTTGAGCGGGCCTGCTTCCTGCGGCGGTTTGCCCACAATCCGCGGGTGCGGCGTCCAGTTCAATTCGCAGATACCTTCACGCAGGTTGAAGGCATGCCGGATGTTGGCCGTCCTTTCGCCGGCCAGCAGCATCTGGTCCATGGTCATTTCCCAACCGGTAACGGCATTCAGAAAGCCCAGCAGTCTTTCCTTGCTGCCTGACCAGCCGCCCTGGAAACACATCCCGGTCAGGTTAACGCAATGACGGAAAATAACGAAAGAACCGAAACTAAGCATGTGGCGCCCCGGCGTAGCGTCCATCTGGTAACGGGCAGCGGACATCGGGTAGCCGTTGCCGCGAGGAAGCCGCGGGTCGTGCATACCGGGCTCTTGACCGCCGACGTGGACGGCATATTGTTCAGAACCCTTCCCGATTTTTTCGGCGGCTTTTTTCACGCCGTCGGCCAGGATATCGCCGAGGCCTTCTCTCTTAACAATCTTCTCGGTCAGCGTCACGATCGCTTGATGATTCCCCCATTTCAGGTCGATGCCGCCGGTATCCTGTTGCGTCAAAATACCTTTTTCATATAACTCCATGGCAAAAGCAATAACGCTGCCGCCGGAAATCGTATCCAAACCACCGCGATTGCAGATATCATTTACCATCGAAATCGATTCTGTATCGTTATTCAAACAATTCGAACCGAAAGCGGCCGCCGTCTCATATTCCGGACGGTGACAGCCGGCGGCATATTTATATTCGCCTTCCCCTGCTTTCAATACGGCTTTACAGGCGACCGGGCAATGCCAGCAGGCGTGCCCTTTCTCCACCCGGGCCAGGAATTTATCCTGATGAACGCCTTCACGGTCGGGAAAATCAATAACACCGATACCGCCCCAGTTCTTGACCGGGCTGTCGCCGCTATGGGCAGACGTATAGTTGCTGCTGCTGGTGCCGTACTTACGCTGCCCTTCAATTTCGGACATGCCGTTGGGACGGATGATCTGCCATTGTTTCATCTGTTCGGCCCGGAGCGTGGATATGGCTTCTTTGTTAACAACCGGGACTTCCATTTCGCCGCGGGCAACAATGGCTTTCAACTTCTTGGAACCCATCACCGCGCCCAACCCGGAGCGGGCGGCGGCGCTTCCGTGGTCGGTCATGATCCCGGCAATTAATGAGACTTTTTCCCCGGACGGCCCGATGCAGGCCACGCGGGACGTGCTGCCGTATTCGGCCATCAGCGTATCTTCGGTCTCGTAGGTATCTTTGCCCCAGAGATTGGCGGCGTCTTTAATTTCCGCCCGGCCGTTATCAATCAGTAAATAAACCGGTTTCGAGGAAATACCGGTGAAAAACACCGCGTCAAAACCGGAAAATTTGAGATAGGAACCGAAATAGCCGCCGGAATTGGCATCTCCCCAACCTCCGGTCAAAGGTGATTTAGCGACCACCATATAACGAGTGGCGGTAGGCACCCCAGTACCGGTCAGCGGCCCGGTGACAAAGCCGAGCATATTTTCCGGCCCCAGCGGGTCAACGCCCGCTTTCATCCGGCTGTATAAAATCCGGGCGCCGATGCCGTAGCAGCCCAGGTATTCTTTGGCCATTTTTTCATCGGTGGGTTCTTCTTTGATTTCTCCCGTGGAAAGATCCACAAACAGGATTTTCCCCATATATCCGCTAGCCATTTTTCT
>Ga0224521_1000156_pt1 | contig 22820 bp, 23 predicted proteins | sample CFST0metaG_FD_182731 | JGI IMG/M metagenome (GOLD analysis project Ga0224521, IMG submission 182731) | Peat soil microbial communities from Stordalen Mire, Sweden - C.F.S.T0 | ecosystem: Environmental > Terrestrial > Soil > Wetlands > Peat | place: Sweden: Norrbotten County, Stordalen Mire... | reverse complement strand
AAATTATTTGTTGCCGGTATAATAGTTGCATTAGCCCTGGCATATATTGTAAACCGCTTTTCAATTCCGGTATATAAAATTTCTTCTTCTGTGCTTATAAAAGAAGATACAAGACAATCAGAGGGCAGAGATGCTAATGATTACCTGAATAGTAGTTTATTAAGAATGAACCAGAACTTTCAGAATGAATTATGGGTGTTAAAATCATCTCCTGTAATTGAGCAAACCATAAAAAATCTCGATTTATCAGTAACCTACTTTCGTAAGGAGGGTTTTAAATATCTTGATGCTTATAAAAATGCCCCTTTCCATATAGTATTCCAGCAAAATCACGTTCAGCCAATAAATGTCAGGTTCTATATATCATTTGTGGATAAGGAATATTTTGAATTAAAAGCTGAATCGGGGAAGACCTCTTTTTATAATTTTGAAAAGAATGAAATTATATATATAAAGGATAGCTGGAGTTTATTAAAGAGGGGGAAGATTGGAGAGCTGATTGAGACCTCCGATCTTGCATTTATTGTTGAATTGGACAATACAAAAAAGGTACTTAATAAAGAGGTTTCCCCGTATGGATTCGAATTTACCGATATTCCTTCGTTAGTGGCAAGGTTTAAAAACGGATTTCAATTTAATATTATAGATAAGTTAGCCACTGTCATTGAAATCAGCTTAAAGAATGAATCAATAATTAAAGGAATAGATCTGGTAAATGAATTGATGCGCGTCTCTTCTATTCAAAACCTCGATCGGAAGAACCATCTTGCAATTATGACCATTGATTACATAGAAAAACAATTGAATGATATTTCCGACTCGTTAAACCAATCCGAAGATAACTTACAAAAATTCCGCTCATCAAATCAATTACTTAACGTAACCGAGCAGGCAAACGGCATTTCTACCCAGTATATTAATCTGCAAAACCAACTGGCTGAATTGGTTTCCCGTAAAAAGTATTATGATTATGTTTCCGGATACCTTTCAAGAAATGATAATTTCTCGAGCATGATTGTACCATCATCGATAGGGATCCAGGATCAGTTGCTGAACAGCCTCATGTCGGAACTCATTGCTGCCCAGGCACAACAATCGAACCTGATCAAGAATAACCAGGAAAAAAATCCTTTGGTGCAAAAACTGGGTATCCAGATCGAAGATATCAAAAAAACGATTTCGGAAAATATATCTGCTGCAGGCAGAACTACAGGTATTTCTATAGATGAAATGAACAAGCGGATCAAAAAAACCGAAAACGAAATCAGCCGCCTCCCGGCAACCCAGCGACAGTTAGGGAACATTGAACGTAAATATCGCTTAAATGATGCCATTTATAATTACATGCTCGAAAAACGAGCCGAAGCAAAAATTACTAAAGCATCAAATTTACCAGACGACATTATTATTGAACCAGCTAAAATGGTGGGTTTTGGGCCAGTCTCGCCTAATAAAAAATTGAATTACATGATTGCATTGTTTTTAGGATTGGCAGTACCTTTTGGTTATTTAATGATCATGTACGCTCTCAATAATAAAGTTGAGACCCAGGATGATATAGAACGACTTACTGTCGTACCGGTACTGGGAAAAATTTTGCATAACAAATACAAAACGGCTAATGTGATGTTTGAATTTCCCAAATCGAATATTGCAGAATCATACCGGGCCCTTCGTACCAATCTCGATTTTTATGTGAGGGGAGGACAAAAAAAAGTGATCATGGTAACTTCATCAATGGAAGGAGAAGGGAAATCCTTTATTGCTCTGAATATTGCCATGAGCTATGCCCAGTTGGGCCGCAAAACAATATTGCTGGATTTTGACATGAGAAAACCTAAAATTTATTTTAATGAACAAGCAGAAGCTAAGGAGGGGTTAAGTTCATACCTGATTAATAGCGCTAACCTGGAAGATATAATTATCAAATCACCTCATGAAAACCTGGATTATATTCTTTCAGGGGTTTTGCCTCCTAATCCCACTGAATTAATGGCCCTTGACATTACCGAAAAACTGATAGCCCAATTAAAGAATGATTATGACTATATTGTGATGGATACAACACCCTTAGCCCAGGTTACAGATGCTTATCTGTTGATTAATCATGCTGAAGTGAAGGTAATGGTTGCCCGGTATAATTATACCATTAAAAAAGTTTTCTCCTTAGTCATGAAGGACCTGAAACAAAAAAATATTGATCATGTTTGCATCGTATTGAACGATAACCGGTTTAACCGCGATCAGTATGGGTATGGTTATGGGTATAATAAAGCAGAAAATAGAAAAAGGGAAAAATCAATACGCAGAGATAATGCTATTCTTCTAAAAGTAGCCAGATCCAAGAGATTATGACATATAATAATAAGTTAGTGAGTAGTGAGTAGTAAGAGGAGATTTAACTCTTCGCAATATGGACCAAATACTTAAACAAAAAGAATAAAATTTTAAAAGAGAATCATTAATTCTAAACGATCAGAAAATCAGCGCATAAGCTTTCAATCTCATTACGACTTAAACCTTCTTTATAGAAGATTACGATATAAAAATTTCAAAAACCGTACCGCTAAAATTACAGGTACAGTTTAGTTTTTGAAGTATTTTTCATTTTAGTAGTTAAGCCTTGTTGGTCCGGAGACTGTGACTGACGGGGCGAAAGCATGCCCGGAGACAAGGATAAAGGAAAAAGGAGAAAGGCGAAAGTGTTAAGAATTAGGTCTAATGGGTGGACACATATTTTTCAATGCTTGCTACCTGCTTAATAAATGGTTTAGGATTTATAATTTAACCTCTTCAACCTGATAAAATACTTAATAAAAAAGCCCATGGAATCTGGAGCAAATAAATTAAGAATTGTCTGGATTTGTCAATTCATGAATAAGAATATCCAAAAAAGTCTGGGAATGGATGGGAATGAAGAAGAATACTCTCCATGGAATATTCTTGGAATCGAGGAGCTTAGAAAAAAAGATGATATTGAATTGTATGTGATATCTCCTTTCAACAAAATTTTAAAGAACCATAGTTTTAGCGATAATAATATCCATTATCATTGTATAAAAATTGGTATCCCTTTTATGAGAAGGTACTGGCCTTATCTTAAACTAAGTTTCTGGTTAAATTATTATTTATTTAATCTTCAGGTTAAACGATTAGTTAGAAGAATAAATCCAGATTTGATAAATCTATGTGGGGTCGAAAACTTGTTTTATTCATCGTCAATCCTGGGCATTAAAGGTTATCCAATACTTGTAACTGTTCAGGGCTTTATTTCCCTGGAAAACGAGAATAACAGCAAAGAATTTTCCACAAGAAGAAGAATACAAATCGAAGAGAAGATTTTGCGTAAACTAAAATATTTTGGGGTTCAGGCGACATTTGTGGAAAAGTATATAAAGACTTTTAATCCTGAGGCGAAAATGTTCTGGTACCATTTGCCTTATACCAAAGCAAACGTATTTGCACCTGTACCTAAAGAGTATGATATCGTTTTCTTTGCCAGGATGACTAAAATGAAAGGAATAGAAGATCTCATAAAAGCTGTTTCAATAGCAAAGGACCGAAAACCTGAAATTAAACTATGTATCATTGGCAGAACTTATGTTAATGAACTTAATGATTTGAACCGGCTTATTGAAAATCTTAATTTAAAAGATAATATTGTTTTCAAAGGCTTTATTCCTACACAAAAAGAGATGCACCTTGAGGTTGTAAAAGCCAGAATATCGGTGCTTCCAACCTATAATGACACAATCCCCGGAACTATAGTGGAAAGCATGTTATTGGGTGTTCCTGTGATCAGTTACAATACCGGCGGTATTCCTGACTTAAATATAGATGGGGAACATGTTATACTTGTTGAGCAAGGTAATATTGGCAAATTGGCCAATGAGATCATCGAATTATTATCCAATAACAACAAACAACAGGAACTTGCTGAAAGAGCCATGAAATACGCATTGAATGAGTTTGATAATGCCAATTCGGTGAATCTGTTGATAAAGGCTTATAAAGCCGTTATTAAGGATTTCAAAAATGAGCATTAGTTATGCTTCCCGAAATCAATACCTTTGGTCCGCGTCAATCTGCTGATTTGGTTTGGCATTGCAGTTTATTTTCAATGTCTGATGTGCTTAAAAAAGGCCCGGGTAGTTATTACAGACAGAGAGATGGGGGAGCAGTTAAAGGTGAGTATTGTAAAGAAAATCAGTAACATGAGTTATTTAAAATTAAAACCTGCATTATATTTTATTAATTTTTTTACAAAGGGGCACGAACGAAGTGTAAAAGCAAAGAAGAATATTATCAGTTCTTTGTTTATAAGGGCGATTGGTATTAGTATAAGCCTGATATTGGTTCCATTGACAATAAATTATGTTAATCCATCCCGTTATGGGATATGGTTGACTTTAAGCTCAATAGTAGCATGGTTTGGTTTTTTTGATATTGGGTTGACCCAGGGACTACGAAACAAATTTGCTGAAGCAAAAGCAATTGGGAACGATGCCCTGGCTCAAATATATGTAAGTACAACTTATGCAGTTCTGGGGATAATATTTTTCAGTATCTGGGTCCTGTTTTTATTAGTCAATAATCATTTAGACTGGGCTAAAATATTGAATGTGCCAGCAGATATGCAATCAGAAATTTCTAATCTGGCACTAATTGTTTTTACATATTTCTGTATAACATTTGTTTTGAAGATTATCACAACTATTATGTTGGCTGATCAGGAACCAGCAAAATCATCTTTGGTTGATATTATTGGACAGGGACTTTCACTGGGAATTATTTTTATCCTGGTAAAAACAACAGAAGGTTCATTAATCCGGTTAGGTTTTGGTTTGTGTGTATCCCCAATTATTGTTTTGTTATTTGCAAATCTATTTTTGTTCAGAGGTAGATATAGAAAGTTCAGGCCAAAAATATCAAAAGTTAATCTCCACTATGCTAAAAGCCTATTTAATCTGGGTTTTATATTTTTTCTTATACAGTTTGCAGCAATTATGCAGTTTCAGACAGCCAATATAATTATTGCACGAAATTTTAATGTTTCTGAAGTAACATCTTACAATATAGTATTTAAATATTTTGGTGTTTTAAATATGGTTTTCAGTATTTTTTTGCTTCCATTTTGGTCTGCATCCACCGAAGCTTATTATAAAAACGATATTCAATGGATAAGAAATGGTATAAAAAGATACAACATTTTAAATATTCTTTTTATAATAATTGGTATTGTCATGTTGGTTTTTTCAAGTTGGGTTTATCGACTCTGGTTGGGAGAGGGAAAAGTAAATATTGCCTTTCCTCTTTCATTATGGGGATTTTTGTACTTTAATGTTATATTATTTGGGGGAAAGTATGTGAGTCTTCTAAATGGAATTAGTGCTTTACGTATTCAATTTATCAGTAGTACCATAAGCCCATTTTTATACATAGCGATAGCATTGCTTCTGATTAAACATTTCCAAATGGGAGTATATTCACTTTTCATTGCCTCCGTTATTGCAAATTTTAATGCTTATCTATTGGCCCCAATTCAATATTATAAAATTATTGTTCAAAATAAGAAAGGGATATGGCTTAAATAAATATTATTGCCCATTTTTTTCAGACCATGAAAACATTGTAAGTCTTCATACTCAAATGCTTATAAGACACAAACATCGAAAACCGGATATTTGGTAAATTACTATTATCTAAACATCGTGAATCTGACGTAAGGTTTGGAGATAATATTAAAGTGTTACGAACCATTGTAGAAGAGAAGAAATCTTTTAAAGGCAAAATCACTTTATACAGATTCTCTGATAAATCTTAATTACTTTATTAAGCAAATAGTTAAAGTAGATTATTCAAATGATAAAATTAGTTAATCTCCCAAAAATTCCTGACGATAGAGGTAATCTTTCATTTATTGAGGAAGAGTCCAATATTCCTTTTAAAATAAAAAGAACTTACTGGATTTATGATGTACCTGGCGGTGAAACAAGAGGTAGTCATGCTTTTAAAAAGTCGAAAGAATTTATTGTTGCTATATCAGGTAGTTTCGATATAATACTGCACGATGGGAAAGAGGAAACAAAATATTCCCTGAACCGTTCTTATTATGGAATATATGTTCCTAAGTTAACATGGCGCAGGCTGGAAAATTTTTCAACAAACAGTTTAGCTTTGATCCTGTCATCAACTGCCTATAATGAAAATGATTACATCAGGGACTTTGACGAATTCTTAACTTTTGTAAAATGATAACAAAATCATCGATTTATAATTGCAGTATAATTGAATTGAATAAAGTTCATAACCGGTCGGGCAATCTTACAGCTATTGAAGGCAAAATGGACATTCCTTTTGATGTAAAGCGGGTATATTACCTTTATGATGTTCCCGGAGGAGCTGAAAGAGGCGGGCATGCACATAAAGAATTACAGCAACTGATAGTAGCGGCCAGCGGTTGTTTCAATGTGTTACTGGATGATGGTAGAAACAAAAAAGTTGTTGAATTGAACCGGCCATATTATGGATTGTATGTTGTTCCGGGAATTTGGCGTGAACTGATTAATTTTTCCTCAGGTGCAATTTGCTTAGTTATGGCTTCACATAAATTCAGTGAAGTTGATTACATTAGAGTTTACACTGATTTTATTTCCCTGAAAAATGATTGAAATAAAAAAATATTCCCCTGACTTTAAGATCCAATGGGACGAGCTGGTTTCAAAGTCAAAGAATGGGACTTTCCTGTTTTTTAGAGATTATATGGATTACCATGCTGATAAATTCCGAGATCATTCTTTTCTTATCTTCTCTAAAAATAAGCTTGAAGGAATATTACCCGGAAATATATCAGATAGTGTTTTTTATTCACATCAGGGGCTCACTTATGGTGGTTTGATTTTAACAAACAAAATACATACAGATGATGTACTGCAAATATTTCAATTATTAAATAAGGAACTTAGGGATGCAGGAGTTAATGAGGTTATATATAAACCAATTCCTTATATTTACTTCAATTATCCCTCGCAGGAAGATCTTTATGCATTATTTGTAATGAATGCAACAAAAATAGGATGTAATATCTCATCTGCAATATTTCAATCAAACAAGATCAATTTCAGTGAGTTAAGGATGAGAGGGGTGAAAAGAAGTTTAAGAGAAAGAATAGAAATTGAAGAAACTAACAGATTTGAATTATTTTGGCCACTGCTCATAGATAATTTATCGAATAAATATAGCAAATCTCCTGTTCATTCTTTAGAGGAGATCAAATATTTAAAATCCAGATTTCCAAATAATATTAAACTTTTTATTGCGCATCATCTCGAGGAAGTTATCGCAGGTTGTGTAGTTTTTGAGATGAAGCATGTTATTCATTCTCAATATGTTGCGACTAGTGAGAAGGGGAAAGAGTTAGGAGCTCTTGACCTTATTTTTAATGAACTGATAAATAGTAAGTACGTTAATATCCCGGTTTTCGACTTTGGCCATTCAACAGAAAATATGGGTAATTTTCTAAATGTTAATCTTATTTTTCAGAAGGAAGGATTCGGCGGGAGAGGAGTAGTTTACGAAACCTATAAATACTTAATTTCATAAATTGATTAGAAACAGCTATATATTGAATCCTTATTACAAATTATTACCAGATTATGAGTTTTGCACTTCGGCTGTTGTTTCCAATGTAAATTATAGTATTGTTAAAGTTATATACTGGAGCGACCTCACCGAATTTATTGGTCTCAAGAAAATAAACTTTCATTCATTCATAGTATTTGAAAATTATTAATTGATGACTATCCTTTATAAGTTTAAATAACATAACATGCGAAATTTAACCGATTACACTAAAAATTACATCGAACGACCTTTTGAAGATATGCAAGTTGCTTATAGGAAAAAGAAGGTTTTGGAACTTATTAGAAACCACGAACATAGAAATATTTTAGAGGTTGGGTGTGGTTTAGATCCTTTTTTTAACTATTATAACGATTTCGAAAAACTAGTAATTATCGAGCCATCGACCATTTTTTACGAAAACGCAAATAATAAAATTATTAAGAGTAAATTTTTAACTTCAAGGGTGATTGTTATTAACGATTACCTGGAAAATTCGATTAATGAATTACTGAAATATGAATTTGATTATATTATTGTAAGTAGCCTATTACATGAGATAGACAACGTCTCATTATTTCTTGAAAAACTTAGCTGTATATTAAAAATCGATACAATAGTACATATAGATGTTCCAAACGCTTATTCTTTTCATAGAGTCTTGGCTTTAGAGATGGGATTAATTGATTCAGTGTTTGAGATGTCAGCTTACAATTTACAATTTCAACAGCAAATGTTCGATTTAGCTTCCCTTTCAAATTTGATCATTAAACATGGATTTAGAATTATTAATTCCGGCTCGTATTTTATAAAACCTTTTACTCATAAACAGATGTCTGAAATTATAGAAAACAAGATAATCGACGTAAGGGTACTAGATGGCTTCTTTAGAATGACTAAATATATGCCAGATTTAGGCTCAGAAATATTTGTCGATTTTAAAATTAATGATTAAATACTTCGATCGAGAGGTGAAAATGGTATAAAAAATGATCAAATTTCTCGACCTTAAGGCTATTAATGATTCTTTCGAACCTGAACTCAGCTGTGCGATTCAACGTGTCGTCGATTCCGGCTGGTATCTCCTTGGCAATGAGGTAAAGTTATTTGAACAGGAATATGCACAATTCATTGGAACAAAACATTGTATAGGAGTAGCCAACGGATTGGATGCTCTTCGCCTGATATTTAAAGCCTACTTAGAACTTGGACTAATGAATGAAGGGGATGAAATCATTGTACCTGCCAATACTTTTATTGCTTCTATCCTGGCTATTACCGATAACCGGCTTGAACCTGTACTGATTGAACCGGATATTAATACCTACGACATTGATCCTTTTAAAATTGAAGAGAAGATAACATCACGCACTAAAGGTATGATGATCGTCCACCTGTATGGGCAGAATGCAATGCATCCTGAGATAAAACGATTAACAAAAAAATACAATTTAAAGCTGATCGAGGACAATGCACAGGCACAGGGTTGTTATTTCGGAGATAAACGTACAGGATCTTTGGGCGATGCAGCAGGCAATAGTTTTTATCCCGGTAAAAACCTGGGTGGATTAGGCGATGCCGGCGCTGTAACTACTGACGACGATGAATTGGCCGATGTAATTCGTACAATTGCCAATTACGGGTCGAAAGTAAAATATCAGAATCTTTATAAAGGACTAAACTCCCGCCTCGACGAAATACAGGCAGCCATACTTCGGGTAAAGCTTCCCCGTCTCGATTACGACAACCAGCGTCGTCACATGATTGCCCAATACTATCTTGATCATATCACAAATCCTGGTATCATTTTACCGCAAACCAGAAACGTAAAGGGTGAAATGCTAAATATGGCGCAACCTAACCAAGTCCTGAGCTCCTTGCCCCTTGCCCTGCGCCTTGATCATGTTTGGCACCTCTTCGTTATCCGTCACAAACGCCGTGACGATCTTCAAAAGTACCTTACAGAAAATGATGTTCAGACATTAATTCATTACCCAACTCCTCCTCACAGACAAGCAGCATACAAGGAGTTGAATACATTAAATTTCCCAATAACTGAGCAAATTCACAGAGAGGTTCTGAGCTTGCCAATAAGTCCTTTGCTTACAGATCTTGAAATTGAGGAAGTCGTTGGGAGTATAAACGACTTCTAAATGAAAAAAAAATTAAGATGGCAATAAAGCTACTTCATTATATATATCTGGTATTTAGACATCCATATGCTGTTATTAAGGCATTAATTTGCCGGGTTCGTTCATTCTTTTATTCCAGATATGTTGATCAAGGCAATGGTAAAATTATACTAACAGATCCATATTTAAGTGTAAAGATAAGAAAATCTGACGGAGCAAGAATTATACTGAATGGGGACTTAAGAATAATTCCGCACGTTGGAGGTACGTCGCCAGTCAGAATTTTTTTTGGACAAAATTCTACACTAAAAATAGATGGTGATTTAGTTATTGGTCAAGGTGTCAGATTACATATTAATGATAATGCTTATCTGTATTTTGGTGGAAAAAAGTTTGAATCTGATTCTGGAATTACAGCTGATACCTTAATACTGGTATTTAAGAAAGTAACTATTGGATATGACTTTATATGCGCATGGAATGTTTTTATAAGTGATTCTGACTGGCATCAGATTGGGAATAAAGATCATCATGCAGATGTCACAATAGGAGACCATGTATGGATAGCTAATAATTGCAGCATTCTAAAAGGGGCTAGTATTGGTAGTAACAGTATAGTTGCGAGCCATTCTAAAATCACAAAAAGAGAATACCCTGTAAATTCAATGCTAGCTGGAGCTCCGGCAAAGATCGTTGATTCTGATATTAAATGGAGTCGTGATTTACAATCTATCTGATGGGATAAGTGTAATCTTTTTATTTTGAATAAGGAGCAACAATCTTACCGTCAAATTTTTAAAGCCACATCCCTATTTGGAGGAGTCCAGGTCTTTAATATTGTTATATCCATTATCAGGACTAAATTGATAGCAGTTTTACTCGGGCCAGCAGGTATGGGTATTGCTGGACTGTTAACCTCAACAACAGGTTTAGTGAGCGGATTGACAAGTTTTGGTCTTGGTACCAGTGCTATACGTGATGTAGCAGCAGCAAATGAAGGAGGCAACCCAGACAGAATTTCTGTGGTGGTGATGGTATTCCGTAGACTTGTTTGGATTACGGGAATCTTAGGAGCCCTTGTTACTTTGATTCTGTCAACCTGGCTTAGTCAATTTACATTTGGCAACAGGAATTATACACTGCTATTTATTTGGCTCTCCGTCACTTTGATTTTTAACCAGTTAACCAATGGGCAGAATGTCTTGCTACAAGGAATGCGTAAACTGCAATACCTGGCAAAAGCCAATATGGCCGGATCTGTCACTGGTCTACTAGTGTCAGTTCCGATTTATTATTTCTGGCGGATTGATGGTATTGTCCCGTCAATAATACTGTCCTCCTTTTTCTCGCTTGTAATTGCCTGGTATTTTTCTTCTAAAATAAAAATTAGCAAAATTAAGGTTAGCCGTCAGGAGACTTTTCTTGAGGGTAAAGGAATGTTGAAGATGGGCTTTATGTTAAGCCTTAGCGGTTTGATAAGCACAGCTGCCTCATACATTGTCCGCGTGTTTATAAGTAACACTGGAGGCGTTGCAGATGTCGGTTTATATAGTGCCGGTTTTGCTATTATCTCAACATATGTTGGACTCGTTTTTACAGCAATGGGTACCGATTATTACCCCAGGCTTTCAGTTGTGGCCCATGATAATGTAGAAGCAAGGTTACTGATTAACCAGCAAGCCGAGGTTGCAATCCTGATTTTAGCGCCAATTCTGTCATTATTTCTGATTTTTATAAATTGGGTGGTAATTTTGTTGTACTCTACAAAGTTTACTCCTATAAACGAAATGATCCATTGGGCAGCTCTTGGGATGTATTTTAAAGCTGCAAGTTGGTCTATAGGCTTCATTTTTTTGGCAAAAGGTGCATCGAACACATTTTTTTGGAGTGAATTGGCTGCGAATAGTTATTTATTGCTTTTTAATATTTTAGGATACAAATATTTTGGATTGAATGGAATGGGCATTTCATTTTTGTTAAGCTACATTTTGGTGTACCTGCAGGTTTATTTAATTGCCAGCATTAAATATCAATTTTCTATCACCAAGGAGTTTCATAAAGTTTTTGTCCTTCAGTTAATCTTAGGGATCTTGTGTTTTATTATAATAAAATTCATTCCAACTCCTTGGTCTTATATTTGGGGAACGCCATTTATCTGTTTTTCCATCTGGTTCTCTTTTAGGGAGTTGGATAAGCGAATAGAATTGAGAAACATATTCTCAAGTTATTTTAAGAAATAGTGGATAAATTAATTGAGGAATATTCGGACTTGGAGAAAGTTATTAATTTTGATGCTCCTCTTGTTTCAATAATTGTAATTACCTATAATCAGAAGAAGTACATAAAACAGTAAACTACTCCCCATTCTTAGGACCACTATTTGACTTTTCTTAATTGATTAAAATTACTCTTATGATGATGTAAATATGTGTTTATTAACCGGAAATAACTCGTTGAATTATTCTGGTTATTAACACCTTTTCTTTTTTGCCTGCTTTTTTCTTTTGTTAATAAATTCATTTTCTGTTAATATTTATGCTGCCTTTTTGTACAGTTCTGCCGGAATCCTTCTTCCGATACCCTGGTGATGCAATTCGTAGTTGTAATAGCTGATATAGTCCTTTAATCCCTGATATAGTTCCAGTCCATCATTATCCGGATGCAGATATACATAATCATATTTCAAAGATCTCCAGAACCTCTCTATGAAGATATTATCAAGAGCTCTGCCTTTACCATCCATACTTACAATGATGCCCTCTTTTGTCATACGCTCAATCCAGTCTTCACATGTAAACTGACTACCCTGATCAGAGTTTATGATCTCCGGTTTGCCATGTTCTTTAATAGCCTCTTTCATGACCGATAATGAAGCTTCCGCATCAAGGGTATTGGATATTCCCCAACCAACGATATAACGGCTGTATAGATCTATAATGGCCGTTAAATAGAGAAAACCGTTCTTCATGGGAATATAGGTTATGTCGATAGCCCAAACCTGATTGGAACGTTCTATCTTCATGCCTTTCAATAAGTAAGGACGAATATATTTTATAAGCCCCAATTTGCTCAGATTCCTCCTGGGATATATCGCCATCATACCCATCAGGCGAAGTAGTCGGCGAACTCGTTTATGATTAACTACCATACCCAGACTGAGCAGTAGGTCCTGCATGCGTATAACTCCTGCGGTAGGATGCTTTAAATAGTGCTCGTCCATAATTCGCATGATCTCGAGATTATCTTTTTTCTCTCCCTGGGGTTTATAATACAAACCACTTCTGTGAACCGATAAAATTTCACATTGCTTTCTGGTGCTCAGAACATGTTCACTATCAATAAAATCTAGTCGCTCTCTCATAGTCCAATTTTCCTTAGATTTTTTTTTAGAAAATCATTTTCTATTTCCAATTGGCCGATCTTTACATAGAGCTTATCGATATCAATTTCTTTTTCCGTTTCTTTTGATTGTTGGTCGAATACATGGGCGGAGTTCTCTAAAAACTCTTTCTTCCATTTACTAATTATGTTAGGATGGACTTCAAAATGTTTTGATAACTCAGCAAGTGATTCACGCTCTTTGAGCGCCTCAATTGCAATTTTAGCCTTAAAGGCTCCTGTAAATTTTCTTCTTGTTTTTTTCATAATGCACTGGTAAAATTAATTGATAATTTTCAACTTAACCAGTGGTCCGAATTTCGGGTAGTATTATACAGTGCATTACAGGTATTTTGGAACAATTATCTGAGTATGCGTTTGAAATAATTGTTTCTGATGATCATTCCAAAGATAGCACTCAGAACATAATTAAGCTGTTAGCATTACAGAACCCTGCTATAATAAAATATGAACTCAATGAACAAAATCAGGGAATAGTAAAAAACATGTCTATATGCATAATAAATTAATGAAGTACTTTAAATATTTGCCAAATAATTGGGAAGAATCAAATGCAGAAACTAACAGAATAAATCTGAAATTGTCTCTAAAAACTGGTTTAGGGAAAGATATTGGTATAGAATCTTATAATCTGTTAAAGAACAGCAACAAATCTGATTTCGAGTGTCGATTAGCTTATTTCGACATAAAATATTCTTTTACTTCATTATTTATTAGAGGGATGTTATTTATACTGAAGACGGTAAAGAAGTATAATTTATATAATAAGGCTTATTGTTACTCATGCAAATTTCTCAGTAGGTTTACCAAGAGAGAAGTTTTTGATATTTTAATTTGTTGACCGAAGTTACTTACATTATTTTGTTCAAGTGATTTGATGTTGGGGGAAAGATTATTTGTCTATAAATTAGGCTATAATTTTGTTTCAATGTGTGATCGTTCATATAAGTCATTTTATTTACCCCACTCAAAGTGCAAAGCATATAATTGACTATCCTAGAAGGATAGCCCCATATCAATTTTTTTTTAAATCTAGATTCGCATTAATAGTTGTTAATTATGAGAATAAAATCACAAAATGAACCATTAGTTTCAGTTTTGGTTCCTTCATATAACCATGAGAAATATATTATCGAATGCATAAGTTCGATATTAAAACAAAATTATTGTAATTATGAGCTTTTAATAAGAGATGATGCTTCTTCTGATGAAACACCTTCATTATTAAAGCATTTCTTATCAACTTATGAAAATATCAAGAGTATTAGAATTATAGTAGAATATGGTAAGGAAAACATCGGAGTTATAAGCAGTCTTAATTATTTAATAAAACGTTCATCCGGTGAGATAATAATATTATGTGGCTCAGATGACGTTTTTTTACCAGGTAGAATAAATAGAGCTGTTGAAATGTACAATCAATATCCCAATTATGGTTTAGTGGCTATGAATGGCAAAGTTATTGATGAAAATGGAGAATTGAAAAGGGATTCTTTTTATACTAATAAAAGTAAAAATAATTTATTTTTCTTTAAGGATTTAACATATAAACAAATAATTGAGATTGGACTGGGTGGATTTGGAATGTCTTTTAAAAAAGACTTATTGAAGGTAATTAATTATCAATTACCTGATTCATTACTTTTTGAAGATGGTTATCTTTCATTTTTGGCTGCGATTCAAAATGGGATAATACTTGAGTATAATCCATTTATTCTTTACAGGCGCACAACGAATAGCCTTTCTGGATATGATTTACAATTGAATTCTGTAAAAACTGTAGAAAAAGAAATCAAATTTTGCAAATTTTTTTTAAGTTCTGAGGAAGCTAAATTGCAATTTTATTTAGAAAATAAAATTCAAACTAAAAATCGGGGAAAAGCGCTTCATTTATTAATGCAAAGAATAATTTGTTTACAAATAAAAATAGCATTTACTGAAAACAAGCCAATTTTACAATTATGGATTAAACTTCTATGGCATTTAATTTTTGTTCCCAAAACAAAAGGATCTATCAAAATTTTATTGTTTAGTCTCAATAATTCTTGGTTAACTGAACTGATGGTTCTAGATTATAGAAGAAGAGCTAAAATTTTTGAATAGAAATTATTCTCAAAGATTTTCTTAATAAATATTAAATTTATGAAAGTTATAAGAAAACATTTATTTCATTTATATTAGTTACTATATATATTGATATATAGAATATTGTATTTAATAAAGCATATTTATTTAGCAAGAAACGTTGAATTTACCAAGCAGACAATTTTTGGATCAAATATTAAAATACATAAAAATGTGCAAATTAAAAACTCTAGAATTGGAACAGGAACATATATAGGTTGGAATTCAAATTATAATGGCTGTAGGATTGGAAGATTTTGTTCAATTGCTCCTTATTCCGAGGTAATTTATGGTCGCCATCCATCAAAAGAATTTGTTTCTACACATCCAGTTTTTTCACTAAATCAACAAGCAGGCTTGACTTTTGTAAATAAGACACTATTTGAGGAAAATTTATTTGCTGATAATACTAATAGAACTAGTGTAATTATAGGTGATGACGTTTGGATTGGTTATGGAGATAATATTTTAGAAGGAATAACTATTGGTGATGGAGCTATTATTGCTTCAGGATAGGTAGTTACAAAAAATGTAGATCCTTATGCTATTGTGGGTGGAGTACCAGCTAAATTAATTGATTATAGATTTACAAAAGATGAGATTGATTATTTATTGAGTCTTAAACTTTGGGAAAGAGACTTTTCTTGGATAAAAAGAAACGCAAATTTATTCAGACATATTAAATATTTTAAAGATTTAGTTAATTGTTAAAACAGGAATGTACCCAGACAAATATTTATTTTAAAAATATAACTAATATTTTATTCCATTACCATGAACATATTAATTTGGTTTTACAAAATAAGAAACAAAATAAATACTTTAAAATACGAGTACTACCTCAAATTAAGATACCCAAATCTCATTATGGGCAAGAACAGCTTGATATTTGGTAAATTACTATTATCTATAGATCGTGAATCTGACGTAAGGCTTGGAGATAATATTATTTTCAGGTCTGCCACAAAATATAACTTTGTAGGAATTAATAAGCCAGTATCCATTGCGGTCAATAAAAATGCTGAGCTTTCGATCGGAGATAATTGCGGGTTTTCAGGTACATCAATCTATGTTTCACAAAAATTAGTAATTGGTAAATATTGCAATTTTGGAGGAAACACTGCTATTTGGGATACCGATTTTCATCCACTAGAGTTTAAAGCCCGAAGATTTTATGAGGTATCAAAAATTTTTACCTCTCCTATTGTAATTGGCAACGATGTTTTTGTTGGTGCAAATTCAATTATTTTAAAGGGAGTTACAATTGGTGATCGGGCAATTATTGGAGCTGGTAGCATTGTTACTAAAGATATACCAAAAGATGAAGTATGGGCTGGAAATCCTGCCAAATTTATAAGAAAAATAAAACTCGAAATAAAATAGATGCAATTCTTCTATCTTTTACTATCGATCTATTTCGGTCGTAAGAACCCGTTATATTACTTGATTTTCCCTATTGCATTGGTATCCGGTCCCGGGGCATTTATCGATCCCAGAACGGTATTGTTTGCAGCTGATGTATTTCTTATAGGTAAAAACATGTACAAAGATGTGATAATCATTTATTTGCTCTTTGTTGTTTTCTCTTTGCGCAAGCAGTGGTCTGCTAATTTGTTGCTAAAAACGCCTATGCTGTTGTATGGTTTGTTTATCATGGTTCTGATTTTTCTAACATTTGGAGCTTCAGGAACAAATTATGAAGCTGTTTACGTCATGCGCTTGTTTATCTACACGGTATTAGGCTATTTTTTGTTGATCCTTATTTTCTCAACAGCTGACACCCGGCAGTTTATCTCATTCATTAACATTTTATTTGTTGCAACAGGCATTTTATCAATCTTTTATGTGATTAACTCGGCTAATATTTTCCCCATCTTTTACCAGGGAAATTTATATGAGGCGATTGATATGGGGCAAGTCAGTTTTTATCGCGATTTTAGTACTATGCCTTATTTCAGCCATCTTCTTTTTATCCTGGCATTTTCGCTAACAGTTTTTAAGTCAAAAGATTGCAACCGGTTAGCTGTATCATTTGTCCTGGTTACGTATCCTTTTGTACTGTTATATACATTTACCCGTTCATTGTTAGCCGCTACGGTGATTGAATGTGCAATTATAATTTTGACTTTGGTTATAAAAAGCCCGGGACGCATTTTTAGAACTTCAACCATTATTATCGCAGTAGCATGTTTGTCAATATTTTGGATTGTTCAGGCAAAATTCAAAAGCCAGTTAAGTTATTTTACACAACGGGTAGAGTCTGCTAAAAACGAAGGTGCTAATGATGAGAATGTCAATATTCGACTTGCTTATCACTTAAAAGCTTATGAGATTGTAAATGAAAACCATTGCTTATTATTTGGTGGCGGTATAAATAAAAAATACGAACCAGAAATGGCAAGGATAGGAGCATGGATCGCTGATTCAACCATTCCGTTTTTTCTTATTTATACAGGTTTAATCGGTGTGGTTTTTTACTACTTTATTGGTTTCTATTTTTTGTTCAGGACCATTTTTTTTATCCGGAACCAATTTAATCCGTTTTCATTGGCATTACTCGCTCTTATGCTCTCCTCATTGTTTTCAAGCTTGTTAATGGGAGGCTATTCATGGGGAGATCCGTTTATTTTTTTCCCGTTTGTTTTGGTCATAACAATAGAAAACTTGATTACAAAAGAAAATATACTTATGGTAATATAGTTAGTCAACTTATGGACAATAAAATTCAAGTTAGTTTTTAGTATCCTTAATATTATTGAGATCAGAACAAAATAATCATTTAATGGAAAATCAATTTAATCCACTTGTTACGATCGTTACTCCCTCCTTCAATCAGGGGCAGTTTATAGAAGAGACTATCTTAAGCGTATTGAACCAGACGTATAAAAATATCCAGTACATTATAGTAGATGGCGGGTCCACCGATAAAACAATGGAGGTGGTCAACAAATACGGGGACCGCATCGACATAATTATCCACGAGAACGACAAAGGTCAGGCCGATGCTATTAACAAAGGATTCAGACTGGCTAAAGGCGAATTGATTGGGTGGATCAATTCTGATGATATTTTGTACCCGGATTGTTTAGAGAAAATAGTCGTATTATACAATGAAAATTCTGATGCTGCAATTTATTATCATAGTATAAATAATAAGATAGATGAGTTAAGTAATGTAATTAAAACATATCAGCATATTATTCCGGATCGTAATCATTTGTTAAAGAATAATTATAATGTAGTGCAGCCGGGTTCTTTCTACAATAGGACTTTAGTTGAAAAAGTAGGATTTCTGAATATTGAAAATCATTATTGTATGGACCTGGATTTATGGTTAAGTTTGCTAAAATATGGTTCAATTCTATATACATACGATAAGCCACATTCAGGATTTAGAATTTATTCAGGCACTAAGACTGATACCGGTAAAGAAAAGTTTTTAAAGAATATTTATTCTGTTTTGGTGAAGCATGGCGCTAAATGTTACTATCCCACAATTTGGCGTCGTATTTATACCTATTGGTTTAAGGTCTTAATCAAGAATATGATTGTTAGATGAAAATAGTTCATATAATATTTGCATTACAAACTGGTGGTTCTGAGACCATGTTGGTTGATATTGTTAACGAACAGGTGCTTAAGGTTGATGTAAACCTGGTTATAATTAACGATAGTTATAACAAAGAACTTGTTCAGCAAATTGATAATAAGGTTAAAGTATATTTCATCAATCGCAAAGAAGGAAGCAGGAATCCATTCAGTGTAATCAAACTAAATGCGTTATTATATTACTTAAATGCAGATATTATTCACTGCCATAATCATAACATAATACCTCTTTTTTTATCAATCTTCAGAAGAAAAGCAGTATTGACACTTCATTGTATGGGGATACCAACTTTATATTTAAATAAATACATAAAATTGTTTGCAATTTCAAAAGCCGTCAAAAGTGATATATTAGAACGATCAAATATTATTTCAGAGGTTATATACAATGGGATCCATAATGATATAATTCAAGTAAGGGAGAAGCAAACTTTTGTGCGAATATTTAAAATTGTGCAAATAGGAAGACTTGATCATGCAATTAAGGGACAACACTTTGTAATAGAGGCAATACATACTCTAAAGACACAAGGACTTAACAACATTCAATTTGATTTAATTGGTACCGGCAACTCTGAGCTATTTCTGAAGGAATTAGTCATAAAATATGAATTGGAAAAACAAATAAATTTCTTAGGCCCTCGAAATAGAAATTATATTTATTCACATCTTAAAAATTACGATTTATTAATTCAACCATCGCTTTACGAAGGTTTCGGCCTTACAGTAGCCGAAGCAATGGCCGCAAAATTGCCGGTTTTGGTGTCGGATATCAACGGACCTATGGAGATTATAGAGCTAGGTAAATATGGTTTTTACTTTCAATCGGGAAATACAGAAAACCTGGCAGAGCAAATTGATTATATCATATCAAACTATTCTGGAGAACAACTGAAGCAGAAAGTAGAAGCAGCGTACATTCACGTAAGGGTCAACTTTGATATTTCTACGACCTCTCAAAGATATATAAGTTCTTATTTAATATTAAATAAGCTTATGAGTACAGCATACGATAAAATATCATTAGAAGAAAGTCTTTAACTGCGCAAAGTGCATTTATTGCCGAAAACAATACAAGAATTGATCTTTATTCCATTGGTAGATTTGATGAGCTACAGTATTATAACATGGACATATGTATTAAAAGAAGCCTTGAGTTATCAAAAAAAATATTGACAGGGGATTTTAATCCAATATCATATTGAAACTAACTAAATTAATTATGTGTGGTATTGCAGGTATATTACATTTTGATACTTAAAAAACGATAGATCTTTCGGAGATAAAAAAAATGACCGATGTAATTTTCTACCGAGGTCCAGATGGTGAGGGCTTTTATATTCATAAGAATCTGGCTTTAGGTCATCGCAGGCTTTCTATTATTGATCTTAACACTGGTGATCAACCCATGTTTAACGATGATAATTCTATCGCTCTTATATTTAACGGCGAAATTTACAATTATATCGAATTGCGTGAAGAATTAAATTTTTTTGATTATTGTTTTAAGACAAATTCTAACACTGAACCAATAATAAAAGCTTATCAGCATTGGGGGATTGAATACATGTCCAATGCAGATAAGGATATTAAACTGCACCATTTTGAAAGAAAAACAATTTTAAGGAAAACAATTGGTCTTAAACTTCCATGGGCAATCTTACATGCCCCAAAGCGAGGATTTGTAGTTCCTATCAGGGAATGGTTCAAAGAGGATTCTTTTACTGAAATTTTATATAATTTTGAAAAAACTATCCCATATCTCAACAAGAATAAGATTTCTAAAATCGCAAAAATGAATCAAAATGTCGAGGAAGATTATGGCAATTTTATCTGGATGCTTCTTACCTGTTACAAAAAACTATCGAAAATGAAATGAACAAAAAAGTCAGAATATTAATGGGCATCCCATCAAAAAAAATAAAAATGGGAGGGCCTATCACTCACTTACCTTATTTAGTGGATTATTTTGAAAACAAAGAGCAATATAAGATACGCACTTTCTTTTATGGAAGCAAGATTGATGGTGGTTCATTAATTGATAAAAAAGAAAGTATATTAAGCAAAATTATTAATACACTTGAGGTTTTCTTTTTGTTTATTTACCATGTTGCTGTTTTTCGCCCTCATATTATTCATATAAATTCAGCATTTAATAAAAATGCATTAATTCGCGATATCCCCTTCTCACTTTTTTCTTTTTTATTTAGAAAAAAATTGATTTTCAAACTACATGGTAGCAGTTATGAATTAATTAATACCCAAAGTATGTTTTTATTATGTCTAATTAGACTTTTTTTCTTAGGGGCTAATAAGGTAGGAGTTTTGTCCGAGATTGAGAAAGATGAATTTATTAAAAAATTTGGTTATCCCCAAAAGATGGTTGTTGTAAAGAATATAATTCTTCCAATTAAACCAAATAATATTAAAGAGTTTAACTCCTTTAGAAAAGAACCCTTCAAAACTTATGGTTTATTTGTTTCGCGCATTATCAAAGGGAAAGGATTAGATGATATAATTCGAGCTTTGCCATTAATAATGAAAACTTATCCTGGTTTTATCCTGGTTGTTGCCGGCGATGGTCCGGAAAAAAATTGGTGTACAAATTTAGCTATTGAACTTAATGTAAATGATTCTATTATATGGTTGGGTTTTGTCCAAAATGACCATTTGCCAAAAGTATTTGTTTCTTCTGATTTTTTTATTTTTTCGTCCCATATGCCTGAAGGAATGCCAATGTCATTAATGGAAGCCTTAAAGAGTGGGATTCCTATTATTACAACGCGAGTTCGTTTTGCAGTTAATTATCTGGTTGAAAACAAAAACTGTCTGTTTATTGATGCTGGTGATATAAATGATATTGCTGATAAAATAAACAAATTGATTGCCAATAAAGACTTGCAAATGAAAATGAAAACAGTTAATCCAGAAATTGTAAGTTTTTTTGATAAGGAAATAGTAGGGAAAGAATTTATAAATATTTACAAAGAAATGCTTAACAATTAATTTGCTGCCAATGACTTCATTATAAAATTAGATCTAGCTGCATAATAGCAGGATTTATTGGTTTTAAAAATAATATTGAATTCACTTAAAATGCAAATGATACGATATACAGTTAAACTAACCAAAAGCGAGGTAGAAGAACTTATGAGTATTATAAATAAAGCTTATCATACTTCTAAAACATTTCTACTACATATATTCTCTTAAATTGTAATTAAGGTAGGTCTTCAGAAAAAGTAACCAATGAGTAAATAAGCAAAGTGCTTAAAGTTGGAACGAGAAGAGTAGACAGAGTTAAGAAGAAATTTATTGAAGAAGGTTTTGAAGCAAGCCTTGATGGTAAAAAGCTTATTAACTAAATTTTCGCACTTGACTAAGATTTTGAAAAATAGTAAACTAAACTAAACATGAACCGAAAAGACATTAATGAAGATGCAATATTTTTTCACACAATAAATGCCAGCAGATTTGATAATCATTATCATAGCAAAAAAAGTTTCACAGAACGTTATACCTTATGGACTAAGCTTATTGATAAATACAATTTTAATAACAAGAGAATAATCGATATTGGTTGTGGTTCAGGCGTTTTAAGTTTTTATTTAGCAACAAAAAATAATACTGTAATCGGGATTGATGGTTCTCCAAAAATGATAGAATTATGCTGTGAAAAATTGGATCCAAAAAATACTAATCTTTCCTTTGTTCAAAAAACTATTCCATTTAATTCTAAAAAATTTATTTCATTTGATGGTATAATTTGTTCCAGTGTTCTTGAATATATAAAGGATGTTGATGCAACTTTAGATTTATTTAATGAACTATTAATCGAATCTGGCACTTTAATAGTTTCAGTACCAAATAATTTGAGTTTATACAGAATTTTGGAGAAGCTGTTGTTTAAAATTATAAAAAGGCCAAGGTATTATA
>Ga0224521_1000154_pt1 | contig 22968 bp, 6 predicted proteins | sample CFST0metaG_FD_182731 | JGI IMG/M metagenome (GOLD analysis project Ga0224521, IMG submission 182731) | Peat soil microbial communities from Stordalen Mire, Sweden - C.F.S.T0 | ecosystem: Environmental > Terrestrial > Soil > Wetlands > Peat | place: Sweden: Norrbotten County, Stordalen Mire... | reverse complement strand
GTCCTGGCTACTGTATTATTAGCTGTAACCGTTATTGTTCCTGTTGTGGTTATTACTCCGCAACCACCTGTAAGAGTTACTGTATAGGTAAATGGTCCTGCTGCTGTCGGTGTACCACTGATGGTGACAACATTAGCTGCCCATAAGCCCGTTACTCCTGCAGGCAGTCCCGTGACTGTTGCTCCCGTTGCTCCGGTAGTAGTATATGTGATATTGGTTATTGCTGTATTGATACACCTGGTTTGTGCATTGGTTCCTGCTGCGGAAGTTAGGGTTACCGTATTATTAGGTGTTACTGTTATTGTTCCTGTTGTGGTTATTACTCCGCAACCACCTGTAAGAGTTACTGTATAGGTAAATGGACCGGCTGCTGTCGGCGTTCCGCTGATGGTGACAACATTAGCTGCCCATAAGCCCGTTACTCCTGCAGGTAATCCTGTAACTGTTGCTCCCGTTGCTCCGGTAGTAGCATAAGTGATATTGGTGATCGCTGTATTAATACATACCGTCTGTGCATCTGTGCCTACTGGTGAGGTCCTGGCTACTGTATTATTAGCTGTAACCGTTATTGTTCCTGTTGTGGTTATTACTCCACAACCACCTGTAAGAGTTACTGTATAGGTAAATGGTCCTGCTGCTGTCGGCGTTCCGCTGATGGTGACAACATTAGCTGCCCATAAGCCCGTTACTCCTGCCGGCAGTCCTGTAACTGTTGCTCCCGTTGCTCCGGTAGTAGTATATGTGATATTGGTTATTGCCGTATTGATACATACCGTCTGTGCATCGGTGCCAACAGGTGAGGTCCTTGCTACTGTATTATTAGCTGTAACCGTTATTGTTCCTGTTGTGGTTATTACTCCGCAACCGCCTGTAAGTGTTACTGTATAGGTAAATGGTCCGGCTGCTGTCGGTGTGCCGCTGATGGTGACAACATTAGCTGCCCATAAGCCTGTTACTCCTGCCGGTAATCCTGTCACTGTTGCTCCGTTTGCTCCCGTAGTAGTATAGGTGATATTCGTTATTGCAGTATTGATACATACCGTCTGTGCATCGGTGCCTACTGGTGAGGTCCTGGCTACTGTATTATTAGCTGTAACCGTTATTGTTCCTGTTGTGGTTATTACTCCGCAACCTCCTGTAAGTGTTACTGTATAGGTAAATGGTCCTGCTGCTGTTGGTGTGCCGCTGATGGTGACAACATTAGCTGCCCATAAGCCTGTTACTCCTGCCGGCAGTCCCGTGACTGTTGCTCCGGTGGCTCCGGTAGTAGCATAAGTGATATTGGTTATTGCTGTATTGATACACCTGGTTTGACTATCAGTGCCAGCCGCAGATGTAAGTAACAAAGTATTATTTGGTGCTACCGTAACATTAAAGACAGTTGGTGAAGCAGCAGTGCAACCACCAACATCCTGATAGTTAACACTTATTGTCTGAGGACCAGATGTGTTCCATGTAACTGTAGCTGTATTATCCGTACCTAAACCACCTGAAGAAATAAAACCTCCTACAACTGACCACAAATAATTTGATTTACCGGATTCTGTTGTATAAACATTCCCTGTTGAGCTTATGCAAACCAGATTCGGACCTACTAATCCAGGCAGAGGTATAGGATTGATGGTTACGAGAACCGGGGTTCTTGTTAAACTCTTGCAACCGCCTCCCCCATTTGATTCTGCGTAATAAGTGGTTCCTGAAACCAGGGCAGTTCCTCCTGGTAGAAGAACTCCTCCCGATGCTGCACTATACCAATCCACTGTGCAACCCGTTGGAGGTGTCGCAATAAGGTTAGCTACTGTGTGCGCTCCACAAAAGTTTTGAGATGCTGATGCTGCTGGAGCATCAGGTAATATCGTGAAATTAATATTTACATCATCTGAAGATATACATGTCCCATTACTTATTGTCCAGCGCAAAGTATATGAAACACCATTCAAACCAATAAACTGGCTAGAAGGATTAGCGGGTGCTATTAATGTCCCTCCGGCACCACTAACTATACTCCACAAACCTGTACCAACAACCGGAGTGTTTCCAGTCAGGATGGCTGTTGTGATACCACATAAAGTCTGATCTAATCCTGCATTGGATGCAGTTGGAACAGCGTATACAGAAATTGAACTTGCATCGACAACACCTATTGAAGCCCCATTATTATAAGTAAAGTCAGTAAGTTTATAAACTCCGGGAGCAGGTGTTGGCAGTGTATATGGAACTGAAGTGATTGTTACAGGTACTTGTGCAGTTCCATCTACAGTATAACTAAGCGTATAGTTAAACGGAATACTGAAAGGAGCTGTAAAACTAACTGGGATACCGGCAGCTCCGCATACTGGTCCAACAGGTGCAAGTTTGGCTCTCGGCTTCAGATCAGTAATAGAACCTAAAGTAAAATTATCTGTATTTGAATATGTTACCAAACCTGTAGATGTAGCTGTCCCATTAGAATTGGTACCTGATGCGGAAGTGGGTATTTGCTCCCAGCTACTTGTTCCTGTATTGTAATGAGCTAACCTGATATTAGATAAACCACCAGTTATCAAAGGAGTAACATCGCTTGTAGGTATCCAGTTTATATTAAGAATCGACTGGCTGCCTGCAGTTGTCGATATGTTATAATATTCCTGAGCGCTTACTCCTAAGAGGGGAGCTGTTATACTACCCGATGTACCATTGGGGTTTTTGTACTCTGCTGACCATAAAATCGGGCCTGTTTGTGTTGATGAAAGTTTAATATTATTACCAAGAATGTTACCAGGTCCGGCAATAAATATACCTATCGGGAACAGGAAATTATCATATTGACTAATTTTCTTAGTAAGAGGTCCATCTATGAAAGAATTCAGACTTCCTCCGGCTGGAACAACACAATTGATACCAGAATTTGTTATTGTAAGTTTTCTGCTGGATGAAGTATTAATTAATCCATTAGTCAGCAATAAATTACCACTGACCTCAATAGCACCTGTATCATTTATTCTTAGACCCGCACTATTATTAATTTCGAAGTTATTAAAAGCATTTACACCAGTGAAATCGCCTAACACTCCGCCGATGGTCTGAGATCCTGAGCCTGCAAAAGTAACTGTGGCACCTGCTCCAGATCCACTATTGAAGGACCCTGCCAGACGACTCATAGAACCTTGAATAGTAAGCTTTTTATTATATACACTGTTATCAAGGACAGGGCCATTTATTATCAGTTGATTACATACTGTCAGATCTTTATTAGGCAAGATTCTTGAACCTGTTCCTGAAAAAACAATATTAGGTATATTGTCGTACAGATCCGCAATAATGGTATAAGTTCCGCTCCCTCCATATTCAACTGTCCCATTATTTGCACAACTTAAAAATGTAGTAAAAACTCCTGCCGGGAAAGAACCATTTTCCAGATATAAGGTACCATTTCCATCAACACTACCAAGGTTATGACCATAAAATGCAGAAGTTACCTTAAGCTCATCATTTATTGTTGTCCTATATGCTGAACAGAAATTTGCATCAAGAGTAACTACATTATTTATAATTACTATAAAACCATTTGGCCCTCCTGGAGGACAGGGAAGAGGATCTCCGGCTGTCTGTGTCCATATTGCCGGATTTGTCCAATTGCCGTCAGCGTTACTTGTATAGGTCGGTACATTACCAGGAAAGGCAGAAGCCGTTCCTGCTGTGTACTCACCGCTTAAATTATTTGATGTAACATAGTTGAATGTAATTGTGTTTGCAGCTGGATTGACTCCCAGTGTTTCACTCCAGGATGTACCGGGGACCAGCAATCTTGCTGCCAGATAACCAGCTTCATTGCCGACAACATCTCCTTGAAGATAGTTAAGAACCAAATTGCCAGAAAAACCTGTGATTCCCGAACTCTGAACTTCCCAATAATAAGCTAAAGCATTCGATGGGTCAAGTATTGCAGGATGCCTGCTGTTAATATTATTAATACGTACGTATCCAACGGTATTGCTTGCTGTTATAGTTAACAAAGCCGGTGTATATTTACCTGATGTTCCAATAGGATAAAGAAATGAAGTTGCCCCCGGATTAAAAAACTTTCTGAGTCCAACATTACTGAATACTCCATCAGAAGTAATCATTTTTGCGGCACTAAACGGAGCGCCCTGGATATTACTGTTTACACCAAGCGTGACAAGGTTTTTCTTAATATCGAGGATACCGGCTGTCATAGTCAGGTCCTCCTGCAGAGTGATATTGTTTTCAACTCTGGCACCAGCAGCATTGTTCAGTGTTATCCTTGAATAGGCTCCTGTTCCTGTAATTTCCTGAAGGATCGTTCCAATAAGGACCAAACCGCTTCCAACAGCATTATTATCTGTATAGCTGGCGTCATTCTCCAGATTTCCCAATAACGTAACAGCATTGCCTCCAAGAACGAAATTGCCGGAGCTAAGTGTCAGGTTATTATTTACAGTCGATGGATTGCTCAGTGTAAGTGAAGTTCCTGGATTTACTACAAGATTATAAAAATTAGTGGCACCTGTTATTGTTTGTGCACCTGCATATGAAGATCCGTTTGCAGCACTGAATGTTGTAAGATTTGTACCATAAACATATCCACCAACTCCAGGAGTATTAATCAAATTGCCATTAAAATTGACAGCGATGTTGTTTGAATTCAGTATACTATTGGCATTTATAGTCATATCCCCGTTTAGTGTCAACGGGCTCGTTAAAAGTCTTACAGTTGCATAATTAACTGCACTGGTTCCTGTTATTGATAGGTTATATAACGGTATATTAGAATCCAGAAAATAGTTTTGAGGTGCAGCTAAACCACCCTGAGAAAAAATTATTGTTCCACCTGTAGCTGCACCTGTTGCAGGTCTAATATACAAATCGCCAAAAGGTGAAGAAGACGTTGTGGTAGCTCCATTCCCCCGAACAATAGTTAATGTACCATTAGACATTGTAAAGTTGCTACCAGTATTAGTGACTTCGAATTTGGCATTTGTTGCATTTGAACTCTGTCCATTTACAGTAACAGTACCCCCACTCTGTGAATATTGCAAAATTCCACCGGCATTTAATGGATTTCTTCTTATCTGTCCATTAACCACTAATTTACCACCCTGAACGTTAATTGCAGAAGCTCCGCTACTTGTATATTCAATATCGTTTGCAGAAGCAGGAGAAGCAATTGGGCCAATGTAAACATTACCATTAATTAATGTCAAATTGCCGCTTAATAATAAATATCCAGTCGCATTGGCCGCGTTTCCAACAAGAATATTTCTGTTTCCGGTATTACTTGGAAGGTTAACCAAAAAACCTGAGGTAGTAGGAATTGTAAAAGGAGTGGTTGTAGAAATTGTAAAATCTGAACTTGGATTGGTTCGCAAATATTGAAGCGTTCCGTTTTGTAATGTCAACCAGTTATCCGCAGGAGTATTCAAAGTTCCCGCAATATCAACAGTGAGTGTTGTAGCCTGAGAGCTGCCTTTATTTACAGTTACCGTACTGAAAACTGTCAAAGGTGTCCCGGCTGTATTAGAAATGCTGGCCGAATTTGAACCAAAAAATGTAACAGGAATACCTGTAAAATCTACTTTTGAAGTAGTAGTAAGTCCATGAGTAAGACCATCAGTATTATTAATAAGACTTCCTCCTATGGACATACTTTGATTTGTAGCGCCGCTCCATACATATAAAGCAGATAATGTTGCAACTTTCACATTCCCGTTGACAACAAAGTTTTCTGCAAGACCTCCGTTTCCATACCAGATCAGGGAGCCACCCTGGATATCCAGATTCCCATTTACTGTAATCGTTTTAGCAATTATAGGGCCAGGAGGTGTAGGATAATTAAAATTCCATGTCGGGCAGAACCATGAATCAGCATTCTGACCTCTGGTAATAAGATTACCATAAATTGTCAGGTTATTATTCGGGAAAATAATATTTGATCCTCCGAGGGGAGAGAGTATTAAATTACCATATGTAAATACACCATTGGGTAGCCAATAAGTTGTACCGGGAGCCGGATTTGTTGAATAGAGTTCGGTTGTCCCCAGATTAACATTAAAATCGGAAAAATCACCTGCAGGAAATGCGTAAGTGCTTTGATCAGTCCAGGATGTAGTCAACCTGAAATTTCCATTGCCAATTGCACTATTCAAAACAAGCCCAAAACTTGAAGCAGGATTATATCCTATATCAAGTGCCGAGCCTTTTTCAATCTTTAAGCTGGCACAACTTCTTACATCTGTATTTGGTACTGTATTGTTTGTTGCCAGATAGACAGAATCTTGTCCACCAATAATTACTATATCACTTGCACCAGGAACCGAACCTGCTGGAGCACCTGAGTGTTGCAAAACAGCATCAGTGGACCATGTATTAACATCGCTCCAAAGTCCGCTTCCTGCCGCTGCTCCATTGATGCGGCTATAATATATTGTAGGTGTACCAAAAGGGTTTACAGGATTATCATCACCGGCAGTATAATCACCATCAATGAATGCGACATTCTTGAGGAAAGTACCAAGACCTGGTTGCCCTATAATATTATTAGTTACATCAATATCAGCTGTTGTACCTCTGGTCCATGTATTGGTTGAAACATTAAACCGTGCAGCCACATATCCGTCTTCCGTTATACCCGGGCCTGTAACCACATTAGACTGATCATATGTATATCCATGAGTAACTGTAGCACCGCCTAAAGTGAAGCCTAAAGATTTTACACGCCAGAAATATGAAAGACTTCTTCCGGATGTGGTTTCATTCGGGTGGGCATAATTAACTGGTATAATTGTTATAGAGCCATAAGCTGTCGGAGCAGCACTAAGACCAATTGCTCCCGGGGTATAATTAATAACACCTACAGGAAAATTGAAAGTCCCCGGAGACGAATATACCTTTGTTAGACCTCCGTCACCAGCGTTTCCTGCTGATTTAATGTACCTTAAGGGTCCACCATTTACAATAGCTGAAGTAGAATTAAGCTTTACATTGAAAGTATTTATATTAAACAGCTTATCTTGCGAAAAAGTAAGTAATCCATTTAAAGTTATATTTGCTAATAAAGACACAGGAGCAGCTGCACCGTTAGTATTGTTAAGTTCAAGGTTTCCAAATATGCCGTTCCCATCAATAGTTTGAGTCAGAGTTCCATTCAATGACACTTTCCCAGTTCCTGCGTGGATACCTGAATTAAATATATTTCCTGCTATATTTATGGACTTACCATTATCATTCATGGTCCCCAGAACCAAGCTGAAATTACCTGCAACATTTATTAGAGATTGAGTTCCTGCCAGGTTTAAAGCAACTCCTGCAGTTTTATTTATAGTCAGATTATTGAGCATTTGAGGAGCTGCCTGATTTATTGTAAAAATCTGATCGGCATTTCCGTTAAAAAAAGTAGTGTTGGTTCCTGTTATGTAAGTTGTGCCTGACGCAAGAGAAAAATTACCGCCTACGGTCACATTCAGATTGTTTGCAATAAAATCTCCAGAAGGGACTGTAAAATTGTTAAGCACAACTAAAGGATTGGTATTCAATTGAACAGTTGCGGCACCGCTCACTCGGTTAACAATCAGATTATTAAATACCGCTGTACTATTTATTAAATAATTTGCGTCGGGGAGTGAGGTACCTGTAGTTGGAAAAATTTGTACTGTTCCACTAGTTACGTTGATATTTGATACCGGAGAATTAATAAGAATTGCGAGAGGGGTAGCCGTATTATTACATACATCATAAACGGACAGATTACCTCCCGACATTGTGAAAGCATTTGAAACATTGCTGTTTACACTAAAGGCACCTATTCCAACGGCAGGATCAATACCATCTGTTACACGTGAGGTATTCATCACTGGATTAGCAAGATCGGCAGGAACTGTATAGTTTATTGTGTTATTAAAACGACCCCTCACATTTAAGTTTCCGCCATTCTGAACAAAGGAAATCAAGCCGGTAGCTCCTCCTTCAGGATTATGGAATTGCTTGGTATCAACAGTACCCCCATTAAGAATAAATTGTCCCGGAGCATAACTCCAATATAGTAATCCTGAAGATTCCCTTGTTGAAAGATAGCCATTATTAATCTGAAGTTTACCAAGAATGGAAAGGCCACTGAATCCTCCAGAAGCATTTATACCATAAGCAGCATTTGAACCTCCCGAAAGACCATAAGCCGCATTTACTTCTGTATAATCATCAGCGGTGGAAAGTACTATGACTCCTGCACCATCGAGTATCAATGCACCGTTTGAAGGAATAAAGAAGTCACTCTCATAAGCTCCTGCTGAATTCCCCTCCGAAAGTGAAGGTATAACTACTAATCCCTGCAGATCAAGTGTCCCATTTTTAATCCATAACGCCTTTTTCAGATTTGGATTTCCTGCCGGACTGGCAGGCAACGTGACACTTCCATCAGATGTATTCGCACCAAATAATCTAAAATTATTGTAAGCAGATGAACTAACTATGAGCTTAAATGTCTGATCGGTACCTTTATCAAGCACAAGATTGTAAAAATCTGTTGCACCATTACAGGCTATAGTATTATCACTTAATCCCTGAAAATATACAGTGGCAAAACCATTGGCAGGAAATGCATTGTACACTGGATTTGAAAGGTTTGAAAACCTGACAATCCCATTATTAGTAAAATTTCCATATATCTGTACCCGGTGCGAATTAAGCTCATAATAATTCAGGAAAGAGCCTGTATTGCCCGTAATAGATGGCATTGGACCGGCACTGGTCCTTGTAACTCCTGTTCCAATTGCGATTGAACCGGAATTGTCAACTGTAACATTTCCATTGATTATAAGATCCAATCTTCTTGGAGTAGCATCATTTATCTGGAAAGTCCCCTGCTTTACATGCAGGTTACCGTTAAGTGTTAAATTACTAACCTGTATTGAAGTACCGGCAATAGTATTTATAGTCAGGTTATAATAAGTCGCCTGTAAGGCTGACATAGGTCCATTATAATTATACTCAGTAGTTCCGCCATCAGTTGTTACTAATGTATTCACAACTGCAGAAGGAAAGTTTGATGAGGCCAGTTTGATAGTTCCTGCTCCCCTGAGAGCAGTTAACTGGCTGCCAAAACTCCATGTTGTCAGATCAAGAAAACCTCCATTATTTATAGTAATATCCAGGTTTTGAGTAAAATTGTCTGCCTCAAGTGAAACCGTTCGCCCTGAAAGAATAACAACTTTATCATTCTGTCCCGGCACAGTTGTTCCAGGCCCGGTTGTTCCTCCCGGATCGAATGTCCATGTACTTGCCAGATCCCAATACCCTGATTGATAAGAATAGAATATGCCAGGCGCCCCGACTGTCCAAAAGCCTGTAATTGTTGCACTTCCGGTTGATGTTGAGGGGTTTGTACCGGGTACAGAAGGCCCTGTGGCCAATGCCCAGCTACCAGAACTGTTTGTATATGGTTGAAATAATAATGAACTCCCTACTACCTCTCCGGCATTAAACTGATATGAAAGTACAGTAGCTGGCTGGGTAGTAATATTAGTAGCTGTTATATCCCAGTATTTATTAATACTGTTAGAAAGAATATTTAAATTAGTTGGAACTGCCCTAACTGAAACGCTTCTGACAGCGGCTGCAATAATAGGCAAACTTGAAATAACTAATGGATTATAAAATCCGCCACTTCCAACAGGATATGTAATATTAAAACTCTGGTTTGTAACATTCCCTGAACGTATCAGGTGACCAGCTCCCCCGGTTTCAATCATTTTTGTAACATCAAAAGGAGCACCGGTTATTGGCGTGGTATTGGTAATTGTTAAATCATAATCGCCTAGATGTATCACACCGGCAGTAAGAGTCAAGGTCCCATTTAATGTTGTGTTACTTGCTAGAGTTGCGCCATTAGCATCGTTCAGAACAACATTTTGAAAGCTCCCTGTTCCGGAAATATTATGTGTGGCTGAACCGCCGGTTAGAGTAATACTTCCCGCTCCGGTGTGAGTTCCATTATTAACAACATTACCTTTCACCTGCAATGCAAAACCACCATCAGCCAATGTACCTGCTGACACGGTTAAATCTCCATTTACAGTTGTTGCGCCGGCTAATGTCTTTGTACCTGAAATATCAGTTATTAAATTAAAATATCCTCCTGCAGATACTTTTATTGTTTGTGCTCCTGCAAAATTATAGGTTATTGTGTTTCCATTTGCGTTTGCAGTCAACGTTGTAATCCCAACTACCCCGTTGAAACCGATATTAAGTGTGGCATTTACAACCTGTGTTAACCCTCCGGATCCTGCCAATGCCGTGTTAATTGTTAATGAATTATTATTGGTCAGCGTAACCCCTGTTACAGTTACGCTTGGTATGATGAATGCACCAGTTAATGATTGTGAATTTGTATTAAATGTCTGTACCCCTGTTCCCGCTATAAATGTCCCGCCGTTAGTAATGCCTCCACGGAATACTGCTGTCGCATTGCTCGCATTGTTCCATGTGCCGTTTGCTCCAATTGTCACCAGGCCTATAAAGGTTCTTGTTACTGCTGCTGAATTTACAAATACTCCACCAGCTGTTGCTCCGTTTCCAATGGTAGTTGTTCCATTTACTGCAAATGCTGTTGTAAAGGCATTTAAGGTAAGCGTTCCCTGTGTGATTGTTAAATTTCCACTTATAGTCGTAGTTCCTGTTCCGGTTATTGTAGCTCCATTTGCATCGTTTAATTCGAGATTCCCGAAAGTACTTGTGGCTCCACTAATCGCGTGAACTCCGGCTCCTCCGCTAAGAGATATCTTCCCAGTTCCTGAATGAGTCCCGTTATTAACAACATTACCTAGCACCTGTAATACAAAACCACCATCAGCCAATGTTCCGGCTGAGATAGTTAAATTTCCGTTTGCTGTTGTTGCTCCGGCTAATGTTTTTGTACCTGAAATATCAGTTATTAAGTTATAGTAGGCCGAAGAAGGTACTTTGATTGTTTGTGCTCCTGCAAAATTATAATCTACAGTGTTACCGTTCGCATTGGCTGTCAAAGTTGTAATTGCCGGTGCACCTGTGAAACCAATATTTAAAGTGGCATTTGCAGCCTGTGTTAACCCTCCGGTTCCCGCTAAAGCTGTGTTAACTGTTAATGAATTATTATTGGTCAGAGTAACTCCTGTTACAGTAACGCTAGGTATAGTAAATGTACCAGTTAATGATTGTGAATTTGTACTAAATGTCTGCACACCTGTTCCTGCTGTAAATGTCCCGCTGTTAGTAATGCCTCCACTGAATGTTTCTGTTGCATTGCTAGAATTGTTCCAGGTTCCATTTGCACCGACTGTCACCAAACCTGTAAAGGTTCTTGTAACTGCTGCTGAATTTATCACTATTCCACCAGCCATTACTCCGTTTCCAATTGTAGTTGTCCCATTTACTGCAAATGCTGTTGTAAATGCATTTAATGTAAGCGTTCCCTGTGTAATTGTTAAATTTCCGCTTATAGTTGTTGTTCCTGTTCCTGTAATAGCAGCTCCATTGGCGTCATCTAATTCAAGATTCCCGAAAGTACTTGTGGCACCATTAATCACATGAACTGCTACACCTCCGTTAAAATAGATTTTCCCAGTGCCTGAATGCGTTCCGTTGTTAGTTATATTCCCTTGAACAGTGATAGTATTTCCGTTATCGGCTAATGTGTTATTTGCTGTATTAATAAGAGTACCTGATATGGTTGTGGCTGTTGTGATAGTCTGAAATGTAATATTTACTGCAGTAGCTGCAGTTCCAGCACCCAAAGTAAGAGAGAGGCCAGTATTAACATTAAAAGCCACAGTGGCATCAATATTATTGATTGTAATTGTGGTTGCGCCTGTACCGGTTAAGATAGTATTCGTTGACCCGCCGATACTGATAGAGTTTAGACTGATTGTCGGAACATTGCTAATGGTCCATACTGCTCCTGCTGGATTAATAACTACATCATCACCGGCTGCTGGGACAGTTCCACCTGACCAGTTGGCACCGACGGCCCAAGATCCTGAACCACCTGCTGTCCATGTCTTTAATGCAGCCTGGGACTGACTACTTAATAGTGTCAATAAAGTTGCTACAACTACAAACCTATGCAACAGGTTATGTGTTATCCTGGAGGATTTTTTTACTTCTTCTCGAATGTCATGTTTTACTGATGCATTCTTTTCAGAAAGGTAAAATAAACCTAATAAAAACTCAATAATAGGATTTTTGTGTATCATACAGGTCAGGTTCAAATATTTTTATTCAAGTATAATCTACTATATATCAAATAAATACGATTTGTCAGGTTATAGTCTTGCCTTTTAAGCCACAGGTTTAGTAATTCAACTAATTACAGAAGCGAATGTAATCATTTTTTGTTCACTTGTATCATACTAATTATAAAGTGTTTTCAACATATTAACAAGACTTATTATACTACCACTTAGTTGCTTATCGATCTCTTTTTGATGACACTCAAGAATTGACACATGGTTGCATGTCGGCTATTCAGCTGACTGAATTTCTGCTGCTTTTTTGACTAAACTGCTTATTCTTCATTTTAACACTGCAAATTGTTTGACAAATCTTGATTTTTAGAAAAATTTATTATTCATGTTTAATCAGGAACCAAACTCTTCCAGAAACATATGAAATATTTATTTTTAGATTAAGTTTGCAGAAATAAAAATGTAATCTATATTTGCACTCTCTTTTAAGGGGGTTTAGCTCAGCTGGTTCAGAGCATCTGCCTTACAAGCAGAGGGTCGGGGGTTCGAATCCCTCAACCCCCACATTTGAAGATCAAAGAGTTAGAAAACATCTGACTCTTTTTTATTTTATACTGGTTGTAATATGGTTGCAACATATTGAATACTGACAGGACTACAAATAAAATAAGCGCAAACAGACATTTATTGACTGAATGCGCTTATTTCGTTTAATGGTTACTGAAACTATACTGAAACAATTCTGGGTTTTGCCCTCATAATTGAAGCTCTTCGCAGCAAGCAACGGAGAACCGAGTTTACGAGCTCGGCGAAGCCAATGCGCTCGCGGGGATTCAATTATCTGGGTTGGCAAATCAATTAGCTAAATCGTCTGTGGTCACCAGTAGTTTTTTAATCTCTTAATCACGTATTTGTCACGCTGAAAGAGAGTCAATACCCCTTTATTCGTTTGTTGAAAAGTCATATGGGACCAAATCAGCAATACGTTGTCTTGCAATTTCTCCTTCCCAGATAATTCCATCGGGTTCGAAATATCCACTTGGATCAAAAAAAACACTTTCTTTTAGAAAAACAATATGGCTTGTAAACTGTTTTGAATAATAAGATATGCCAAGACCTGAGGGGTAATTAAGGTATTTTGTATGGTTGTCCTTTTGGAATACCATCTTATCATAAGGGATAATCGCGTTTGCTGAATTCCTTACCGTAAATCCGGCAGAATTTAAGTCATTCGTCCAAAGCGCTCTGAAAAAATGGATTCTCGACCCAAGGTATGCAAGTTTTCTTTTTCTTTCAAAGTATTGCTTTTTTGCAGCCGTAGCTGTTGAATCCTCCCGGAAGATAATATTTCCCTTAAAGAGAAATGATTTACTCTGTTTGTCATATTCAAATTTATCAAGGTAATAGGTGATTTTGTATCCTAACGCTCTATTATCAATTAGTATTGGTTTGGTTGCGTATGCTTTCAGTGTATCTTTATTTGAGCTATATTTAAATCTTATATCATCCTCATTAGTTATTTTACAATTCATGGCATTACCGGTAGTTCCAAGAAATTCATTCCTGAAAATCGTTAAATTTTCACTCCTTTCCAGACCATGAAATTTGGCATTCACTGTTACTTCATTCAATTCAAACAGTTTTGGGTTCATATAAACGGCATTCGGTTTAACAGTTGAAAAATCTTTCAGTGTTACAGAATAATAACCTATAGCACTAATTGTCAAGGGCATTGAAGGATGATATTTAGAAATATCCAAATGAAAGTTCCCATTCTCATCTGACAGAGTTCCGACTGAGGTTCCATTAAAATATACCGATGCCGAGTAAATAGTACTTTTGGTTTTTATATCGAAGATGGTTCCTTTAATAACTTGGTTATAAGCAACTAAATTGATATTGAAGAAAAGAAATAATAGAATTAACCTTCTCATTAGGTAAATTTTAATACCCGTTTATAATTATGAAGAGAAATAAAGTATACTGAATATTTTTACTGTTCCTTATCGTCCGAGTTATAGCTAGTGTTTTAAAATTGTCTCGATGTAACTAATTTTCTGTATTGGTTTGTCGTGAATTTGATCTATGTTTCTATTTTTTTTAGTTCATGCTAATCTGTGTATTTACCTCTCCTGAGTAACCATTTTCAACTTCTATCCCATTAGCTACGACTTCTAGCCTTGTTCGACGATCACTTGTGAAAAACTCTACTTTAGCCTGTCCATTTTCATCTGTCAAAATTGAAGGCGCCCAAAAGAGGGTAGCTCTGCCATCATAAACCGGACTATTTTTCAAAAAGCCTTCATAACGAGGAGAGTAAAATACTCTTGGGGCATCCAACCCATCAAGAATAAATGTTTTAGTACCCAGAGGATCGCCTCTATAAGTATTATTTGAATATGTTTCAATTATTACCAACGATTGCAAGATAAACTGCGGGAAACCAATAATTGGATAATATGCATAATACATTCCAATACTTTTCCCTGGTGGCACTACAAGTATCCTTTTTATTGCATCTACATGAAAAGAGGATAAAGTCTGCAGCGGTGTAAAATCAAAATTCTCTCCGTTCCAATATTTTTTCCCATCGATTATATATATTGGAAACCAATAACTTCCCCCTCTACCAGCCAATCTCATAATTGGCAATAAAATTGTTTGCAAGCCATCTCTACTATACCTAATAGCTCCAAATTCCTCAACCAAAAGATCATTTAAACTTCTATATCTGTTGCCACCAGGGTCTATAGTGTCAAGATTTGCAATCTTAATGGCATCTTTATCATAATTTCGCCACCAATTTTTTGGTTCTACTTTCGCCGATATGACGACTTCCCCTAGGGTTATGGACATGTTGCCAGGTAGGTTAATTTTCGAGTTTTCAGTTTTATTAACTGTCTGTTTTTGGCTTATATATTCCACGGATGGAGATACTAAATTGTTGCTCAATCGTGGCATCGTTGTAAATTGAGGTCTGTCGCTTTGATTATTAAGGACTATATTCCCATCAAACGGCTTCTTTCTAGAAGTAGTTGCTTGCAACATAGAATGTGATTTCCCAAACAATAGAGGTACTTGAAATTTGAAATTTCCAATACTGTCAGGTTTGGATAGTCCAAGGTATGAGTTTTTAGAACCACAAATTAACACTAAACCAATATCCCGGTAATTAAAGTTTTTATCTCGTGATTTATTACTATTTAATTTAATATATCCGGAGATGGTAAGACTCTTTTCTGGTTTGAATTTTTGTTCTTCAGTGTTGCTTGATTTGAATAAAAATCTCCTGTATCCCTGTGTCATAAGTAATAAATCCAAATTGTCTTTATAGATGCAGCTATCATTTATGAAATAGGAATCTGCATCTTCTACATAGCCATGAAGCTCAGATCCAATCAATTTATAGGCACTTATTCCATGAATATTTTGATCTTTTATTTTTTGTTCTTTATCTATTACTGCAAGTGATAAATCGGTTTGAACAGGCGCTCCAATGAAATTAGTAGTTTTTATAAGAAGGGTTATCTTGGATCGTGTACTATATGATGATGAGTCCGAAATAACTTCGATTTTAAATCTTTGATTTTTATCAACAAAAATGAGTCTTTCACATTCAGGTTCAAAATTTTCATTCAGAAGGGTTAAACGGCAAACTCCTTCAGGAAGAAGTTCAAACGGAATTTTCAATCCGCAAGAGTCTTTAAAAGCTTTCAGCAGTGCTGAGAACCAGACCTTTCCGTAAGCACTTCCCGTGATATATTTATGTGTGATCGATTCAGATTGTGTTTGCTTAATCGAAAGAATTGGTTCTTTGTTGTTTTCTATTAAGTTTAAAGACATCACTGTACCTTCTTCATATACTCGCGGTAGTGGAACAATATATTTTTGGTTGTTGTACCAGAAACTGGCTGAATATTGTTTCTTTAGCTGTGGTTTTAACATAAAGTATCCCATCCCTGTGTGCATGCTTTTAAAACCTGTGACAACCTTTTCGTCATCATCTAAAATTACACCTGATACATTCCTGCTTAAACCATCAATCCCGATTGCTTTAAATGCTACTTTGCTTTCCAGCCCGGCAACCAGGTTACCTCCTTCGGGAAAAAACTGAAGGTCAATATTTTCCTCAAGGGGAATCGTAAATTGCTTTACAAAAGATAACTGACCATCCATGATATAAAAACTAACAACAGCCACAGAATCATGTTTGCTTATTGAGGTAAGGCTGTATTTGAGTATCTGTTCTTTTGTGTTTTCTGCCAGGATACTGTCTTTTTGAACCAGAAGGTTTCCGATTTTAAGGGAGTAACTTATTTTATGTTTGAGATTATTATTCAGGTTACCTGCAGCGTCAACTTCAAAAAACCTGAATCCGATTTTCAAAGAATCCTTTCCTATCTGTTTTAATATAACTGGTGTGCAATCAAAATGAAATTTCTGTTTTATAGGACTTATATTTATGGTCTGATAAAATGGCTCATATGTTTTAATATCCAGCATCAGCTTGGTGTAAGCACGAAGAGAATACAAGCCGGGAGCAATAGCTGAATCAAGACTAAAATCTCCATATGAATTACCGTTTTGAAGAAGAAGCTTCCTTCTTAAAGCAACTATTCCCTCAGCATTTATTAGATCGACATATAGAATACCACTAATAGTATCTGGAATCTGGTCAAACCCATACCACGAATATGCTTTAAACCATATTGTATCTCCCTGAGCATAATTGAAACGGTCTAGATGAAGAAATACTTTTTCAGAGGGGAATTCATTGTGTAACTCTACGTATTCTTTGATTGATCCAATAACAGACTGAACTGCAGGTGAACTGAGACTCTTTTTGGCAGAATCAGTTTTTAAAGATTGAATTAACTGAGCAGGTTTCTGTCCTGATAAAATAGTGGGGATAAAAAATAAGATAAGAACAACGAGCATACTTAGAAAAGACTTAGTCATAGGTAGTTCTATTTTCCTATTTAATAATTTCATTCACTCAGAGATTTTAATCAGGTTTGTAGGATTGTCTATTATTTTTACCTCATTATGAAACAAATTTTGTGCCATATATGTAGTCAACTTAAGTAGAAGATGTGTCATGGTTTAAATTAACAGTCTGGTATGCTGCTCATAGGCTATAACGCGTTTATAAGAGTACCAAAATTACATGATAATACCAAAATCTTTAGGATATAATTACATTTTAATCTTCTATCTGACATTTGTTTATTTTAATCTTTCAATTTAACAACATTCATTTAATGCACTACTTCGTCAGTCACAATAGCATCGTGCTTACAACATCATTAAATACAAATCTATACGATACTTTTGTCTGACATTCAACGATCCTTCTTCATATTAAAGTTACACATATTATTTGAATAGATCTATACAATTCCTTCATCTCCCATGCTGTAGTAATTACCTTCTGGAACAATAATTAAATGATCTAATAGCTGTATATCCATTACAATTCCAGATTCCTTTATCTTCCTGGTTATTGCAATATCAGATTCACTTGGCTGAACATTACCACTAGGGTGATTATGACATATTATAATATCACTGGCATTAGCTTTAATTGCATATTGCAGTATGATCCTTATGTCAGTTACTGTACCACTTATACCACATTTTGATATAGTTGCAATCCCCAGAACTTTATTTGACCTGGTTAATAGCAGGAGCTTAAACTCTTCAATATGTTCTATTGAATCAAGGTCCCAATTATCCATAAATATGTCAAATGCATCCTTTGAGCATTTAACTTGAAGTCTTTCAGAAGCTTTGACCTTAGTCCTATAGACAAGTCTTACTTCAGATATAGTTGTCTGTTGCGTTTTCATATGATTTTGATTAGTGATTAAATAAAAATGAGAAAGCCTGGTCCCAAAGTTCCAGGCTGTACAGTTGAATATTTATAATGCAACTACATCAAATGCAATAATTATCTGATATAAAACAATAATCAACTTTGATGCTTCGCTGAATGAAGTTGCAATGGAATAATGGATCTTGTAAGTTATTCTGGATTAAAGCCTCAATAAGAGTCCATATTATTCATAAGGATAAAAGAATAAATGTTATTTTACATGAACAAACAATTTCATTGATGATTGAAGGCAGTTTTTTGACAAAGGATTATTACCTTTTAAAAATAAGCTGTAGTTTTGATTAATGTTTTAATAAAACATAGGTTTGTAACTTAAAAGTCCTTAAAGGGGAACACCTAATGATTGAACTTGAGAATCTAATTATTGAACCATCTGCAAAAACTCCACAGATTGATTTAAACCGGTTGACGGGTGATCTTTTATTTTGTGGCAGGTCAATTCCTGAAAATGCTACAAAATTATATGAACCTGTGTTAAATTGGGTAGCAGATTATATTTTAGAAGCCAATCCAACTACCAATTTAAGACTTGATCTGGAGTATTTCAATACAGCATCATCAATGTATCTGGCAAAGATACTTAAAGTCCTTTCCCGGATTAAGGTACCTGAATATGTTTTAATTATACACTTATATATTCCTGTTGAAGAATTTAATGAAATAAATGAATTTGAAGATATTTGTGATACGTTTTCTCCGATAACAGATATTTTTCACGATTCCACAACAAGTATTGGTTTAAAACTATATGCAAAAGACGACAGAGGAGAAATAATTAAAACTAGATTGGTATTTATCGAATCTAACAATTAACGAACTTAAATCTAGCCTAAAAGTATATTTAATGTTAAGTTCTATTATCCACACTTTTTTCAAAGTATGATATTATCTGGCCATTATGTTTATTCTATTCAGGAGTGTATCTCTATATGAAAGGCCTATAGGTATGTCTCTAAATTCATTGCCAATGATCAAATCAAGAGAATTTTCTTTTATAGTCTTTATCAAACTTATGTTCACAATAAATGATCGATGTACTCTGATAAAAATGCCAGAAGGTAATTGATACTCAATTGCTTTCATAGTAAAATGAATTGTAAACTTTTCATTTTTAGTATTTAGGATAACATAGTTCTCAAGAGCTTCAACGTATATAATGTCTTTAATTTTCAGCTTGACCAACGCTGATCCTTTTTTAATAAATATCTCATTAACATCGCTGTTGCTGACTTCCTTATTTGCAAAATACCGTATTGCTTTATCAACGGCTTTGCAGAATCTTGAAAAAGTCACAGGTTTAATCAGATAATCAACAATATTGAATTCGAAGGCTTTAAGGGCATCCTTATCATCTGATGATATAATTATTATGTTTGCTCGGTAGTCGAAACCATTGATAAAATTAGAGATATCCATATCTGGTGTCTCGACATCAAGAAAGATAAGGTCAATATCGTTTCTTTTTGATAATTGATTGCTCATTGAAACTGAATCACTAAACGTCCCAACAAGATTGAGAGAAGACGACTTTCCCACGAATTCTTCAAGAACCTTGCTACTACTATTACTGGCGCATATAAAGCATTTCATAAAGGCGAATTTAGTCAATATTATTAAATCAATAATTGTGACTTACTTCATAAAAAAATCAAAATGTAATAAAGTTTAAGAATTGTTTAAGCTTGTATATCAAAAAAAACCAGGTTTTACAGTTGCATTATTATAATGCTGATATATAGGCAGATACATTATTGTGCAACTACAACAAATAATCTAAATGCTTCTTATTAAGCGATTTAAACCATTATTGCGGTTTAGAATTGCAGAATACTATAGGGATATAGAAAATTGCTGAAACAAGTCAGAATTGGTTTAGGATGAGATCGTAATTGAGTAGTATAAGTCTGATATTAAGTCCAATGACGATGATGGGGAATTGGGAAGCAAAGTTGCAATATGTTTGCTTCTCTTAGTGTTTACCGAGCTGATTGTATTTTCAAAGGTTAAATTAATTTCTTATTTGCTTCTTATCTGCTTAAAGGTATAAATCACTCATACTTTAATGCGTTCACAGGATTTAGATGAGATGCTTTATAAGAATGAAAGAATACAGTCAAAAGCACAACAACTAGAGCAACTGCAAATGAAATAATAAATACCCACCAGCTAATATTTACCTTAAAGGCAAAGTTATTTAACCACCTTCTCATGAAATGAAGAGTTAACGGAACAGAAATTATTGCAGCTAACGAAACAAGAATAAAGTTTTCAAACAGAAAGGAATAAATAATTGATTTTTCAAGGCTGCCAAATACTTTTTTAATACCAATTTCTTTGGTCCTGGATTTCGCCACAAATAGGGTAAGTCCAAACAGTCCAAGTGCTGCTATCAGAAGTGTGAAGAGTGCAAAAATAGAGACTATAGAAGTTAAGTTTTTCTCAGATGAGTAGAGGGATTGTATAAGATCCTCAATGGTTTCATAACTAAAACGCCGATCTGGAGCAGCCTTTTTCCATTCTGTTTCAAGCATTGGCAATATGCTCGTCAAGGTTCCGGGCTTATAGTGCACAACAACTTGTTGAATATATTTTTCTGTCAAATGTATTGTAAGAGGGGGTATTTTGGAATGAATTGAATGAAGATTAAAATCTTTTACAATACCTATTATGGTTTGGTCGTTGATCATCTTTCCAAGGGGATCTATAATTCCGAGTTGCTTTACAGCAGTTTCATTTAGAATGATGGACTGAGTAGGATCACTACCATACTCTTTAGAGAAGTCCCTACCTTGGATTACAGAAATACCCATTGTTTTAAGAAAATTGTAGTCGATAGCCATTGCTTCAACCTCAACCTTCTGGTCTTTATATTGAAAATTGGGAATCATTGTGAAACCTGAATTCTGCATAGGAAGACCTTCCATTGTTCCTGCAGCCATAATAACATTTGGATTTGATTTTATATTGTTTATATAAACCGAATACCCGCTAAATCCGTTACCAAGATCTATCAAGAGAATCTCACTATTGTAATATCCCATATCTATTTTAAGTGCATATCGATATTGGGAACGAATAATCAGGGTACAAGCCACAAATGAACAAAATATGACTAATTGAATAACAATAAGTGATTGTCGGAAAAATAGCCTTCTTTTTCCAGAATGTACGGTACTTTTTAAAATATCCAAAACCTTTAGACTGGAAAGATAAGATGACATATAAATTCCGGATACTACACCTATAAATATTGTCAAAGTCAGGTAGACAGAAACATAAACTAGAATATTTGAATTGATGATATGCAACTGGGTTTGAAATAGCTTTCCGGCATAAGGCATTGTCAGCCACATCATTACTAACGATATTGGCAGTACAAGTAATGCAAGTAAAACAGATTCGGATAACAATTGATTTTTGATGCTGTTAATACCTGCACCATAGGTTTTTCTTATACCTATTTCCTTTGACCTACTCGAGGATACTGCTGTAGATAAAATGATATAATTAATAGCCGAAACAAGTATTATCAGGAATGCTATACCAGAAAATAGCCTGAGATTACTAATGTTACCCTGAATTTGGGTATTTAATATATTATCTGAACCTAAGTAGACATCTGATAAGTTTTGTAAGGAATACTGACTATCTGGTTTTTCGCTTATGTTCTTTATTTCAAATCCGATAAATTGATTTTCAAGTGATTTAACATTACAATCATCTGAAAGCAAGACCCAAGTGATCCAAAAATCCATATCCCATCGTGACTCTATATCTGATATATTAAAATCTTTATTTAAGGGGGCAAGTGTCCACTTACTATTAACCATGCATTCAGCTCTGAAAGTAGAATTAACTGGAATATTTTCATAAACCCCTTTAACTATAAAAATATGTTCCTCCTTGTTTACTAATCCAAGAATTTCTTTTCCTATAGGATTTTGTCCCCGGAAAAACTTATCAGCCATGTCACGAGAAAGAACAATTGAGCTTTGATCATCCAATAGGTTTTGATGAGATGAACCCATTATCAATGGCAAAGTGAAAATGTCAAAGATGTCTGAATCTGTCGCCTCAACATCCATAATATTTACAAATTCATCCTTAAGTTTTAATTTAAAACCTCGTACATGTCTTAAATTAACAGCCTTTCTTATCTGAGGAAATTCGTCTTTTAATGCATGGGCCAGTATGTAAGGTGTGCCCGAAAAAGTTTTGTTAAAAACTTTGTAATAGTTGATTACCTTATATACTCTCTTTCTGTTTTTGTGGCATTGGTCGAAACTAAGTTCATTAATTACAAAAAGCAATATTAAAAATGATGCTGCAAGTGCAATTGAAAGCCCTAATGCATTTATCCCTGCAAATAGTTTGTTTTGCTTTAAAAATCGTAAAGCCGATTTAAGATAATTGTTAAACATTGGGTTTGGTTGAATTATCGGATATTTTTTTAATCATGGACAGATTCTAACCAAATTTAGATTTTTGTCTATATAAAAACAATTTTATTTTACACTTCCCAAAACCCCAAGTAATTGAGTTGCATAATTGATATTTTAATATATAGGGTTAAAATAAATTGCAATTAGAAATCTGTTATTTAATGTGCTGTTTTAATGTGTTTTACGTAACTTTATTGTTTCTAATTCGTATACAATAATATTACACGTTCGTATCAGTTTAATCCGGGAATTAATGGCTCATTCTTATCCGGAATAATCATTTAAAATTTAATAACACTAAACTACTCCCCATTCTTAGGACCACTATTTGACTTTTCTTAATTGATTAAAATTACTCTTATGATGATGTAAATATGTGTTTATTAACCGGAAATAACTCGTTGAATTATTCTGGTTA
>Ga0224521_1000153_pt1 | contig 22996 bp, 15 predicted proteins | sample CFST0metaG_FD_182731 | JGI IMG/M metagenome (GOLD analysis project Ga0224521, IMG submission 182731) | Peat soil microbial communities from Stordalen Mire, Sweden - C.F.S.T0 | ecosystem: Environmental > Terrestrial > Soil > Wetlands > Peat | place: Sweden: Norrbotten County, Stordalen Mire... | reverse complement strand
TGAAAATGTCGCCGCCAAATAGGGCAAAAGAGCTTTTAGGGATGCAAGAACAGGTGAATTTAGCCAGACAAAGTGCTATAATGGTTCTGTTGTTTCCTGTCAACGATCAACTCAAAACAGTTTTTATAAAACGTAGCGAATACGATGGAATGCACAGCGGTCAGATTGCTTTTCCGGGAGGGAAAAAGGAAAAAACAGATCAAAATTTTGAAGAAACGGCTCTACGTGAAACTTTCGAAGAAGTAGGCGTAAAAGCCGATGACATAGAGGTAATAGGGCAACTCTCCGATTTGTTTATTCCGCCAAGCAATTTCATAGTGAAACCATTCGTCGGGTATTGCACCAGGCAACCTGCATATAACATAGACAGGAAAGAAGTACAATCAGTTATCGAAATAGATTTAGCTGATTTTTACTCGGAAAACCGTATCTTTGAAAAAGAATTTAGGTCGGGAATATCCGGACAAACGATCAAAGCACCATACTTTGACATTATGAACATTGAAATATGGGGAGCAACAGCTATGATAACAAGCGAATTACTGGACGTATTAAATTCCTAGCTGTTTCCAAAATACTTATCTAAAGAATAAATTATATACTTAGGTATTTTCGCGCTGATCAATTATTCAGTATCGGATTTACAAAAGTTTTCCGACTTATATTATAGCCATAACTTAAAAAAATCCAACATTGAATACTTTCATTCGTCTCAATAAATTTATCAGCGACAGCGGAGTTTGTTCTCGTCGTGAAGCCGACAAATATATCGAACAGGGTCATGTTTTTATCAACGGGCGAAGAGCAACTGTTGGAGCTCAGGTTTCCAAACACGATAAGGTTACATTAAACGGCAATTTGATTGAAGCCAAAGAAGGTACTGACTTTGCATTTCTGGCATTCAACAAACCGGTTGGTATCATAAGTACCACTGAGGTTGGAGTAAAAGACAGTATTATTGATTATATCGGTTACCACGAGCGTATTTTCCCTATCGGCAGACTCGACAAGGAATCTCAGGGTTTGATTTTTCTGACCAACAACGGAGATATTGTCAATAAAATTTTACGTGCCGGCAATAAGCACGAAAAAGAGTATCTGGTTACGGTTAATAAACCCATTACCGATGAGTTTATTCTCAAAATGGGTGCTGGAGTTCCAATTCTTGGCGAAATGACAAAAAAATGCAAAGTAGTAAAAGAATCTGTATTTTCATTTCGTATAGTTTTAATTCAGGGGCTAAATCGTCAGATACGTCGAATGTGTGAATATTTTGAGTATGAGGTGCTAAAGTTGGAGCGTATCCGTATTATGAATATCAGTTTGAAAGGCATACCGCCTGGTGAATGGCGACAACTGCAACCGGAAGAAATGACTCAGATAATGACTGCCATTGAAAATTCATCTTCTACTGTAGAGCCGGGAACAAAGAGTAAAGAACAAAGAGTAAAGAGCCAGGAACCAAGACCAAAAACTCCGGAGCGTGGAAGTCAAAGTTCCAAATCAACCAAACCCGATCGGTCATCTAATCCGAATCCAAAATCCAGAGAATTGCGTGGAAATTCGAGCAGTTCAAGTGGTAAAAGAACCGGCTCTCCAAAATATATTAAACCCTCATCGGGTGGAGGGAACAGGGGAAATGGGAAACCAACAAAAAGATAAAACGACTGTTTCGATAGACTAAACAGCTACGGATTTGATCCATCAATTGGTTGACTTCCTCCATCAAGCGAAATTGCTACTACCGCCACTGAGACGGCAAGAGTCCATCCCATAAACTTTCCAAAGCCGGTAGACTTACTTATGTAGAACTGATCAGACTGTATGTTGCGGGAAGACGGACCATTCGTTGTTTGAAAAATTTCGGAAATCCAAAAGGGATTATCAAAAAATACAGGAGAAGATAAATCCTCATGTGTAGTCAGTGAGAGAATACTCCTGAAATAAATAGGTGTATTATTCTCATTGTACAAATGTATATTGCCGGTGTCTTTTACAGGACTCACCGAATTTGTAGAGTCAAACGGAGTGGGATCGATAAACTGATTTACCAACACATTACTTGAAACCGTTACGGATGAATTCGGTGCTATAGCGTTTATCTGATCATCGCTATAGAATGAACCATCTTCCTGAATGTCGTTGATTATTAAAGTCGTTTTGCCCCAATCGATATAAACAGGCTTATTTAGTTTATTCTCAATTGTTATTTTGGTAGCAAAGTTCTGACCCGAAAAATTGTATTTTATTTTAAAAGAATCAGTTTCCTGAACGAATTCTTTTATTTCATTTTTCTTCAGATTACTATCAATGTAAACGTATTGATAACTTGTGCAGCCGCTAAGCAGTATCAAACAACCAACTCCAAGAAGAAAAAGAGTCAGTCGTCTATTGCTTCTTTTTTGAAATGGATTTAGTGCTTTCATGAGTATCAAAGTTGTGAGATATTATTAAATACAAAAACCTTGCTACAAAGCTACAAAAAAGATTGGCATTCAGTTACACTTGTTAATGGTTTTATTTAATTAATTTCAATCTTTTTCGTCTAGTTTCTTTTCAATTCTGCTATCAGGGATTAACCACAAAACAGCAATAGCCACAATAATGCAAATTGAAAATTCCCGATATACAAAAGCAAGAGCCACGGCTATGGCATATCCGATTATTGAAACGAGTCCCTTAATGTCTTTTCCAATAGCAGTCGATAAAACAGAATCTTTCCCATGAACATGAATAATTGTTTTCGAGAGTATAAAGTAAGCTACACCCGACATCATTAATATAAATGAATAGGCAGCTACCGGCAACCTGTCAAAATGATTCTCACCGGCCCAGGCAGTTACAAACGGGATCAACGATAACCAGAAAAGCAAATGCATATTTGACCACAAAATAGCTCCGTTTACCCGCTTAACGGTATAAAGCAAATGGTGATGATTATTCCAATAAATGGCAATGTAAATAAAGCTTATGACGTAGCTTATAAACTTGGGTGCAAGAATGTAAAGCGACTGCCAGTCTGAGCCGTTGGGAATTTTAAGTTCCAATACCATGATGGTAATAATTATGGCAATTACTCCGTCGCTAAAAGCTTCTAATCTGGTCTTATTCATTTGCGGTGTAATATTATACAAACAACAACGAATATGCAGATTGTGTTTTGTAATTGTCAAAAAATCTCAGAATCAGAAATTGTAGAATAAAAAAATTCCCTTGCAAACATTTGTTTACAAGGGAATTGATTGTTGTCTTACTAAGATTCGAACTTAGACAGGCAGATCCAGAAACTGCAGTGCTACCATTACACCATAAGACAATTTTTATTAGAACGTTCAGAATTCTGGTTTCTGAAAAGCTTTGCGTGTCAAAATTACAAAAATATTTTTGTCTTGACAAATCGAAAGTTGAAAAAAACGGTTGAAATCCATTTCTGAATTTCAACCGTAATGGTTGAGTTGTCTCACCAAGACTCGAACTTGGTCAGGCAGAACCAAAAACTGCAGTGCTACCATTACACCATGAGACAATCGTTTGGGCTCTATTTCTAAAGCGGTGCAAAGATACGAATTTTTTCTTTCCGCCAAAACCTTTTTGAAAAATTATTCCGAAATAGCCTTATTCAGCTTACTCTGCAATGAGCAAATAATAATTTTTCTTGCCTTTTTGAACCAATAAATATTTGTTGTTGAGAAGCTTTGAGCTATCCACTACTTCATCTTGATTTACAAGTTTTTCTTTGTTAATGCTCACTCCGCCGGACTGTACCAACTTACGCATTTCGCCTTTCGAAGGAAAAACAGTTGCTTTTTCGGTCAATAAGTCGATAGCTTTAACGCCATTTTCAAGTTCAGCTTTGGAAATAGTGAATTGCGGAACACCATCAAACACGGCAAGAAGTGTGTTCTCATCCAATTTTTTTAATGCATCGGAAGTCGCATTTCCAAATAAGATATTTGACGCTTCAACTGCGGCGTTGTAATCTTCTTCGGAATGAACCATGATAGTAATATCGTGAGCCAGTTTCTTTTGAAGTTCACGCAAATGTGGAGCCTGGCGATGACGCTCAATAAGCTCTTCGATTTCCTGTTTTGACATAAATGTAAAAACACGAATATATTTCTCTGCATCAACGTCGGCCGTATTCAACCAAAACTGATAGAAAGCATACGGAGTGGTTTTTTCCGGATCAAGCCAAACATTACCCGATTCGGTTTTCCCGAATTTCCCGCCATCGGCTTTGGTAATCAGGTTGATTGTTAATGCATACGCTTCGCCACTTGTTTTGCGACGGATAAGTTCAGTTCCGGTAGTGATATTTCCCCACTGATCCGAACCACCCATTTGTAGCTTGCAGTTCATATTTTCATACAACCAATAGAAGTCATAACCCTGAACCAACTGATAGGTAAATTCGGTAAATGACATACCATCGCGACTTTCGCCGGTCAACCGTTTTTTTACCGAGTCCTTAGCCATCATGTAATTGACGGTAATGTGTTTTCCAATATCACGAATAAAAGACAGGAAAGTTTGTTCCTTCATCCAATCGTAATTATTCACCATTTCTGCCTTGTTAGCCGATTCGGTTTCGAAATCGAGAAATTTGGCAAGCTGTTTTCTTATTCCAGCCAGATTTTTTTCCAGTGTTTCTTCATTCAACAGATTGCGTTCCTGCGATTTTCCCGAGGGGTCACCAATCATTCCCGTAGCACCACCCACCAATGCAATGGGCTTATGACCGGCAAGCTGAAAGCGTTTCAAAAGGAGAATCGGAGCAAGACTTCCGATATGCAGCGAATCGGCAGTAGGGTCAAAGCCAATATATGCAGATGTAACTTCCTTTGCTAATTGCTCTTCGGTTCCGGGCATCATGGTATGAATTACTCCACGCCATTCGAGATCTTCGATAAAATTCATTTTCTATATCGTTTTGTATTTATTATCAACTGTTTCTTTTTTGAACGTGCAAAGATACTACTTTTTAGTTTTACGAACAATAATAAATTCACCAACTCAGCTTACTGAATTTTAAGACTTAAATTATTCCGGACACATTCATTGATTAAGTAATTTTTACTACTTTCGCTTTTATTATATCGAAACTTATTTGCATTATGAAACTAAGTAAATACCTGTTTATAAGCTTTTTGGCTATGTCGCTCGTTTCGTGTAGCCACAAAACATGGACAATCACGCAAGCAACTTCAACAAAAATAACCATTGACAGCAGTACTGAAGCCATTGCCGACAAGAGTTATGAAACGTATTTGCAACCTACGAAACAGAAAATTGATGCCGAAATGAATGTGGTTATCGGTCAGGCGGCGGAAACAATGAAAGGTCATGGACCTGAAAGTTTGCTGTCAAACCTTAGTGCCGATGTATACAGGCAAGCTGCAACTGATTATTTAGGTTCGGTGGTAGATATTTCGATAGTGAATATGGGGGGATTGCGCACCGTGGTTACTGCCGGAGATATTACCATTCGAAAAGTGTTTGAACTAATGCCATTCGAAAACGAATTGGTAATTGTATGGCTGAGGGGTAACAAACTGAATGACCTGCTTCAGTATTTTGCCAGCATGGGCGGTGAAGGTGTTTCGGGATTACGCATGGAAATAAAACAAGGGAAAGCGGTAAATATAACTATCGATGGAAAACCGCTGGACACTGCAAAACTTTACAGCATTGCCACTAACGATTATCTGGCAGGCGGTAACGACAAAATGTTTCAACTGGCTCAAAGTGAAAAGAAAATAATTACTGGCATTAAAATTCGCAATATGCTACTCGACTACATCAAAAAGGAAACAAATAAAGGAAATAAAATTCAATCGAAACTGGATGGAAGAATCAAGATAACAAACCCCTAACCTATAAAGGGGACTAAGATTAGCACATTCTACACAAACCATTCACATAAATTCATATGAAAAAACAACATACATATTTAAAAATCAAAAGTAATTTCAGTTCCCCTTTAGGGGCTAAGGGTTTTCTTTTGTTGTTAGCGTTTATATCAGTTTCTGCTTTTTCTCAACAAAAAATCAAGCTGGTTATACTCCACACCAACGATACGCATAGTCAGGTAGAATCCACCGAAAAATCGAGCCTGAAAACTTCCGACATGGGTGGTTATGCCCGCCGAATGGGTGAGATAAGTCAAATCAGAGAGCTGGAAAAGAATGTATTGTTGGTAGATGCCGGTGACTATTCTCAGGGAAGCCCATACTTTAATTTCTTCAACGGACGTGTGGAAATTGACGCTATGAACCGTATGAAATACGATGCCGGAACACTTGGAAATCATGAATTTGACAACGGTATTGACACCCTGGCGGTGGTTCTGAAAACGGCTCGATTCCCCATGATCAGTTCCAATTATAATTTTGGCAAAACGGCTTTGTCCGGTATAATAAAACCATACATTGTTTTGCAACGAGCCGGATTACGCATTGGCATTATGGCACTTGATGTGAATCCGGAAAGCCTTATATTCGAGAAAAACTATAAAGGCATGGTATACGAAGATCCGATTCTGAAAGCCAATGAGATTTCCACCATGCTAAAAAAGAAAGAAAAATGTGATGTAATTATTTGCTTGTCGCACCTTGGCGCCAACATTACAGATGGTGTGGTAAATGATTTTGAAATTGCGCATAAAACCCGCTATATCGATGTGATTATAGGTGGACACTCGCACAGCATGATAAACAATACGACCGAAAAAAATGCTGCAGGAAAACCAATCGTAATAGCTCAGGTAGGCAAAAGCGGATTATATCTGGGTAGGGTGGAGTTGGAGCTGGAGAAAAAATAGTTTTTGCTTAATTTATTGGCAGGATTTTTGTTGAAATTCAATTGATTGGTCAAACCTGTAATATTTGATTCACAATGAAAAAACTTCTATCCGTATTGCTTGCTTTTTATGTGACAATGAGCTTTGCACAAACTTCTACCTCAGATACCGTTGGCGGTAACCTCACTTTCAGCAGACGCGGATTTTTGGGCGATAATCAACTTTACATCAATCAGTTTCAAACGCCTCCCTTGTTGAAAATGGATAAGTTATATCGGATGAAATTATCCGATATATCGCTCCAAATACCAACTTTCAATATTCCTGCGCTTTCGTTCAGATACACTCCTCAGATTAATCTGACCGATAATTTGTACAATCAATATGCTGTTAATGACTGGAGCTGGATAAATACTTCACGCACCGCGAATAACTATTATGGCTTGGGTGGTGTGTATATGATTGGTGCCAATTACAATATGAAACTTGGAAATTTCGGCATTCTGACCGGTGGTGTTTTTGCTTCGAAATATAATATATACAATAATTTTGGCAGCAGTGCAGGACTGAATGGGAATCTCAAAATAAGGTTGACTGACCGTATTAGCATAAATACTTTTGGGCAATATTCTACCGGTGGAGCTAAAAACGGAATACCTCCCTACCTGTCTACAATGTATCCCAACTCATTTTATGGCGGATCTTTTGAGTTTAAAGTTACCGACAAATGGGGCATTATAACCGGTGCTGAACAAGAATTTGATGTTTTTTCCCGAAAATGGGTGACACGCCCATTTATTATGCCGGTATTTTACGGACATTGAATAAAATCATATACGTAGTTTCCAATATCTAATTTTCATTTGCCGGCATAAGCCATTTTCATTGCGGGAGGATATTAATTGACAGCGATAAAATTGCACATAAAACAGAAGCCACCGAATGAACTTAATCATCCGGTGACTTTCTTATAACTGTAAACTGTCAATTATCAACTGTCAATTGATTAAAGGCTCTCGCCAAAATCAGTTTTGAATTTTGCCATCAATTTTAGTGGCCAGTCGCTGGTTGGTTCCAGTCCGCCCATGAAAAACCGGAGCACCGGTGGTTCATAAACGAATTTCAATCCCCCTATAAGTTGGCGATTGTCATACAACCAGGTAAGGCGGTCTTCCACATATTTTATTTGCGATAAGGTGAACACGCGTCGAGGCACTGCCAACCGAAGTAATTCCATGTCAGCATACGTTTCGTTGCCTTCTTCGTCGCGTTGGTTAGAGATTGACCCGCGTTCCATGCCGCGTACACCCGAAATAAGGAATAAGGCAGCAGCCAGAGCGCCGGCAGGATATTCTGTTTGCGGAATGTGCGCACAAACCTGCATGGCATCTACGTGAGCACCGAGCACACCTGCTGGTTTAATCATTGGAACGCCCTTAGCATCTAACGAATCAACCAAATATTTAATAAAATTGGGGCTTTGGCAAATCATAGTTTCGTCCAATGTTTCATAAAGACCAACTGCCATTGCTTCAATTTCGCGAATAGAAATACCACCATAAGTCAGGAATCCTTCATAAAGAGGCACCAATGCTTCCAGTTCCTTCATTATTTCAGGTCTGTCGGTACACATTCCGCCACCACGTGAAGAACTGATTTTCCGGGCAGAAAAATAGCATAAGTCTGCTAACGCTGTCATGGTTTTAAGAACAGTACCCATGTCGGAGTTCTTGAACTCTTCTTCACGTTTCAATACCAGATAAGCATTTTCTCCCAATAAACTACAGTCAAGAACAATACGAATGCCATATTTGTCGGCTATTGCGCGTACATCGCGTAAGTTTTGAACCGAGAAAGGTTGTCCGCCAATCAGGTTAGTGGATGCTTCCATACGAATAAACGGTATGTTGGCAGCACTATGGCGCTTGATAACTTCTTCCAGTTTTTCAATATTCATGTTTCCTTTAAACGGATGATCGGAATTTACCACATAAGCTTCATCGTAAAGCAATTCCACAATTTGTCCGCCCTTATCGGTAATATGAGCCATGGCGGTAGTGAAGTGGTAGTTCATCGGAACGAGACTTCCTTTTTTTACATAAGCTAAAGCAATGATGTTTTCGGCGGCCCTACCTTGATGAACAGGCAACAGGTATTTTTTGCCCAATACATCCTGCACTGCTTTTTCCAGGCGATAGAAACTTTGTGAACCTGCATACGCATCGTCGCCCTGCATCATAGCGGCAAGTTGGTTGTCGCTCATGGCGTTTGTGCCGGAGTCGGTGAGCATGTCGAGGAAAACGTCTTTGGTACTAAGTCGGAAAGTGTTGAACCCGCCCTCGTAAAGTGCTTCCAGACGGCGTTCGATGGGTACTAAGTGTAATTTTTGTACAATGCGTACTTTGTGCAACTCCAATGGAATGTTTTCTCCACTGTAAAATTTGATTTCTTGCATGGTGTTAGACAATGATTTTTAAATTGTATGATTTATTTATGACTGTTTCTTTCAAAAAAATCAGCGTGCTTCGATTAATCAGCATGCGTTTTGAATAAATATACCTGTTTTATTACAGATTTAAAGTTTGTGACAGGCAAAGGTATGAATATTTTTAAAAAAACAATGAATAGATAAAGGAATGACACAAAAACGGCATAATCTCCGATGCGTTTAATACGTATAAAGATGTTTTCAACCCGGATTAATTATTAGTTGTTATTGTAAATAATGAGCCAATGACTTAATGAGGATAACTCCACAATTCGTTTGTTCAATGATTAAAAAATGCGACTACTTATAATACATTTTCGACTCAATATTTCTGATGCAGAATCAGGTTTATTACCAAGAGTATTTGACGTTAATATGATTATTTAGCAAAGAAGTGTTATTCTGTTTTTGCAATAAAACATGTTCTGTAACATGTTTTACGAACGATATCTCAGTCTCTAATTTGTCAGAAAAGTATAAGTTTTGCCAATATTTTTGGCAATCAAGCCAACCAATAGCAACATTCGTAGAAAAAGTATTATATAAGGCTAAAATAATATAGTTATTATCGTTCCCTATACTATACTTTTGCACAGTCGGAATATATCAATTCCAACAACAATTAACCTTTTAATATTAAAATTAATTCCATGAAAAGAAAAATCAATTTTCTAATGGCGCTACTCTTGTTTGGAGTATGCTTTGTTTCTGCCCAGCAGAATCTTTCAGTTTCGGGAGTTGTTTCAGATGCAAGTGATGGAAGTCCACTAGTGGGAGTTTCTGTACTCATCAAAGGAACAAGCACTGGAACAATTACCGATGTCAATGGGAAGTATACCCTAAATGCTCCTCAAGGATCTAAACTTGTTTTCTCTTACATTGGTATGAAAAAACAAGAAACTTCTGTCAAAGGTAATGTAATTAATACAAGCCTTGAATCAGACTCTCAGGTGTTGAATGAGGTTGTGGCTGTTGGTTATGGAACCATGAAAAAGAAATTGGTTACCGGCTCTACGGTTCAGGTAAGCGGTGACAATTTACAAAAACTCAGTACTACCAGTGCATTTACAGCATTGCAGACCATGACTCCTGGTGTAAATATTACACAAAGTTCAGGACAACCGGGTGAAGGTTTCAAAGTAAATATCCGTGGTATTGGTACAATTGGAAATTCTGATCCTCTTTATGTTATTGATGGAGTTTCCGGTGGGGATCTTAATAGCTTAAATCCATCAGATATTGAATCAATCGACATCTTGAAAGATGGTGCTTCTTCAGCTATTTATGGAGCGCGTGCTGCTAATGGTGTAGTATTGGTCACCACAAAACAAGGTAAAAGTGGTAAAATTCAGGTAACTTATGATGGCTATTATGGAATCCAAAATGTGTATAGGATGCCTTCAACTCTTAATGCTCAACAGTATATGAACGTTATGGATCAAGTGAATTTTAACGAAGGGTTAGATGCATATGATTGGAAAAGCGTTCTAGGGACAAATTACGATGCTATCAAATCAGGTGCTTGGAAAGGCACGAACTGGCTAGATTTAATGAGGAATAAAAATGCTCCCACTCAAAACCATGCATTTAATCTTGTTGGTGGAAATGATGTTTCAAAATTTTCGATGGGTGTTTCGTATACTGGTCAAGAAGGTATTTTTGGTGCTCCTGTAGCATCTGATTATAAACGTACAACAGTTCGTCTTAATTCTGAACATGTAATTTTAAAAGCAACAGGTTTTGATGTTATTAAATTTGGAGAAACTCTAAATTATAATTATACAACTAAAAATGGTATTGGTATTGGCAATCAATACTGGAATGATATTACCAATGCTGTCAAAGCTAATCCTTTAATGCCAAATTATGATAGTGCAGGTAACTACTTCAACTACGCTGACTCCAAGGCAATGGGTTTCTCCAACTACGACAACATGCAGGCAAATCCAATTGCTGATATGGTCTACCATCGTGGTTATAACGATTCAAAGAATCATAATTTGAATATGTCGGCAAATTTGCAGATTCAACCAATTAAAGGTTTGATATTTAAATCTCAGTTCGGTTATAAAATGAGTGCGAGTTCTTACAGAAGTTTCTCTCCTGCATATGAAGACCTTTCCTCTACAAACTTAAACACTGTATCATCTATAACTCAAAACGGCAGTTTAGGTTGGAGCTATACATTAGAGAACACCTTGAATTATAAATTTAAAGTCAATGAAAACCATTTCGATGCATTATTAGGTCAATCTATTGAAAAATCGGGTATGGGCGAAACTGTTGGTGCAACGAATATTAATTATTTGTTTGATGGTTATAAATATGCCTACCTAAGCAATACAAAAAATGCTACACCAGGTTCAACAACCGTAACTGGTGCTCCATGGGCGCAAGGAGGGTTAGCCTCATTCTTTGGACGTATTAACTACGACTATAACGAAACATATATGGCTTCAGTTGTTATGCGTGCAGATGGTTCATCTAATTTTGCTAAAGGAAAACGTTGGGGTTATTTCCCATCAGTGTCAGCTGGTTGGGTTATGACGAATGAACCTTTTATGGAATCAAGTAAAAATTGGTTGGAATTTTTAAAACTACGCGGAAGTTGGGGTCAAAATGGTAACTGTAATATAAATCCTTTCCAATATTTAGCAACGATATCTTTTGATGCTACTGCAGCATATTCATTTGGTAATGCTTACACAACACAAACAACAGGAAGTTATACAGATCTTCTTCCAAATCCGGACGTAAAATGGGAAACATCTGATCAAATTGACTTAGGTTTTGATGCTCGCTTGATGAATTCTCGTTTGACTGTTGCGCTTGACTTTTATAAAAAGACGACAAAAGACTGGTTGGTAATAGCTCCAATATTAGATGTTATGGGAACTAATGCACCCTACATTAATGGTGGTGACATTGTAAATAAAGGCTTTGAATTAGGATTGGGTTGGAATGACCACCTGGGTAAAGATTTTACTTACGGTGTTAACGCGAACTTGTCTTATAATCACAATGAGGTAACTCGTATTGCTAACTCAGAAGGAATCATTCATGGTCCTGCAAATGTTTTGAGCCAAGGAACTACAGAAATGTTTCGTGCGCAAGTTGGTTATCCTATCGGATATTTTTATGGATATAAAACTGCGGGGGTTTTCCAGAACAAAGAAGAGATTGCTGCATGGAAAGCTGCAGGAAATGGTATTCTTCAATCAAATGTTCAGCCTGGAGATTTGAAATTTGTGGATACTAATCATGATGGTTTGATAAATGATAAAGATAAAGGAAAAATAGGTGATCCAAATCCTCATTTTCTTCTAGGTTTAAATTTCAATTTTGGTTATAAAGGTTTTGATCTGGCTCTTTCTGCACACGGTGCTTTTGGACAACAAATAGCTAAATCTTATCGTAATTTTGCAGATGGTCGAAAAAACAACTATACAACTGAAGTTTTCCAATACTGGCATGGTGAAGGAACTTCTAACAAGTATCCTCGTTTGACTGCTGGTTCTAATGCTAATTTTCAAAATATCTCAGATATTTATATTGAAAATGGTGACTATTTGAAAGCTCAAAACATTACAATTGGTTACGACTTCAAGAAGCTTATGCCAAAGATGCCGTTAACACAGGCTCGTTTGTACTTCTCAGCTCAAAACTTATTCACTATTACAGGCTATTCGGGCATGGATCCTGAAATTGGGTCTAATGGTGGTGCTTCAGCTGGTACAGATACGTATGGTTGGGCAAGAGGAATTGATGTTGGGTTTTATCCAAGTCCAAGAACTTATTTAGTTGGTGTAAATCTTAAATTTTAATATAAGTTTAATATGAAAAAAAATATATTATTTACGGTTGCTGCTTCAGCAGTACTGTTCACTAGCTGTGAAAGTTTTCTTGACACAGAAAGTATAACAAAGAAAAATACCTCTAACTACCCACAAACCGTTGCAGACGCACAACAGGTACTAGCAGGTATATACAACAACTTGAATGTTGTAAATGCAACTCCTCAGAGCTCATATCTTTATGCAGCGGAACTTGCATCTGACGATCGTTTTGGCGGAGGCGGTGAGAATGATAAACAAATGCAGGCTGAAGATTTGTTAATGAATTATGGTCCTGATATGCTCGGACAGTTTTGGAAAGATCGTTATGCTGGTATTAATCGCGCCAATACAGCTATCCTGACTTTAGGAAACTGTACTGGTTATTCCGATGACAATCAAAAAAATCAAATGTTAGGCGAAGCATATTTTCTTCGCGCATATTATTATTATGAGTTGGCTTCGTTGTACGGTAATATTCCATTAGTTTTGGATCTGGCACTTGAAGACCATCCGCAGGTGACGCCTGATGTAATGTGGGGACAAATTTGTACAGACCTGAAAAAAGCTGTAGACTTAATGCCTGCAAAGAAATTTGGATCATTGGCAAGCGGTCATGTTGATAAATGGACAGCAGAAGCTATGTTGGGACGTGCCTTCTTATTTTACACAGGATATTATAGTAAAGCAGATGTGACTTTAGCCGATGGAACTACTAAATTAACTACAGCTGATGTAAGTGCGTTAATTGATGATTGCGTTAAGAACTCGGGTTATTCATTAGTTCCTGATTATCGCAATTTATGGGCATATACAAATAGGTTAACCAAAGAGCGCTATAGTGTCACAAAAGGAAAAGGATTGAAATGGGTTGAGGATGATAAAGCAGTAAATCCGGAAGCAATGTTTATGATTAAATTTTCGGAATTTGCGTCTTGGTCTACTACTATTGGCTATTCCAATGGCTATGCACTCCATATGGGTATGCGTGGTGGTCAGGATTATGGAAATACATTTCCATTTGGTCAAGGTTGGGGTGCTGGTCCCGTTGCCTCTAATTTATGGAAAGACTGGGCTGCAGCAGAACCTACCGATAAGCGTCGTTCTGCTTCTATCTGTGATATACCTACAGAATTGCCTAATTACAAAAAAGGAGGCTGGGCTGATTTCGTTCAAGAAACTGATTATTATGGAAAAAAATGGTCGCCAATTACATGCCGGACCGTTGATGCGAAAGGGGATTCAACTTACAATGTCGGTTTTGATGTTGTCATGTATAATTATACCGCTCAATTGACTAATATGCAATTAAGCAATATTCATGATTTAGTTTTGCTGCGCTTTGCTGAAGTGTTATTAATGCAATCAGAGCTTGAGAAAAATGTTGATGGTATTAATCAGGTGCGTGCCCGTGCTGGTTTACCTGCTATTTCAGCTTATAGTGATGATGCTTTACGTAACGAACGTCGTTGGGAACTTAACTGCGAAGGGGTTCGTTGGAATGATATTCGTCGTTGGCATATTGCCGAAGCTGCTTTAGCTGCTCAGAATAATCAACCTACTTATTTTAAGGGTGTAGCAGATGTAAACGCCACAGCACATAATGGTGGTGGATATGCTGCTCGTTATAAAGCTACAGGTGGATTCTTTCCAATTCCTCAAACACAGATTTCTTTGTCTGCAGGACTGTATAAGCAAAATCCAGGTTGGGGAACATCTGATGCTGAATATGCCGGATGGAAATAATTTTTAATTTTAAATTATAAATAAATAAACATCATGAATAAATTATTTTATATAATATTCACCGTTATTTTTATGGCTCTTTTTACATCCTGCGATCCTATTCAAGAAAAGATAGGTTATGGAGATGTAATAACTTCTGCTGATCAACTTCAAGCCACCATAACAAATGTCATGGATAACAATCAGAAGACGAATAAAGTTAGAGTTCATTGTACAAGTCCGGTGAATTGTCAATGGACTGACGGTGTAAATACCGTTGTAGGAAGTGATACTGTAATGACTTTAATGGGTACAGGTGCTCTAAAAGTCACTTTGAATACTCTAACAGCAGATGGAACAAAATTGACAAAGGATTACACAGTACAAGTAGATGAGATGAAATTTCCTATTGCACCTCAATATGCGTACTTTTGTGGAGCAGGCTCAAAAACATGGACCTGGACTGATGCCGAAAAATGTTTTGGTAATGGTGGAGATAGTGACACTAAACCTGCTTGGTGGACGCTAACTGCAACTGATGTTGCTGATCAATGTACAGGGAAGAGTTTACCCGCAGAAGGTCTTGGTGCTACAATGAAATTTACATTGAATAATGGATTGTTTCTTGATAAAACTACTGCGGATAATAAAACTACCTCTGGTAAGTTTAAATTTGATATGACGAATATAAAGAAAGTCGGATGGTCAATCGGCAAACTTACTGTTACTAATACAAATATTTTATTTGGCTATGATATTAATGCATCAGGTAATCCAGCCTTTGGTGTTTATGATATTATTTATCTAGATGCAAATAAAATGGTATTATCAGCATTAGGTAAAGATGGAACTAACTGGTATTGGATTTTCAAAGCACAATAATTTGAAGATATTGGTTATTGATTTTATTTAAAAGAAGACGGGCTTATTATGCCCGCCTTCTTTTTCTACTTTAAAGGAAATAGTATGAAATACTTAACAAAGAAATACTGCGACGAAATTTTCACTGAAATTTCTATTTTGGATCAACAATCTAAAACAAGTGAATTTCAGGTAATTATGCACGGAACTCAACAGCATAATAGCTTTAATAAACAGTTGGTTTCTATGCAATTTGCAATAGAAGAGCTTTTAACAAGTCCGATATTTCAAAATTCTCAAGCAGTTTTTGTTCATTGTTTCCTGAGTGATGCTACAAACCAACAAGATGAGGCTTCAAAAGTGTTATCTGAAAAATTTAGTTGTACTGTTAGTTATGTAAAACAACCTCCACTCGATGGTAGTAAGCTGGCTTTATGGATTCAATTCCAAACTGATTCAACCAAAGGGGATGATGGCATGGTCTATTATGAACACAACGGATACCGCCAATATTTTACATCCGCTGATTGTGGACAAAAAACAACTGTAAATGACAGTTCATATTCTCAGACAAAGGAATTATTGGAAAATTACGAAGAAAAATTGCATGAACGAGGATGTACAATAGAAAATGATTGTATTCGTACATGGTTTTTTGTGCGGGATGTTGATTTGAATTATAAGGGTGTGGTTGAGGCTCGCAAAGAAAATTTTGAATTTAACGGGTTGAATAACAAAACTCATTATATTGCAAGTACTGGCATTGAAGGAGGTACTTCTAATCCCAATGTAAAGGTTTTAATGAATACTCACACTATAAAGGGATTGGATAAAGGACAGATAAAATTTCTTTATGCAAAAGATTATCTGAATTCTACATACGAATATGGAGTAACTTTTGAACGCGGTGTTCGTATAGATTTTGGTGACAGAAGAAAAGTCTATATTAGCGGAACTGCAAGTATTGACAATAAGGGTTTAATAGTGCATCCCGGAGATATCATAAAGCAGGTTTATCATATGTGGGAGAACGTAGCAGCCTTACTGGAGGAAGCGGATTGTACATTTGATGATTTAATGCAGATTATAGTATATTTGCGAGATATTGCTGACTATCAATCAGTAAAGTGTTTGTTTGATAAGAAATTTCCTTCAGTTCCCCAAATAATTGTTCTAGCTCCAATTTGTCGACCAGGTTGGTTGGTTGAAATGGAATGTATCGCAGCAAAAGCTGTCTTTAATGCCAGTTATCGTGATTTATAATTCAAAAAGTATATAAATTTCGCTTGTTTTTATGGACAGTAATTCGTTTCTTTGTGTTTCCCAATAGGAATATAGCACCTCTTCCAGTATGACTGTCTATTGGAAAGACCAACGGAATAGATTTATAATTTTTAAACCAAACTTTAAATCTACTAATGGATTTAGAAAATCAATTGCTATTCAAAATGAATAAAATCACAAAATATACAAAACGGATATTACCATTTCTCTTTGGATTGGCGGTGTTTATGTTCTTCTCTTTTTCGTATGGATTTCACTTGCATTATCAGGAGCAACTGGAGATGTTCCTTTTTACTTCCGATTACTTTAATAATTTAACGTCTTTGCCCGGTGGATTTGCTGATTATATAGGTACGTTTTTCACACAGTTCTATTATTTTTCCTGGCTTGGTGCATTGATAATTGCCACTATGTTAGTCTTACTTCAACAGCAGGTTGCTTTCTTTACTAACAAATTAAAGCAAGATTCCATTTTTTACCCGCTTACCTTCATTCCGAGTTTCCTGTTTTGGGCATTACTTTGTGATGAAAATTTCTTGTTAACAGCATTGATTGCTGTGATATTGACACTTGCTTTCGCACAATTTTATTCTCTTCAAAAAAATAAAGGCATAAGAATTAGTTGTTTCATTGTAATGCTATTTGCCCTTTATTGGTTAGCAGGCGGTGTGTTTTGGATATTTGGTGTGCTTTGTTTGATTCTGGAGTACTTCTGTTTTAAGCAACTATCTAAAATACAATGGATAATACTCATCAGTAGTTTTTTGTTAATTGTTGTTGGTTCCCCATTAATTGCAAAACAATTTCTACAATATCCACTGTCGCGTCTCTGGTGGGGGATTACTTACTATCGCTATCCGGTAGTTTCACCTTATGCATTATTTGCAGTTTGGGTATCTATATTTTTGATCCCTTTGTTTTTAAAATACATATCAGTATCGTTGAATGCTACAATTGAAATAGTTATTATCTCGGTACAAGTTATCTTATTCGTTATTTTTGGAAGTAAGCTTATAACTTCCACTGCAGATTGGAGTAAAGAAGAAATAATGTCATACGATTATAGTGTGCGGAATCAGGACTGGAATAAGGTTATTTCAATGGCAAATCATAAGGATCCGAAGACACCTTTATCAGTTGCCTGCTTGAATCTTGCATTGAGTAAAACCGGCACAATGGGTGATTGTATGTTCCGATATTTTCAAAATGGTACAGAGGGATTGTTGCCTACTTTTCAAAGAGATTTTACATTGCCTCTTATTGTGGGTGAAATCTATTATCATCTTGGATTTCTTAATACATCTATGCGCTACGCTTTTGAAGCAATGGAAGCTATTCCGGATTATAAAAAAAGCAGTCGTGCTATGAAAAGAATTGCTGAAGTAAACCTGTTAAATGGAGAATATAAGGTCGCCGCAAAATATCTTCATTTATTACAGCATACGCTTTTTTACAGAAATTGGGCTAATGAAACCCTGGAATGTATTGGAAATGAAAAGAAGATTAATCAAAATCCGGAATGGGCTATATTGAAAAAATATCAGTTTACCGAAGATTTTCTTTTCAGTGAACAAGAAAAAGATCAAATGCTAGGACTTCTTTTTGCTCATTGCAAATCAAACAGAATGGCCTACGATTATCTAATTGCCTATACCCTGCTTACTAAAGATCTGAATCATTTTATTCAGTACTTTCCTTTGGGAAAAGATTTGGGATATAAAGAAATACCTGCGCATTATCAGGAAGCTCTTATCTACATGTGGGCAAATAAGACTTCTCAACTTGACCAAACTCCATGGTCAATAAATGATGCTGTAAAACAAAACTTTGCCAGATATGCAAAGATTTTTTCAGCAGACCAAAAAATGGTATCTACATCGGCAGACGAATTTTCACAAACTTACTGGTATTATCTGCAATTTAGAAAGTAATTAAATTTATAACACAATGAAATTAAATTATATAATACTGATCTCACTTTTTATTCTTGCTGGATGTAAAGAGTCTGTTAAATCACCGGTGATAGTTGATAAGTCACCAACTTTGTATCCTGATTATGTTGGTGTTACTGTACCAGCATCCATAGCCCCTTTAAATTTTACTGTTAATACAGAGAAGTTCGATTTGATTGATGTTGAGGCAACCGGGAATGTGAAAGGAAGTTTGCATGTTCAAGGGAAAGAGATTATTCAGTTTCCAGAGGATGAATGGCACAACTTGTTGGCTGGGAATAAGGGTTCAGCAATTCAGGTAGTTGTGAGTTTAAAGGCTAATGGTAGTTGGAAGCAATTTAAATCTTTTCAAATTTATGTCAGTAATTATCCAATTGATTACGGATTAGTCTATCGGCTAATTGCTCCCGGATACGAGGTGTATAGCAAGATGGGGATTTATCAGCGCAACTTATCAAACTTTGAACAAAAGGTAATTGTAGAGAATACTTTGATTCCCGGATCTTGTGTCAATTGTCATTCGTTTAATCAAAATAATCCGGCAATGATGAACTTACATGTTCGTGGTTCTCATGGAGCTACCATGTTATGGGTGAATGGTAAAATGGAAATGTACAACACCAAGACAGATAGTACTATCTCATCATGTGTTTATCCCTATTGGCATCCATCCGGTAAATTTATTGCCTATTCTGTTAATCAAACAAAACAGGCATTTCATGCTGTTTGTAATGAGCGAATTGAAGTTTTTGATCAGGCTTCAGACGTTGTAGTCTATAATATCAAGACAAATCAATTACTATCTTGTCCTCAATTAAAAACAGCAGATTTTGAAACATTTCCGGTTTTCTCACCCGATGGAAATACATTGTATTATTGTTCGTCCAAAAAGCAAGATATTCAGTCAAATTATAAAAAGATAAAGTACAGTTTGTGTAAAATAGCATTTAATCCTAAAACAGGAGAATTTGGTAATAAAGTTGATACTTTGGTCTCGTCAACAAAAACGGGTAAGAGCGTTTCATTTCCTCGTCCATCATTTGATGGTAAGTACTTGATGTTTACTTTATCTAACTATGGAAACTTTTCGATATGGCATCGAGAAGCTGATTTGTATTTGTTGACATTGAAGAATGGTTCTATACGTCAGATGACAGAGGTAAATAGTCGGGAAACTGAAAGTTTCCACGACTGGAGCCGAAATTCGCATTGGTTTGTTTTCAGCAGCCGGCGTGGAGATGGTCTTTACACCCGCCCTTATTTTTCTACAATAGATGAGAATGGGAAGGCTACTAAACCATTTGTTTTACCTCAAAAGGATCCCAGGTATTATGATGCATTACTATTCTCATATAATATACCTGAGTTTGTAACTTCAGAAGTTAAGGTAAATGCTAATGAGATTGAGAGTAAAGCTCTAATGACAGAACGAAAACAGATGACATTCAAGTAGATATCGATTCAAGACGAATGCCTGTTATTCTTTCAAATAAATAAGACAGCCAGATGTAACTAAAGGAATCACTAATTGATATGATTCCCGGACAGTAAAATAAATCTCGGTCGACAAACTATTCATGTAATAGCTCCAATTGAACCCGCTTTGTATCAAAGCGGGTTCAATTTTTATAGGGGTGTCATAATAGGTGCAGAAAAGATTCCAATCCACTTGATACCTGTGTGTCCCCCGTTGTTTCAGCTTTTTACTTTAATGGAAACTATACGTAGAATTGTGAATAAGACAAGTTCGCATGTTATTTCGATCTAATTGTGTACGCAATTAGAAGGTAAAAATGCTAATGTAGTAGTTAAAATCCATTTTATTGTGGCTATATTTAATATGAAAATGGGTCTTTTTAAAGCAAATTTTATGTAGAATTCGCCTATTTCAAACATTTAAAGTTTGAAATAGGCGAATATTTTTTTTTGAAGCAAGTAGTATTCTGGTTTCTTGTTAAAATTGCCGTTTATTTGCAAATATTATTATGTTTTATGGCGATAATATGTTTAGGAACATATTTTATGCCCATTTTTTTGAAAGTTCATTTGTCGAAAAAGTATATGCTATTTTCTTGAATGGTTAATTATTAGTTGTGTTAGTGTTATTTACACATCTAAATAGTATTAATCTGGTAGAAAAAGTATTGCATCTGGATAAAAAAATATGATATTAATTATTTGCGATAGTTTATTTTTGTGGAGTTAGAATTTATCATTCTAAACATCAATTAACCTTTTTAATATTAAATTTAATTCCATGAAAAGAAAAATCAATTTTCTAATGGCATTACTCCTATTTGGAGTATGTTTGGTTTCTGCACAGCAGCAACTTTCTGTTTCGGGAGTTGTAACCGATGCAAGTGATGGTAGCCCAATGATTGGTGTGTCTGTACTTGTAAAAGGAACAGCCAAAGGAACAGTTACAGACGTGAACGGTAAGTATACCCTAAATGCGGCTCAAGGTTCAACACTTGTTTTTTCATACATTGGTATGGAAAAGAAAGAGGTTTCTGTAAAAAGTAAAGTTATTAGCATTAAGCTTGAGTCTGATTCGAGAATGTTAGGCGAAGTTGTTGCTGTTGGTTATGGTACAGCTAAACGGGTTGATCTAACTACTGCTCAGTCGTCTGTTTCTGCAAAGCAAATGGATAAAACAGTAAATACCACTTTAGAACAAGCTTTGCAAGGTAGGGCAGCAGGGGTATATATTACTCAGAACTCAGGACAACCCGGTGGAGGTATTTCTGTTGCAGTGCGTGGTGTTAGCTCAATAAATGGTTCAACAGAACCTTTATATGTTATTGACGGAGTGCAAATTCCCGGTTCTCAGGTTTCTTACGGTTCTACAAGTTCGTCTAATCCGCTTTCGGGACTTAATCCTTCTGATATTTCTGATGTTCAAATTTTGCAGGGGCCTTCTGCAACTGCACTTTATGGATCTCGTGCTACAAATGGAGTTGTCTTAATAACTACTAAGCGAGGTAAATCAGGTGATGCACAAATTACCTACAACTTTAGCTATTCTTTACAAGAGCCTCCAAAAAGAATGGATGTTATGAATTTGCCACAATACGCGCAAATGGTAAATGAATATCATGCTATTGTTGGTGGAACTACTCCTCAAGAATTTCTGGATCCTTCAATTTTAGGTAATGGAACCGATTGGCAGAAAGAATTATTCAGAACTTCTGCTATGAATAAACACCAATTAAGTTTAAGTGGAGGTAGTGAAAAAAGTACTTATTATCTGTCAGGAGAATACCTGACTCAGGATGGTGTTGCTCTTGGTTCCGGATTCAATCGGTTTGGATTACGTGCAAATTTGGATACCAAACCACGAAAATGGCTCAAGATGGGTTTAAACACAAGTTTTAATCAAACATTTGAAAAACTTTCTTCCAGTTCTGAAGATGTCATAAATAATGCTTTACAACTTACTCCTCAAATTCCTGTAAAAAATATAGATGGTACTTATGGAGGTGGAAATCTCAGCAAACCCGAAGACAAATATGCTCCAATAAACCCAATTGCAATTGCCAATCTGGTAACTAACAATAATACCAGAAGACAGTTTATGGGGGGTGCAAATGTAAATATTGATATTTTGCCGGGATTGACCTTCGTTACTTCGTTGAATGCCAACCTTAATACGCAAAACTCAATCAACTACAGACCAACATATTCAATTGGGTGGGCTATAAATAATACGGCAACTATGTCTGATTTTAATGGAGTAAATACATCTTATAATTTAAATGAACTTCTTCATTATGTCAAAACATTTGGAAAGCATAACATTGATTTAATGGCCAGTCATGAAGCTTCAGAGTGGACTTATAAAAATAATGCTGCTAATATAAATACATTTATTACAAATGATATAATTGATGTAGCAGCCGGAGATCAAACTACGGCTGACCTGAATGGAAGTGGACATGGATCAGGAGCTATGGAATCATATTTGGGAAGAGTAAATTATAATTACGGAGAAAAATATCTTATCTCTGCTTCAGTACGTAGTGATGGTTCATATGCTTTTGGTGCGGATAAGAGA
>Ga0224521_1000152_pt1 | contig 23005 bp, 28 predicted proteins | sample CFST0metaG_FD_182731 | JGI IMG/M metagenome (GOLD analysis project Ga0224521, IMG submission 182731) | Peat soil microbial communities from Stordalen Mire, Sweden - C.F.S.T0 | ecosystem: Environmental > Terrestrial > Soil > Wetlands > Peat | place: Sweden: Norrbotten County, Stordalen Mire... | reverse complement strand
CATCAACAGATAAGCACAAACACTTGTTGCCTTGAGCACGCGGAAGAAAATTTAACTTCTTATCTGTTTTCAATATGCTGATTTTTTTTGAATTATTAATTATTTACGGAAGAAAAAGTAAAAAGTAAAAAGGTAAAAGTTTTCTTAAAGACAAAAGACAAAAGTCACAAGATAAAAGTAAAAAGTAAAAAGGTAAAAGTTTTCTTAAAGACAAAAGACAAAGGTCACAAGATAAAAGTAAAAAGTAAAAAGGTAAAAGTATGGATCAAGATAAAAGACAAAAGTAAAAAGTAAAAAGGTAAAAGGAGAAAGTATGGTTAAAGATAAAATTCAAGGTTATAAATTAGTTATATATTTTTGCATACTTATTGTAATTAAATCTTTTACCTTTTCCCAATTCATCGACATAAGCATTCGCGGATCTTCTTCAGTATCTGCGTCTTCAAAATAGGTCAGACTTTTTAATACAAGAATTTCAGAAGCATCATTATATTTGAGTTTATAAAACCCAAGCATTTCTTCTAAATTATAAATTTGTAATAAAAAATTCAGGTCAACAAAGTCTTTCTTAGTTCCTCTCCCTGTAATAGCAGCCAACTTCATTGCAGCTAGGTCTTTAGTCCCTGCCAACCGCAGATTGTCTTCAATAATTGTTTCCCCCAGCCATGGATAATGATAGTTTACCAAATCAACTTTTATTCCGTCAATCAAATATATGTTTATGTTTTTTGTTTTTTTCAATACTGTTATTGAACCTATTTTGTTTAATATTTTGTCGATTTCAAATTCATCAGTGTCTAAAATGCCAAACATATCTATATCAATAGAGCTCCGATGGCCAATTTGCAAAGCTAAAGAAGTGCCCCCAACTAATCTGAGTTCTTTAAACTCGTCAGTTTGCATTAATTTTCTTAAAAGTTCCAGTGTTCCGGATTCAATTGTCTGGTAGCGTAACATAAAAATTTCTCTTTGGGAATTTTAGACAGTACCGATATGAAAGATATCGATTTTTTATCCAAATCTTTCAATTGTATTACAATTTGGGCAATTTCCTCGATTCCATAGTATTTATATATAAGAACCCAATCTTTTAATAGCCCATACTCTAAAACCCTATGTATCAACCATTTTTTATTTTTATTAAAATTAATTCTCTCTCTGTCAACATCCCAAAAGAGATGAGGAGAAAGTTGCATTATATTAATATCTGAAATGCTTTTTGTGTTATTCATCGGTTTATTCAAGGGTCTGAGTTAAGGTTCAACGATGTCTAAAATTTTGAGGTGTGGCGCAGGGCTCAGGGCAAAAGTAAAAAGGTAAAAGGTAAAAGTATCGATCAAGACAAAAGACAAAAGTCACAAGATAAAAGTAAAAAGTAAAAAGGTAAAAGGAGGTTAAAGATGTCTGTTTTACGTTTGACTTCGTCGAGCTCGTCCCGGTGAAGCGGGACTCGGTTCGAGTTTTGAGGCTCAGAGCTCAGAGCGCCGGGCAAAGGGCTCAGGGCGCAAAATAAAGAGCGCCGAGGGCAGCTCAAAGAGCCCGGAGACCGTTTCGGGTTGAGAGTTTCGTTTAAAGTTCAAAGCGGTTATTGGTATATTCTTTTAATTTCGTCCAGATAACTGATAATTTTATGACTTCTTCGGGTAGCAGGTTTAGTTCTTCAGTCAGCATATTTGTATTCCTGTTTGATTGATTGTTCTGAAAAGCATCGAATCTTTCATATACTGATTATCCAGAACCACATCAATCTTTTGCTCACCGATAAGCTGAATAAGTTCGGTTATAAATTCGATTTTTGAACGTATTTTCAGATGCTCATTGTTTGGATTGCGGATGAACAGATCAATATCACCTCCCCGTTTATGGTCATTGGTCCGGGAACCGAACAAAAAAACCTGAACATTTGCTCCAAAATGATGACCGGCAACAGTTTTAATACTTTCTATTTCAAATTCGCTCAATCGCATGCGCAAAGATAAAAGACAAAAGTATAAAGACAAAAGTAAAAAGTAAAAAGGTAAAAGTTTTCTTAAAGATAAAAGACAAAAGGCAAAAGACAAAAGTATGGATCAAGTCAAAAGACAGGACCGAGCGTTTAAAATTTGCCCGGTGGGCAAATTTAGTGAAGGGGACAGCATGCAGGGGTGGATAAAGACAAAAGTGTTGTTAAAGATAAGTGTTTCACGTTGAGGATTGAGTGTTGAACCTTTAACGAGTGATTCGTTTTATATCTTTTTGAATTCTTCGAAGAAGGTTTTTTTATTCATTTTTAAATGCCGCAGAACCTGCTTCACAATAAATTCCGGAATGGGATCAATATGAGTTTGTATTGTGATTGGCCTATCCATACCGGACTTAGACCATTTTTCATGACCACCTCTACCCCTTGTGTCCTTTATAAGGTTTAGTCCTTGGTTTTCAAGAAATTTGCGGAACTCTTTTACGGGAATGTTTGACAATTTCGATGTTGACATTCCGACCCTATTTTAGATGAAACAAGGCAATCCTACCTCCTGGTGGTAAGTATTTACGGGATATTTGTCAAATATCTCAGATACATATTCATTGTCTTTAATTACAGAGGTAATACTTGGCGCTATGACCTTCTTTGGTCTTTGGGCCGACCCTTTCAATTTCCACCCTAAGCCAGTTAAAACCTTACCCAATGTTTTCTTTTTAAGTGTATAATCAACAAAATCTTCAAAAACTATTTCAAAAGATTTCCTTGCTTCTTCGAATATATTTCCATATCCGGTTAAATCCAAATGAGGCGAATAAATGAAGTGAATCTTATTTTCATCCTCAAAATGAAAAAGCAGAAGCTTAACCTTAACACTTGCTGACTTATTCTGGTATTTTCCCTCAAAAATATATTGTGCCATATTACTTATTAATTAATTACAAAGTTAATCAAAAATTGATTGTGTCGAATTAATCGTTTCGTGTTTCGAATTGGACAAGTGCCGATCAAGACAAAAGACAGGACCGAGCGTTAAAAACTTGCCCGGTGGGCAAGTTTAGCGAAGGGGACGGATTGCAGAGGGGGGAAAAGATAAAAGTATTCCTAAAGATAAAAGACAAAAGTAAAAAGTAAAAAGGTAAAAGGCAAAAGTTTTCTTAAAGATAAAAGACAAAAGGCAAAAGACAAAAGTATCGATCAAGACAAAAGTAAAAAGATAAAAGTAAAAAAGGAGAGTTGAGTTTATTCCCGTGATTTTTGGACAATGGAACCGAGGATATTCTTAAGCTCACCTGATTCTTTAATTAAATAGTCAAGCTCTGACCCATTTATTTCTTTTACAGTTCTTCTAATTATTCTTAGCCAATAGTTTGATTCTCTCATTTCTCGAAGTGAGATTCTAACTTTATTTGAAAAATCTGCTTTTGATGATCCAGATTGAGACTCCTCGTAATTAGCCCCAGCAGAGCAAGCACTTTTTGACAATTGAGTACGAATAGTTTTGTTTTCAGGTGAGTATGGTAGCGTTTTCAAAAATTCAATAACTCTAACCGCAAATTCAAAGAGCCTTTCACATAAATCATTCTTCTTTTCTTCCACTTTTGTCTTTTTACTTTTGTCTTTTGTCTTTTATTTCATAAATGACACTCATTTCCGCCAGTTCCTGTCCGATCTTGTTAATACCATACAGAATTCTCCGGCTTTGTTTCTCGGATGGTCTTTTATGACCTCTCACATATTGAGATAAAAGAGTAGGATTCATGCCGATCTTTTCAGCAAGAACTTTGGAGTTTATCACCTTATAGTATTGAAAAAACTGCTTAAAATCTATTTCATAGTAAATCTGTTGAGTGCCATGATTTTTGTCGTCAAAATAAAAAGAGAAAGCTTCATTGGCATTATCGAGCAATTCATTCACTGTGGCTCCAGTTGTAAATACCGGATAGTCTTCTGAATAAGCAGAAAATCCGGTTTTTGTCTTTTCAATTATAACCACTATCTTCTTTTTTGTTGCCATACCTGATGATCTTTACTTCAAACCCGCATCCTTCCGGATTTTCTTTTCCATTCCTTTACCCATTTCGTGTGATCCATGATCAGGGAAAATTATTCTTCTTTTCTTCCACTTCTATCTTTTGCCACCTCTGCAATCCGTCCCCTTCGCTAAACTTGCCCACCGGGCAAGTTTTTAACGCTCGGTCCTGTCTTGTGACTTTTGTCTTTTATCTTACAACCTGACAAACTTCCGTCTGGTCAGTCACATATTAAAAAGTGTCTGACTAGCTCATTTCGTCTTTGTTTGCAGCAGTTTCAGATAAAATCTGAATCGCAACAATTTATATTATCATTTACCGGTCAATCCGGCTTTCTTTGTCAGTTTTTTATCACCCAATCTCCTCCTCTCCGATTCTCCCATTCCCCCATTCTCCTCTTCATCCAGTCTCTGAGGTTTTCTGTTTCTTCGTCTCCCCATCGCCCAATCTCCTCCTCTCCGATTCTCCCATTCCCAGTCTCTGAGGCTCTCTGTTTCTTCTTCTCCCCCTCACCCAATCTCCTCCACTCCCAGTCTCCTCTTAATCACTTCGTTTCTTCGTCTCCCCCTCACCCAGTCTCCCATTCTTCCATTCATATCCCAGAAGAAACAGAATGATGCAATATTAATTTACTCTCCTCACTGTTCCATAATGGTAGCAAATCGGCAGGTTTTACTTTTAAAAGATGATTTTCTGCCTCATCGGGATGAAGCACAACATAACTTACCTTTCGTCCAACTAATTCCTCAGCCTGCATCACTTTCCTTGCAAGGTATTCCCTATCGATGTTTTCACCTACCAGGATAAGATCTATTACGGGACTATCCTTACCGCGGGCAAAATCACCGGTGAGATAAATGCAAATCAGGTTTCCCAAACGATGAATTACTTTTTCGATTACACGATCAATACCGGCTTCTTTCATAATGATACTATGAATATCGCCAAACAAGGGATGATCGGGATTTGCCTGGTAGACTTTTTTATTGCCATCACGCAGTGAGTGTAAAAGTCCTGCATCCTCAAACCGGTTCAACTCAATACGGATAGCATTTGAAGATTCACCGAATTCAGTTTCCAGACCACGTAGATGGGCAGTGGTTCTGCTGTTAAGGAAAAACTTCCTTAGGAGCTTTATCCTTGTTTCAGAAGTGATTAGGGCATTAATCATCAGGATTGGTTCGGATTAATGAGTAACAAATTTACTCGTTATTTCGGATTATGCAAATTTGGTGTGGAATAATTTATGGAAATTTGTGGTTAGAAGGGATCAGAGATCAGAGAACAGAGATCAGGGATCGGGCATCAGGCATCGGGCATCGGGCGTCAGGCATCTGGCAGCAGCATTAAATTCCCGTCGCCTGTCGCCTCACGCCTCTCGCCAGTTACCTCACGCCGCATACCGAAGAGCGTCTTCACATCATCTGCCCCATTCTGGTAGTAAGTTCATCAAGAGACACAACATCAATGCCTTTTCCGGCAGGATATCCTTCTTCGACAGGAGATACAATAAATGTAAATTCAGGTTTCAGATCGTGAATTGCCGAAAATGTACCTTTCGACAAAGCAGGCGCTTTCGATGCTTTACATTCAATGGCGATAAAACCTTTTGGCAGCATAACCAGAAAATCAATTTCAGAACCGTGATTTGTTCTGTAGAACCTGATATCCGTCCCGGGAAAATGTCCCTTCAGGTTCGCCAGAACAATACCTTCCCATAAACTGCCGAGAACAGGATGTCCGGTCAGTTGAGTAAAATCTTTTAACCCAAGGAGAGCTGTTAAGATACCAGAGTCATTAATATAGACTTTTGGTGACTTAATAAGTCTCTTCCCTGTATTTGTTATGTGTGGGGGAACAATCTCAACCATAAATGTTGATTGCAGAAGATCGATATAGTTTTTAACAGTAGTATTACTGACACCAAGCGAATTCCCCAAAGAAGAGTAGTTCACCGTCTGTCCGTTTAAATTCGCCATCATTTGCCACAACCTGCGTACCTGACAAGAGTTGATTTACCGCATTGTCGTGGTCCGGTCAGCGCCACTACAGGAAAATGTCTGAGACTTTCATTTATTTCAGCTGTTAATTTTCTTTTTACAAGTTCCATTTAGCAATTATTTTACCGTGTAAATTTAAACATAAGTTTTTAATATGCACGGTTAATGGGTATGGATTATGGAGGAATCAGGGATCAGTGATCAGGAATCAGTGATCAGAGATCAGGGAACAGGGATCAGGGATTTGGAAAAAGGGTGAATTTATTTTAATAAACCATCAACTTCTTCCCTTAGTTTTGGTAAGTTGTTAATCAAAATACTCCAAATGAGTTCATCCGATATCTTATCATAACCGTGAACAATTCTATTTCTTGTTCCGATAATTTTTTGAGCATTCTCCAGCTTAAAATTTTTGTCCTTCTTCAGGATCCGGCTAACAGCCTCTCCAATTATTTCAATGTTTCTTTCGACTGCTCTTTTTGTTTTTGTATCAATCAGATAATCAGCATATCTTTTAGGTTTGTCTTCATAATAACTATCTATCTCCCTGATAGATTGGAGAACATCATAAAGCCAGGTCTTAATTTCATTATCCATAAAGGAGTTGCTTTGAAGAATCGATCGATTTACGAAAATATGGGTTATTAATTGCCTTATCCTCAAGAAGGTCTACGTTTCGTTTCAGAATATTCTCCAAAGAATATTTCAGATCGAAGTAGTTATCTGCATAATCATAAACATCAAAATCCCGAAAATCAACAATAAAATCAATGTCACTATTCTTTTTAAATTTTTCGGAAAGAACTGATCCGAAAACGAAAAGTTTAGCAACTTTATGTTTGGAACATAAATCATGTATCTTATCAATGTTCTGGTCAATGATATTCATGGATCAAAAATACTATATTTCTTTAATTCCGGCAAGGGGGGAACAGAGATCAGAGATCAGGGATCAGAAAACAGGGAGCAGGGATCAGGAATCAGGAATCAGGGATCAGAAAACAGGGATCAGGGAGTAGGGATCAGGAATCAGGAATCAGAGATCAGTGACCAGGGATGAGGTGTAAGAAATAATTGGATATAAATCAGAATTTGAAAAAAATTCATTCAGAAGGTATTTTGTCCCTGGGGTGCAATAATTTGCAACCATAATAAATTCGCTGCTTAATTAATAATTTTAATCATTGTAATATGAAAACACATAAGGATCTTAATGTTTGGAAGGAAAGTATACTCCTTGTAACTCTTATTTATGAAAAAACAAAATCATTCCCAAAAGATGAATTGTTCGGATTGACTTCACAAATCAGACGTTCCGCAATTTCAATTCCTTCAAATATATCTGAAGGAGCTGCACGAGAATCAAATAAAGAGTTTATCAGGTTCTTATTTATTGCCCAAGGGTCTGTTTCTGAATTAGACACGCAACTTCTAATAGCAAATAACCTGGATTTTCTTACAAATACAGATTATGCTCAGATTGATGAAAGAATCATCTCCATAAGGAAAATGTTAGCAGGATTAATAAAATTCCGCAAAGGAAGAACGAATGAGAAGTAAACCTAATCATTAATTTCTCTCCCCTGATCACTGATCTCTGTTTTCTGATTTCTTTTGCCTTCTATTTCCTGATCTCTGATCCCTGATTTCTGATCTCTTGCATCTTTTAATTCCACTCACCCCATGCCGAACGCCTCGCACCGCACACCGGTTGCCGCACACCGCACACCTTTCCCACCGCTTCGTCAATAATCAAATTATTCTCGTTCCTTAATCGTTAATAAATATTATATTTGTAAGTTAAGTGCATAAATTACTGTTTGTAGCTTTTAGATTGTTAAGGGTCAAATAAAGAAATATGAAAAACCTGGCGGAATGAAAAAGATATTATTTTTTTTACTGGTACTATTTTGCATTCCTTTTCAGATTTTTGGAATTAATGGTCTTGGCACATACGCATCACCATTTAACGGACCGTTGACTACAGATATGAACTGGAGCGGGACAATATATGTTAACGGTGATGTGGTGGTATCGGGTTATACTTTGACTGTTTCAACAGGTGCAACAGTTATTTTCGTTAGTGCAGGAGCCAATCTTATTATAACTGGAACAGGAGTATTAACAGCATCCGGATCTGCAGGAAGCATGATAAGATTTACTGCTGATTTCAATAATAATGGAATTTATGGAGAAGCAGGTGAAACCTGGGGCCATATCTCCTTTCAAAGCATGACCTCCGGTTTTACAACACCATCGACTATAAATTATTGTATAATTGAATATGGGCAAAAGAATGCCAGTCCTTTTAATGTAGATGCAACTGGTGGTGGAATTTATACAGAATTCTCATTTCTGACAGTTTCTAATTCAGTTATCAGGAATAATTTTGCTGGTTATGGTGGGGGAATATTTGTTACAAAAAGCAATCCTCATCTTTTTAATTGCACTATCAGTAATAATACTGCTGGCACGACTGGGGGAGGTATGCTTTTTTATATCAGTTGTCCTTCAGTAGTTGAAAATTGTATCATTTACAAAAATACCTGTTCAGGTCCTGGAGGTGCAGGTGGAGTTTTTGCAGGATATGAAGTTGGCAATTTGTTATTTTATAATTGTGATATTGTATCAAATACATCTACAAATAATAGCGGTAATAACATTAGATTATATTCAAATAGTGCTGCTCCATATCCAAAATTTCAAAATTGTATTATTTGGGGAAGTGATAGTTGGATTCAATATATCAGTTCGCCAAAATTAGCTTCCAACTTTACAAATTGTGGTTTACAGAGTGATGCAGCCAGCTATACTGCATGCATTAATTTAAATGGAAATAACATTGATCCAGCTGGTCCTAATTTTTATAATGTTACAAGTGGATCAGAAGATTATGAAATAAAATACATATCTCCGTGTCGTGATGCAGGTATTTCCACTGGCGCCCCATTAACTGATTATCTTGGAAATGGACGTGTAGGTCCTTATGATATCGGAGCTTACGAAGATCAATATAATACCTGGAAAACAACAGCATCTTCCTCTTCCTGGAGTAATGCCGGTAACTGGACTTTGGGGATTCCGATTTCCTTATTACAAGATGTTATTATCCCTAACGGAGCAGCATTTTATCCGACAGGTAATCCAACACAGAGGTTCACACTTGGCACCGGGAAAATGATGATTCTTAATCCCGGAGCTCAACTTTCACTGGGAGTCCTTACAAATACATCAGGAACTTTACGCCTTTTATCAGATGCAAATGGGATAGCTTCTTTAAATATGGGTGGTTATGTGGATAATGGGAATGATGATATACAACTTTATCTTGAAGGAAATACAAACGGAACATTATGGCATTATGTCTCTCCTCCTTTCACTTCTTTATCAGCCACCACTCTTGGTTCATCAAACTCCAGCATCGCAAAATACGAAGAAAATCTTATCTCAAATAATATGAACAATGGCTGGGTAACATATAATGGCTACCATTATGATATTACATTGACCCCGGCGGCGTGGGTTCAGGCCGGACTTAATTGGCCTACATTGTATGCCGGAAGCGGGTATAACTATTTTTCTACCGCAAATAAGACTTATGATCTCCAAGGAACAGTTAATGTTAGTGACGTGCCTGTAAATCTGGTATTTAATTCCGGCGGTTTTACTGCAAATCAAAATGAACAGGGCTTTAACCTGATTGGAAATCCTTTTACCTGCGGTCTGGACTGGGATGGAGTTGTCAGTGCAAATTCTACCATATTTAATGTTAACAATGTCGAGACAACGATCTATTTCAGATTAAATGGTGTTACTATTTATTATAATAATGGTTTTACTGTTCCAAATACCTATAATACGGATGGCAGCTTACTTCCACCAATGCAGGGGTTTTTTATTAAAACTAATGCCAATGTTACTTTAAATCTGCCTGCCTCAGCAAAAACTCATACAGCCAATAAGAGATATAAAGGAAACTCGACTGCTCCCCATATAAGACTTCAGTATGAAAATTCCGTCAAATCTGATCAGACTGTAATATATTTTGATGAAAAAGCAACCTTAGGTTTCGATAAAATGCTTGACGGTCGCAAAGCTTTCTTAACAAACAGCGACCCAAATATCTATTCGGTAATAGATGGAATTAATTATTCAATAAATGGAATCCCATTCCCTAAGGATTCGACTACAATTCCTTTAGTTGTCAATGCGACTTCCGATGGTTCATATGCAATAAAGGCGACTGAGCTGGTAGGTCTTGATTCCTATAAGGTTTTTTTAAATGATAAGAGCCAGAATCTAACCATAAATTTAGCTAATGATAGTTCATACATATTTAATGCAACAACCGGAACTTTAACTGACAGATTTACTCTGACTATAACCAATGTTCTAACAGCAATACCAGAAAACACAGTAAGTGTTAAGCCATTCAATATTTACTCATCAAATGGATTAGTAAATATCCAGACTCTCAGCGATATCTGGAACGGGAAACAGGGGGGTGTAAGAGTACTGGATATGACAGGAAGGGTTTTCACAACAGAAGACAATGTTGAGTTTTCGAAAGATAATTTGCTCCAGATACCAGTTAGGGCAGCGACAGGAATTTATATGGTTGAATTAAGGTCGGGGACGTTGAGGTATGTGGGGAAGGTGATGATCCGGTAAGCGGTGCGAGGTGTGCGGCAGGCGGTTTGTGGACTGAGCATTTTGCGTTTCAAGTTTCACGTTCAAAGTCTAACGAGCAACGAGCAACGAGCAACGAGCAACTTAGGATAATTTGCTAATTTTGAATTAAAAAGTATTTTTGTAACTTATTTGGTTAACTTTAATTGGTTGAAGTTGAACTCCCTTAAGAGAAAATGATCCCTAAAAAACGATATATAAAGCCTGAAATTAACCGTATTGAGCTTGATAACAGTATATCACTGGTTATGATGAGTGCTCCTATTGATCCACCACCACCACCATTCGGGAGTAATAAGAAAAACAGCGAACCTTTTGCGAGTCCATTCGGGGATAAGCCGTTTGGGTAGAAGCGCAGGGCGCAGAGCGCAGGGCTCAGGGGAAGAACGACATTCAGAAAAATTAGTTTGGGGGCGAAGGGCGCAGGGGAAGAACGAGATTTATATAAATCAGAGCACGGGATGGTGCTCTTTTTTGTTTATACAAAGTTGCTGGTTACTGGCCCTGTGAAATAAGGCTTAAGCCTAGGCTTTGCGCTATTTCACAGGGCTGGTTGCTGGTTCTGATTTTAACAAATAACGAATAACAAGTGTTAGTTATTCTGATCTCCTGGTTGCCTTTAAGATGGACCTGGATAAAAGCCAATGCGCTTTCTCTCTTTTTGTTCAATCTGCTGTTTATCTTTCTCTAAGAGGTAGTTAATTGCCTCATATACATCTTCAAACTTCCCTTCTATTTCTTTAAGCCTGTCAGTTAATTCTTTGTAGGTTAATGCATATTGCCTGATCATTACAAAGGCTCTCATTATTGCAATATTTACATTTATTGCTTTATCAGAGTTTAGTATTCCACTTAACATTGCAAGTCCTTACTCAGTAAATGCATAAGGGATGGCTGTAATATTTCTCTTCTTTTGGGATGCGATCACATTTCGTGACTGCATAATTTTATTATCAGATGCGGTTGCATATTGTGACCGCACTAAATCCCACTCATCAAAGATAAGCCGCTTGGGTAGGAAGGCAATTTATATTGATCAGAGCGCGGGAGAGGAATCTTTATCGTTTAAAAAGATGCTGGTTGCTGGTTACTCGTTACTGGTTTAACAAGCAACTAGCAACATTTCCACAGTTAGGTTCGCCAATCAGATTCCACATACTTGATAAAATTGTTAATCTTTTTTCCAAGAATATCAAGATCAGTTTGAATTCTTATAAATTCTGAAATGTTAGGGTATAATTCACAAATTGAGGTTGCCTGATTGGTTGCCTCATCACAGGAAGCTTGTGCATATATGAGGTAACGAATAAATTCGGCTTTATACCTTCTTCTACCATATCCCTCTATTATGGTATCTTTTATGCTTTTAGTTGATCGCCTGATTTGACTTCCCTGTTCATAAACTTCAAACTGGGGTAACTTTAAAGATGCTTTATGTACTCTGATAGCGATATCATAAGCAAACTTATAAATCTCTAATTCTTTATAACTACTCATAATTATATCCTTTTAAGATAGCAACAAGCAACAAGCAACGAGCACCCCGCCCTGTGAAATAGCACTAGCCGAGGCTTTTACTTATTTCACAGGGCAAGCAACAATTAGCTAATTTACAAAAATTTAATTAATAATGCTGCTTTAAGGTGAAGAACGAGATTTATATAAATCAGAGCACGGGATGGTGCTCTTTTTTGTTTTTTCAACCTTCTTCGACCAAATAAATCAGTTTTGCAAGACAATGCAAGGCAGCAAGACCAAATGCCCGACGCCTGAGGCCTTTCTACCTCCGGTTAAGAAACATTTTGTATTTACTGAATTTAATGAGTAATTTTGATCATTATATTGAGTAAATTGTAATACATGATAGAAAGAGATCTATTACAGACTCTTACAAAGAGAGTTTCAGAGCCAAGAAAGCATATACAGGTTCTTATGGGGCCAAGACAGGTGGGAAAATCAACGATGGCTTCGCAAATGCTGAAAAAAATCCGGAACCCCTTTATTTTTGAATCAGCAGATGCTGTTTCTGCCGGCAGATCGGGTTGGATTGAACAGATATGGGAGGCAGCCAGGGTAAAATTTAAAGTTCAACCAGATAAAGAATTTATTTTAGTAATTGATGAAATTCAAAAAATCCCGAACTGGAGCGAGACCGTTAAGCGATTATGGGACAAGGATACGATAAATGGAACAGGGATTAAACTTGTTCTATTAGGATCGTCACAATTGTTATTACATAAAGGATTGACAGAATCGCTGGCAGGCCGCTTTGAAACGATGTATCTCGGACACTGGTCATTTACTGAAATGGAAAAAGCTTTTAACTGGAACGCTGATCAATATGCATGGTTTGGCGGTTATCCGGGAGGAGCAGAACTTATCAGGGACGAAGATCGCTGGAAAAATTATATTAATAATTCCCTGATCGAAACCAGTATTTCAAAAGATATATTAATGCTTACAAGGGTTGATAAACCGGCATTACTAAAACGACTGTTTGAACTGGGTTGTCATTATTCGGGTCAGATACTCTCATTCACTAAAATACAAGGACAACTACAGGATGCCGGCAATACAACTACTTTATCGCACTACCTGTCATTGCTTGATACGGCAGGGTTACTGGCAGGTATAGAAAAATACGCGGCTAATATTATCAGGAAACGATCATCGAGTCCCAGATTTCAGGTTCATAATAATGCACTTTTAAGCGCTCAAAAGAATGAGAACTTTGAGGAGATTATGCAAAAACCTGCTGAATGGGGACATATAATTGAATCTTCGGTGGGGACACATCTTATCAATCATTCAATATCACAAAATTATTCGGTTTATTACTGGCGGGAAAGAAATGATGAGGTTGATTTCGTTTTGGAAAGGCGGGGAAAAATTATTGCTGTTGAAATAAAAAGCAATGATTCCGAAAACATTAAAGGACTTGAGGTATTCAGGAATAAGTTTATGCCTGACAAATCATACCTTATAAGTAACAGAGGCATGACCTGGCAGGAGATTCTAAGGATAAACCCTGTGGAATTATTCTAAATCAGGCGTGAGGCGACACACAACCGGCGTTAGGTTGAGGTCGAGGCTGAGGCTGAGGTCCAACCCGATGCCCGATGCCTTTCGCCATTCTCCTGACGCTTCTATTTTGCCAGGAAATATTTGTACCTTTGATATATGATTATAAAAGATGAAATATTAAAAAAGCAGAAAGATTTTAATGATTTATGCAAAAATCATAATGTAAAATACTTATATGCTTTTGGATCATCTGTTTCCGAACGATTCGATTTTAATAAAAGTGATATTGATCTGCTGGTGGAAATAGACTCAATGGATCCAATTGATCGCGGAGAAAAACTGCTCTCTCTCTGGGACTTATTCGAAGTTTTTTTCCACAGGAAGGTTGATCTGCTTACCGATTCCTGCATTGTTAATCCATTTTTAAGAAAAAGCATTGATTCAACAAAAGTCTTAATTTATGACGGATCAGGGCAAAAAATATTTAACTGACATTATACACGCCATTGATTTAATCGAATCCTTTACATCAGGTATTTCAAGTTATGATGAATATACTGCTGATCTAAAGACTCAAAGTGCGGTAGAAAGACAACTTGGTATTATTGGAGAAGCCATTATTAAATTTGAAAAGATTTTTCCTGAGTCAATTTTAATTAATGCGCGTAAAATAGTTGGATTTCGCAATAGATTAATTCACTCTTATGATACAATTGATCCATCAATAATTTGGACGATAATTAAAAAGCATCTTGGGCCCTTGAAAAACGAAATCACTGAAAAACTTAATTAATAAGACTTTTCAAGAACGCAATTTATATAAATCAGAGCCTGGAAACGGGCTCTTTTTTGTTTTTTAAAAGTTGAAGGGAGTTGAAAATTCAAACCTTTTCAACCTTGTTCAACCCGCTTCAACTTTTTCAACCTTCTTCGACCAAATAAATCAGTTTAGCAAGACAATGCTTTATCTTTATTATAAACCCGTATGTTATAGATTTTTATATCTTTGAGTTATGAATATTGTTGAAAGGAATATTGACCGCTTAATTGAGCTTTGTAAAAACCACAAAGTTAGTGAGCTATATATTTTTGGATCAATTCTTACTGAAAAGTTCAGTGATAAAAGTGATATTGACTTTTTAGTTCAGTTTGAGAAGATTGATATATTGAAATATTTTGACAATTATATGGATTTCAAAGAAAACCTTGAAAAACTATTGGACAGGCCAGTAGATCTTTTAGAAAATCAAGCAATCCGGAATCCTGTTTTCCGTAAAGTTGTTGACAGAGACAAAAAGTTAGTTTATGAACGAGAGAGTACTTAAATGCCTTTATGACGTTAAAATTGCTGTAGAAGAGATTGATTCATTTTTTAATACGGAATCCCGTAATTTTGAAAATTACAAAGGAAACCCTCTGCTGAAGAGAGCCATCGAAAGAAATCTTGAGATAATTGGAGAAGCAATGAACCGGATTTTAAAAGAAGATCCGGATTTCCATCTTGAAAATGCAAAAAGGATAATTGGTCTCAGAAATCAAATAATCCATGGTTATGATACTATTTCCGATGAGAGTATCTGGGGAATCATTACTAATCATCTTCCAAGACTAAAAACCGAAGTAGATTCTCTGATAAAATAAGAGCCTGGAAAAGGCTCTTTTTTGTATTTATAAAGGTGACAGGCGTGAGGTAGAGGTTGAGGCTGAGGTCCAATATCCGATGCCCGATGCCTGATTCACTCTTATACTTTGCTAATTTCAATTGAATTACGTAAATTGCGTTACGTAAATTACGTATTATGAAAAACAAAATCACCAATCCATTTGTCACCGGCGGATATATTGGACCGGATTATTTCTGTGACCGGCAAAAAGAGACAGATCTGCTGTTGAGAGCTATATCCTCAAAAAGAAATCTGACTCTGATCTCTCTCAGAAGAATGGGCAAAACAGGTCTGCTGAAACATGTGAGGCATCATCTCGGCTATTTGCCGAAACGATCAGGAAAGACGCAAAAGCCAGTTGCTGTAATTTATGTTGACCTGATGCCTACAATGAACGGTAATGATATGATGAATGCCATATCATCTGCCTTGTTGCATCTGAAACAAGATGAAAAGAGCTTTCCTGGGAAAGTACTTGCAGTGCTGGCTACATTGCGGCCAAAAATCTCTTATGATAATTTAACCGGCCAGCCAACTTTGGAACTTAAAGTTGATTCACCTTCCGATATTCAATTCGGATTTGATCATTTGTTGCGTTTCATCTCGGAAATAAAACAAGATATGGTTTTTATGTTTGATGAATTCCAGCAAATAAGCCAATATCCCGAAAAGAATATGGAGAACCTGCTGAGAACCATTATCCAGTCATATCCGACAATACCATTCATTTTTTCAGGAAGCAGTAAACATATGCTTGAACCTATGTTTTCAGCAGCCGGCAGACCCTTTTATCAAAGCGCTGAACTCATGTACCTCGATAAAATATCTGCAGCCGATTACAGTAAATTTATTTTGGGAAAGTTTGAATCCGCAGGGAAAAAGATAGATGATGAAGCCATATCCAGAATATTTACCTGGACCAGGCTACACACTTTTTATGTTCAGGATGTTTGCAATCTGTTGTTTGAAGCCGACAAAAAAGTAATTGATCAGGATCTTATAAGTCAGGTTTTTCTTCGTGTCCTGACTTCATATGAACCATTATTTGCCAGCTATCGGAACCTCATTCCCGGTCATCAGTTCAGACTTCTGCAAGCAATTGCTGTCGCAGACGGGATCGCACAGCCAACTTCCGGCGCTTTCATAAAGGATCATATACTTACCAGTGCCAGCTCGGTTGCTGCTTCACTAAAATCGCTTTCCGAAAAAGAAATGATTGTTCAATGTGATAACAAATGGGTAGTATATGATGTTTTCTTTTCAAGGTGGTTGGAGTACCAGTATGGGAATAAATGACGGCAGGCGTGAGGGAAAGGCTCAGAGCACAGCGGAAAAAGGAGTGAGGCGTGAGGGAAAGGCACAGGCCGAAGGCTCTGACCGACGAAGGAGCGTCAGAGGCACAGGGAAGAACGAGATTTATATAAATTGATAATTGTCCGAGGGGATTGCTTCGTCTCCCGATTTCATCGGGATCCTCGCAATGACCGGGGTCTTTACTTAATTCGGTTCCGCTCCCAACCACAAATTATCTTACTTTAAGAGTCATTGCGAGCCCGACGGAGAAGGGCGCGGCAATCCTAAACTCCCATCAGGATATACTTACTTACAGGGTCATCGCGAATCCCGTTTGCTTGACGTGGCAATCTTAAGCACCAATCCACGAGCTCGGTAAAGCCAATGCGTTCGCGGAGATTCAAATTAGGGTAACTTTAAAGATGCTTTATGTACTATGATAGAGATATCATACGCAATCTTATAAATCTCTAATTCTTTATAACTACTCATAATTATATCCTTTTAAGATAGCAACAAGCAACGAGTAACCAGCCCTGTGAAATAGCACTAGTCGAGGCTTTAACTTTATTTCACATGACAAGCAACAATTAGCTAATTTACACAATTTGAAAAATTCATTATCTTTGTTTTATGATCAGCAAAAGCATTGTAATAGAAAGGTTGAATGAACTTAAACCATTCCTTCAAAAAGAATATTCAGTTAAAAGCATAGGATTATTCGGTTCATTTTCTGATAATTCTTTTTCTGATGAAAGCGATATTGATATACTGGTGGAATTTGAGAAACCGATAGGATGGAAATTCTTTACTCTTGAAATATATCTGGAAAAAACATTCGGTCGAAAAATTGATCTGGTTACAAAAAGTGCGTTAAAGGACCAGATTAAAGAAAAGATAATGAAACAGGTAAAATATATTTAATTGAAAAAGAAGGACCGTTCAGATAAATTATACCTTGAAGACCTGCTGACAGCAATGATGTTTATCATATTTTGAATTTTACTATTACATTATTAGTGTCCACTTAAATATAATTGATTTTCAACTGTATACAATTTAGTTCTTTGACTCCTTTGTAATCTTGGTTTGTAAGTAGCTCTTTTATAGGAGTTTTGTTAAAAACAGAGTATTTTAAAAATCTGTTAAATTGTGCAGTTTATCTGCTTTAATCGCAATTTCAGCAAATTCGTTCTGCGATTTGGAGATTACCTTCGGTGAGCTCGTCCCGCTCTGCGGGACTCGGTTCCTCATTTCGGTACGCTTCATTCCTAATGACAACATTTATTATTTTGCTTGCTAAAAAACAGTTAATCCATAGTAGTACAGTTTGAAGTCTTTGAGATTGTGGAACTTAAATTTAAATTGTAATGCCATTGGTGAAATAATCCGGACCAGATTGTTTTTGATTAGCCCCGTCAGGGGCAAAATACATTAAAGCAGGGCAATGCCCTGCAAATAAAGTTACAGAAGATTAATGAGCCCCGTAGCGGGCGAAATAAATCCAGACTAATGAACCAATAATATTCTATATTTTAACAAGATTTTGTAAATTTGGTCAAATGGAATACTTATGTAACAATCATTCGTTCAAATCTATGTTCACATTGTTTTTCATACCAAAGACAATTTAAAGTTGATAAAGGAAGACATTGAAAATGAGTTATTCTCTTATCTGGGCGGAATTCTTAAGAACTATAAATCAATCCCGTTACAAATTGGAGGAACCTCAGACCATATTCACATATTATGCACACTACCAAAGATCATGGCTCCGGCTGATCTTGCAGAAGAGGTCAAAAAAAGTTCATCTAAGTGGATAAAAACTAAGGGAGTACATTACAGCAACTTCTATTGGCAGGACGGTTATGGTGGATTTTCAGTCAGTAATTCTGGTGTAGATGCCGTACGAAGGTATATATTAAACCAGAGAAAACATCATGAAAAAGTTTCATTTATGGAGGAATATAAAAACCTTTTAGAAGCATATGGTATTCCACATGAAGACCGTTATCTCTGATGTTTATATTTCGCCCGCTACGGGGCTTGATAATTTTTGTTGAAGCTCGACATCGGGCGAAGCCCGATGTTACAATATCTAAGGCCTACGGCCTTTCTTCATTTTATATCGATTCTTAAAACCTCAAACCATAGATTAATTATAATATTTTATATGTCGATCATAATCTGATACTTATAATACTTGTCATAAATACCTGGTGTGCAAAATTGCATGAGCTTTAGCGAGGAATCTTCACGATATTAATAAATATTCTTAACAAAATTATTCTAAGGCCTATTTTAAATTTGCCTGGATTCATGGTAATTTTTTTTAGGCTATAAACCAAATTCTTATTTCAAATCGACACGTAACAAATAAACTCTACAACCTCGATGCAATCATGATTTCAAGGAACGTTTTTTAATTTTTAGTGGACACTAATGCTATTACATATAAGATAAAGAGCAGGCAGAAGGATCTTCCTGTTTCAAAGAAGTAATTTCTGATCATTTTTTCTCGTCACAAGAGTCTGTTACTTTGACTTCGTCGAGCTCGTTGCGATAATTCGCTCCTCGGTTCTTTGTCTTGAAATTATATTTGTTCATTCTTTGCTCGCCACAAGAGCATGTTACTTTCTTTGTCTTGAAATTATATTTGTTCATTTTTTGCTCGCCCAAAAAACGAACCAAAAAAGGGCGGCCTCAGATCTTTTTGGGGATTACCATTTTCTCGGCTGCCCACGCATTACAACTCACCTTCGTTCCGCTCAGGCTCAAACAGTAATGCTTACTTTTTGCCCTTCCCTTCGCAGCCTTAAAAATGCTAATCAATTCCCAAAAAGATCTGAAGGCGTTGATCGCCTCACGGCGATTTGGTTGAAATCTCAAACATTTTCAAAACAATTGCTTAATCCCAATCCCGAGTACTCGGCACGGAGCCATCTGAAATCATACAAACTATCAAAATGTCTCCTCTTATTCTAAGTTGAGGCGCGGGAGCAACCCGGAAATGGTGCGAAATTTTGGCCAGACGGTAGCGCCAATAAGGCCTGTGTAGCGGGCGTACGTATGGACAAAATTTGTCATTTCCGGCGCCCTTTTCTTTGGTTCATTTCTTTTGGACGAACAAAAGAAATGAACAAATAAACTTTGGGCAAGCAAAAGAAAGGAACATATAATTTTTGGACGAGCAAAAGAACCGATCCCGCGAAGCGGGAGAGTTCACCGAAGGCAAACGAACAATCTATACTTTTCGGAGAAACGATTTCGGGATTTTGAGAATAAGATTCTGATCCAATCTGTCAATACGAACTATAACACGGTTTTTGGTACCAATTTTAATCAGCTCACCCGTGAGACCTATAAGAGAGCCACTCATTACCTCAACATTATCGCCCTGTGCAAATTTCTCAGAAGTGACTTCAATTTCCGCATCGCTGTTAATCAGCAACCTGAGATTATCTATCTGTTTCTGCGGAATTGAAACTGGATGTCCCTCGAAGGATACAAATTTTACAACTCCTGCGATTTTGTAAACCCTTGGGAAACTTTTTTTGTTTGTCATTACAAACACATAAGAAGAGAGAAGCGGCTTTTCAATAAGCTTTTTCCTGTCGCTCCACATCCTGTAAGTCTTCTGAAGTGGAAGAAATGTTTCTATACCTTCCTCAATGAGTCGCTGAAATACAAGCTTTTCAGCTCGAGGCCTGGTATAAAGGGCATACCATTTTTCTTCTAAAATGTTATTTTTTAAAGTTTTTATTTCTTCAGAAGATGTAATTTCCTGTTCAGGCATGTTTTTAGTTTAAAAGCGGTCACAAAGATAAGATTTTTGTTCATTTTTTGGTAACCACATCTTGTCTGTTCATTTCTTTTGCCCCTCCAAAAGAAACGAACCAAAGAAAAAGAGGCCGGAAATGAAAAATTTTGTCCATACGTACGCCCGCTACACTTGCCTTATTGGCGCTACCGTCTGGCCAAAATTTCGCACCATTTCCGGATTGCCCTCGCACCGTAATTTAGAATATTCAGCGACAGTTTAATAGTTGGGTGGATTTCAAGTAATATTCTAATTCAAATCGCCGTAAGGCGAGCAATGCCACCAAATCTTTTTTGGAAATAGATTAACATTTTTGAGGTTGCGAAGCGAGAGCCTTAAGTAAGCATTACTGTTTGAGCCGGAGTGGAGCGAAGGCGAGTTGTAATGCGTGGGCAACCTCAAAAATGTTAATCCCAAAAAAGATTTGAGGCTGCCTTTTTCTTTAGTTCCTTTCTTTTGGGCAAGCAAAAGAAAGGAACATATAATTTTTGGACGAACAAAAGAAATGAACAAATAAATTTAGGCAAGCAAAAGAACCGATCCCGCGAAGCGGGAGAGCTCGCCGGAGATAAATGAATATAAAGAAAGTAATTTGCTTGTGATGGAACTTACTGGTAAGTAAAAACCCACCCCTAACCCCTCCAGGGAGGGGAACTTTGAAACAAATAGTTATATATTTGTGACAAATCATTCCATATGCCTGGCATAAGAAAACAATTCTTCCTGTTTTGTTTTGTCAATATGATAATATTGAATACTGCTGTCTTTTCCCAGGAGATCCCTCAATCAGTAAGCAATACCGGGATCTACGACTTCCTTGATGAGCTGGCAAACAACAAAATTATTTCAATTAATTCAGCAATTAAACCTTATTCAAGGCTATTCATAGCACAGCGGCTGAAGGAGGCGGAAGAGAAAAAAGAACAGCTTAATGCCAGACAGCAGAAAGAACTCGAATTCTATCTTACAGATTTCGGGAAGGAGCTGAATGAAGAACGGCGCAATGGCACAACGGCGCAAGGGCGCAATGAGGAAAAGGTGCAGTGGTTCAACGGTACAAAGGCACAACGGCACCCGGATCTTTTCTATTACAGGGATTCACTCTTTTCACTAACGATAAACCCTATACTTGGTGGAGAGATTTTTACAAACTCCTCGGGACGGGCAACTTATATCCATAATGGCGCTGAGGCAAGGGCATATGTTAATCACTGGGGATTCTATGCTTCCCTGCGCGACAACCATGAGACTCCTCTTCTTGGATTACCTCAATATCTTACACAAAGATTCGACGGACACATTAAGGGCACCAATGACTTCAGCGAGATGCAGGGAGGAGTGACATATTCGTGGAAATGGGGAAGCGCAGGACTTGTAAAAGACAATATGCAATGGGGAAATAACTATCACGGGGCAAATATATTCGGCGGTAACAACCCTTCATTTGTCCAGTTCAGATTGCATATCACTCCCGTTAAATGGTTTGATTTCAATTATTTTCACGGCTGGCTTAACTCGATGGTCATCGACAGCACCAAATCTTTCTGGGTAACTAACAGCTATGGAACAAGCTACCGTGCAGTCTATCATCCCAAATTTATTGCCGCCAACATGTTCACTTTCATCCCTTTCAATAATCTTTATGTTTCAGGAGGGAACAGCATTATTTATGATAATGAGACTGTCAACCCTGCCTACCTGATACCCTTCTTATTTTACAAGTCGGTCGATCATTCTCTCACAGACGGAATTGACAACATGAATTCACAGATGTTCTTTGATGTCAGCTCGCGACAGATCAGGCATCTTCATCTTTATGTCACATGGTTTATTGATGAAATGGCGGTGAGCAGGTTCACGGAAAAGAATGCCTGGAATTTCTTCAGCTGGAAAGCGGGGTTCAGATTGACCGATCTGCCCGTAACAAACCTCTCTTTAACAACCGAATTCACCTACACTTATCCTCTTACATTTCAGCATTATATACCCACAGTTACCTATCAGAACCAGGGATATAACCTTGGTTATTATTTAAAAGATAATTCAAGGGAATGGTATCTTGCATTCGACTACCGACCTGCAAGAGCTCTTGATATTAATCTCTTTTTTGTTGATGCGATTCGCGGTCCCGATTATACCGAACTCGGGACAAACCGTGTCGGCAATCCTCCTCTGGTGACAGTTCAGTGGCATAACACATCATACGGCTTGAAAGCATCTTATCAGGTCATTAATAATGTTTACACCTGGCTATCGTATGCATATAGTGATATCAGGGGAGATTCGAGGTGGAGTCCGGAGTATTTTTTCGGGAAGAAGAATACAATAAATATAGGTATGACGGTGGGGTTTTAAAGCCGCCTTATGCCAATGAACTCACCCCCTTTATTTATAACCGTCAACTTAAGAACTAATTAATTTTAAGGATGCTGAAAATCAATTAAATATGATTATTCAATTCACTTACACAGTACTTTGTCTCAGCCGGCCTCTCCCCGAACCCCTCCCCCGAAGTGGGAGGG
>Ga0224521_1000145_pt1 | contig 23759 bp, 20 predicted proteins | sample CFST0metaG_FD_182731 | JGI IMG/M metagenome (GOLD analysis project Ga0224521, IMG submission 182731) | Peat soil microbial communities from Stordalen Mire, Sweden - C.F.S.T0 | ecosystem: Environmental > Terrestrial > Soil > Wetlands > Peat | place: Sweden: Norrbotten County, Stordalen Mire... | reverse complement strand
CCGTCGTAATGGGAACCAACATAGCTGGGAGTCGGGGCAAATATGAGTTCCGGGCACCAGCCGTCACTTTGCAGATAGAATTCTTTAATTTGCGCGGCGACATCTTCACCAATGGTTTCAGCGAGACAGGTGCTGGCCACACCAATCATGGCCGGATGATATTGTTTGATCACATTGTTTAAACCTTTAAACAGATTGCCTTTCCCCCCGAAAACCGTGGCATTTTCGCCAAAGCTCGACGAAGCGATATCAACCGGTTCGCGGAAATGGCTTATTGTATACCGCCGGATGTAGGTGGCGCAGCCCTGACCACCGTGCAGGTAAGGTAAAGTATTGGCAACACCGGCGAAAGCCATGCCGGCACCCAGCGGAGCGCAAAGATGGCAGGCATTACGGGCGGCTTCATGAGGGACGGGATTCATATCGGCAATAACCATCTTAAATACCTCCTGTGAATTTCCGGCGCCGCGGCATCAAGGACCACACCGGACTGCACACCGAAGAATAAACTTCCCGGGAAAAATTCAGCATACCGCTGTAACCGGCCAGACATATCTTACGTTCATGATTGTGGTCACAAAACCCGACGCCTAATTTATAGGCAATAGGGCGCTCTTTGACGCCGCCGATAAGCAGGTCTACATCTTTTTCCTGAATGTATTTGGCCAATTCCATTGGATTGGTATCATCCAATAAAACCGTATCCTCGTCGCACAAGTCGCGCAACTGTTGATAATCTTCTTTATCGCCGGTTTGCGACCCGGCCACTACCGTCTTCATTCCCAGCGTGCGCAGTGAACGTACCAGCGAAAAAACCTTAAAAGCTCCGCCGGTATAAACCAAAGCCCTGGCGCCTTCCAGTTTGGTGCGGTAATAACGGATTTCAGGCATGATAGCCGCCACTTCTTCCTGCACCAGGGATTTTGTGCGCTCCAGCATCGCCGCGTCGCCTAATCTTTCCGCTACTTCATACAGTGCTTTGCTCATATCCTCGATGCCGAAATAAGAGACTCTGATGAACGGGATGTTGTATTTTTCCTTCATCGATTGTGCCAGCGTCATCATGGAACCGGAGCACTGTACTACATTCAGGCGAGCGCCGTGAGCGCGGCGGATTTCATCCACCCGTCCGTCACCGGTAATTGAAGCAACCACATTTACACCCATTCTTTTATAGTAGCTTTTGATCTGCCAGGTCTCGCCGGCAACATTGAAATCTCCCATAATATTTAGACTGGCCTCCGGTATGCCGGAAATGTCTCCGGTTCCAATAATATTGGACAACGCGGTGCAGGCCGCCTGATAACCGTTTTTCTTGGTGCCCTTGAAACCTTCGGAGTGTACAGGGATAACATCAATGCCTTTTTCCCGACTGACTGTCCTGCAAACAGCATCCATGTCGTCGCCGATAACACCGACAATGCACGTGCCGTAAACAAAGGCCGCTTTGGGGTGGTAAGTGTCGATCAGTTCGGTCAGTACCTTGTATAATTTCTTTTCCCCGCCGAAGACTACATCTTTTTCCTTAAGGTCGGTAGAGAAGCTTAACCTGTGAAGTTCCGGGCCGGAAGAAAGCGCTCCCCGGATATCCCAGGTATACGCGGCACAACCCACCGGGCCGTGCACCAGGTGTACGGCATCGGCGATGGGATAAAGAACTACCCGCGAGCCGCAAAAAACACATGCCCGCTGGCTGACTGAACCGGCGGCGCTGATCTTATCGCAGGACATTTCAAATTTTTGGTCTTTGCGTCCTTCGAATACCTGATTTTGACGGTCTTTCAGTATATCAATCATCGCGATACCTCCCTTTACATCACCAGTTCAAAACTTTCCTCGGGGCATTCGCGGTCTTTTTTATCGAGAAAAGCATTTAATATCATTTCACACAGGCGCATTGCCCCTTTATATCCCACAATCGGAAAATACTGGTGCCCGACACGGTCCAATATCGGGAAGCCGGCACGGATGAAGGGGGTATTCTCGTCGCGGGCAATATACTTGCCATAGGTATTGCCGATGAGTAAATCCACGCCTTCCTGTTTTATCCACTGGTGCATTTTATACATATCCGCTCCCTGGCCTTGCAGCACTTTAACCTCCGGCACGGTGCCTTTAAGAACGGTATTAATCCGGTCAGTGAAATTATTGCCGGGGGTTCCGGTGACAATGTAAACCGGTTTCATATTCAATAACACCAGAAATTGGGTTAACGCTACCAGTTGGTCAGGGTCTCCCCAAAGGGCTACGCGTTTGTTGTAAGTATACTGATGCATATTGGAAATCATGTTGAGCAGCCGGCCGCGTTCCCCGTTTATCTCGTCCGGAACGTCGGTATGAAAGTTTCTTCTGAGTGTATCGACAAAAGCATCGGTCGCTTCCAATCCGATTGGCAAATCAAGTATTTCGTAGGGCACTTTGCATTTAGTATCCAGTAAACGCGCGGCTGCTAACGATGAGGTTGGCCCTAATGCGATGGTGATTTTGCTTTTCCCCGTCGCACGTAAAGCTTGGATTGTCGTGCCTCCGGCAGGGAAATATTCCTGTTTGCCGGTTAGCGGCGTGTCAAGTACTCCGGAAGTATCGGGAAACATAATATTGTCGATGTCCATCATATCCAACAAGCGCTTGATTTCCCGAATATCCGCGGGGTCTACCCAGCCGGGGATGATATTTGCCCGGCTCGCACGTTTTTCTCCCGGTTCTGACAAATAACTGACCATACTTGCTACCATGTTAGAAAAACCGGTAACGTGCGAACCGGCATAGCTCGGGGTGTTAGTATGAATGACAATCTTACCCGGAGGAATTTTCCCTTCCTCTTTGGCCTTGCCTATGATTTGAGGAATATCGTCGCCTATTGTTTCCGAAAGGCAGGTAGTATGCACCGCGATAATATCCGGGTTATAGACGGTAAAGATGTTATCGATGGCCTGCACCAGGTTAGACTGCCCGCCGAAGACCGCCGCACCTTCCGTAAACGAACTGGTGCCGCTCAGTACCTGCTCTTTGTAATGCCGTGTCAACGTACTGCGGTGGTAAGCGCAGCAGCCCTGCGAGCCGTGGCTGTGGGGTAAACAGTTGTGAATCCCCAATGAAGCATACATCGCACCAATAGGTTGACAGGTTTTGGCGGGATTAATCGTTAATACTTGCCGTTCTTTAATCTCAGGTTTGGTATGTCTTAATAACATGTGTTACCTCCCGAATGTGGCAATAATTTCAGTTTGCTCCTGCCATGGTGCGTTAAGATGCGACCATACCCGGCTATTGACCATACGGTCAATTTCTTTGTAGAAGTTAATCGCACCCTCGAAACCGGCAAAAGGACCGCCGTAATCGTAACTATGAATCTGTAAACACGGAACTCCTGCCTTCTGGATGGCATATTTTTCTTTAATTCCCGCGCCGAACATATCCGGGTGATATATGTTGATCAGCTCCACCACTTCATGATGGCTTGGCTCATCAATGGTTAAGGTCCCGGCAGGCATGTCCCGCATTAAACCGCCGTATTCCTTGAAATCCACGCCATCGGCTGCCAGTTTTACTTTCTGTTCGGCGGTGACGCGGGGCCGGAAACGTGCTTTGTCCGGCTCTATTTTCAGGCTCTCGATATTACGCGAATCGGCATCCACCACAATCGAGGGAATTACATTGCGCCCTTCGTAATCATCCCTGTGACCGAACTCATAACCGGCGGCGATCGTTTTCATGCCCAGTTCGTTGAATAATTCCATATAATGATGAGAACGTGAACCGCCGACGAACATCATACAAACCTTGCCGTCACAGCGCGGTTTATAGATTGTCTGTGCGGTTACCACCGCGGTCATTTCTTCCGCGATGACCTTCTCTGTTTGCTCCATAAGCCCGGCATTATCAAAATATTTTGCAATCTTGCGCAGAGATTTAGCGGTGGCCGCTGCACCGATGAAATTAACTTTTATCCAGGGGATGCCGTATTTGGTTTCCATCATGTCGGCCATGTAATTGATGGAGCGGTGACACATTACCAGATTCAGGTCCGCAGTGTGCGCCCGGCACATGCTGTCATGGTCGGAATTACCGCAGAATGTAGATACCAGATTGAAACCGCAGCGGGCAAACAACTCTTCGAGGACAAAAGAATCACCGCCGATGTTATATTCTCCGAGCAGGTTGACCTGAAAAGGAGAGGTCGAAATCGTATCGTCCGTGCCTACCATATGTTTAAAGACCTGATTATTCGCGATATGGTGCCCCGCGGACTGGCTAACTCCTTTATAACCCTCGCAACTGAACCCGAAGACCTTAATTCCCAGCCGCTCCTGGGCTTCTTTGGTGACACGGTGGATATCATCACCGATAAGGCCTACAGGGCATGTAGCATGCACCGCTATGGCTTTGGGATGAAACAGCTCGAATGCTTCATCTATCGCTTTTGCCAGCTTCTTCTCCCCGCCGAATACGATTTCAGATTCCTGCATGTCAGTGGAAAGGGAGTAGGTCATATAATTTGCGTCTTCCGGGGTTGGCGGTCGAGTCTGGTTACGCCTGGTTAGCCAGCTGTAATAACCGCAGCCGATTGGCCCGTGCGTAATGCTTAATACATCTCTTGTCGGGCCTAAAATAACGCCTTTGCAGCCGGCGTAAGCGCAGCCGCGCATGGTTATCATTCCCGGTGTAGTACGGGAATTGACGGTTATTTCGGGTACCGTGCCGCTGCCGTCGTTCACAACAATAGCTTTGCTGCGTTTGCGTGCTACTTTAACCGGTAATGCCGCCAATATGCGCTGTTTCGCGTCTTCAGGATTGATCGATTGCTCAGAATTCATTTTCGAACTCCTTATTTAGCCGGATTTGCTTTTACAACATTATCGATAGCCTTTTCACCCGTTTCCCCGGTTCTTACTCTGACCGCTTCCGAAACGGGAAGAACAAATATCTTGCCGTCGCCTTTCTTGCCGGTTTGATTTACTTCTGTAATGGTCTTAATCACGATTTGCACCTGGTCATCCGGCACCACTAAGATGATCAACCGCTTCGGGATAAGTTTGGGTGACGCGCTAAGTTGTGCAGCCGCTTCTTCATGACCGGTTTCTGCGCCTTGCATCAGGAAATAGTCTACGGCGGCTTTCCCTCGACCCATTACTTTCAACGTGGTTAATGAATAAAAACCGGAGTCAGCCAATGCCCGCTTGGTCACATTCATCATATTGAACCGAATAATCGCCATAACTTCTTTCATTATGTCTCCCTTAAAGTTGAGCTTTGCCGGTGCTGATTGTATAACTCTCTTCCACCGTTGAGACAAAAATTTTACCGTCACCGAAATTGCCGGAGCTGCCCGTACGGGCTTCTTTCAGGATTGTTTCGATGACAAAATCTTTATCTTTATCTTCGATTATGGTTAGCAACATTACTTTGGGTAATTCGTCGTATGTTACGTCCCCAACCTTCAGCCCGCGCTGTTTACCGCGGCCGAAGACATCAATCTTGGTCACGGCAGGGAAACCCGCATACATTAATCCGGCCATAACCTCGTTAACTCTTTCCGGACGCACAATAGCACGCACCATTTTCATTAACCGGTCCTCCTGCAATTTACTTCAAATTTCGTTCGTTAAGCCAATACCCCGAATTCGATCATTATCTTTTCCAGTTCTTCAATACCTATCGGTTGGGGAATCACAAACATTTTATTATTATCTATCGCCCGGGCCAGGGCGCGGTACTCATCCGCCTGCTTCGCAGCCGGGTTCCACTCGATGACGGTCTTTTTGTTTATTTCTGCCCTCTGAACATCATTATCACGGGGTAGAAAATGTATCATTTGAGTGCCCAACCGTTTAGCGAATTCTTCGATCATTGACCGTTCGTTGTCCACCATACGGCTGTTGCAGATCAAGCCGCCAAGCCTGACGCTGCCGGCATCCGCAAACTTGCGGATACCTTTACAAATATTGTTCGCGGCGTACATTGCCATCATTTCGCCGGAACAAACGATATATATTTCCTGGGCTTTTCCTTCCCGCATAGGCATGGCAAACCCTCCGCAAACAACATCACCCAGAACATCGTAGAAAACGTAATCCAGCGGGACATCTGTTTCGTACCCTCCGAGCTGCTCCATGAGGTTTATCGCAGTAATAATACCGCGTCCGGCACAGCCGACTCCCGGCTCCGGCCCGCCGGATTCGACACAAAGCGTTTTACCGTAACCGGCCTTGCGGACTTTATCCAACTCAACATCTTCCCCCTCTTCTCGAAGGGTATCCAGTACCGTCTTCTGTGCCAATCCTCCCAGCAGTAACCTGGTGGAATCTGCTTTGGGGTCGCACCCCACCACCAATACTCTGCGTCCCATTTCAGCCAGAGCTGCCACCGTGTTTTGAGTGGTGGTGGATTTTCCGATACCGCCTTTACCATATATCGCAACTTTTCTCATTTTAACCTCCTATTTGTTCATTATTGGTAATGAAATAGCTTTACCCTCTACCGTTTGAAAGCAATCTTCGCTGTATGAACAGTCCTTACTCTTTCAATTTACTGTGACGGTGTTTCGAACAGATTATCAGCAGTTTACAATCGCATTAATTATATTTCCGACACATTGCAGTTTAAGGGTAAAAATGATGCCGTCTTGAAAATATATGTTGAACTCTCATATTGGAGATAATGATTTATGTCGGGAATGTCATTTTAGAACTATCGGGAAAAGAAACAGAATGAAATGGAGGTGGTTATGGGAAATATGCCAAGTTTATGGAGTAACAAACATCTTTTTATTATCAATTAACTTGAGGAAAGTGGTTATGATGGGCGGGGAGACAGCGCAGAATAAAACTCCACCAGAAACACGAAACATCAGAAATTCGGTAAATAATTGCTTCCAAATTAAACCTCTCTTTTCCGTCAAATAGATAAATTTTTAATTTTTACCCATCGTATATACATTTTAAGTATACGCATTAGTCCTCCACGCAACTTCAATTTCATAAGCAATATTCTGCACTACATGGTTATATCAGGCATAATTTTGTTTTTGGCACTAAAAAAGGATAATATTAGTAGACAACTGATACTCATCGCTAACATATTTAAAATTCAATGTTTCCATCAATTCTAGCTATCATTAGGTCGACATTAATGATGGGGGAATTTTATTTTGAATCATGAAAGGAGACCGACTGTGCCATGAGGAACCTTGATGAAATAGCTACAAGAAACAGCAAGCTTTATTCGCGGATATTGATAAGCAGAGTAAGGGACTTGATGCTTGATATTCGGCAAACAGAGTTAGCCCCGTATGATGTTTCGCCAAGGCAGGCTTTCATTTTAGAGATTCTTTTTAAACTAGGCCATAGCGCTACGCTTGCTCAATTAGCCAAACATAACGAAAGAGAAGCAAATACAATTTCGGTGCAAATGACCAAAATGGAAAAAGAAGGGCTGGTAAGAAAAGTAAGAAAATCCGCAAAGTCCACTCTTCTGACATATGAATTAACAAAGAAAGGATTACAGATCTATCAACAAACTAAAAAACAAACATCCGAAAAAGTCATAATGTCAGCATTGTCCGAAGAAGAACGTCAAATAGTTATGGCTTTTTTAATCAAGATATTGACCAAAGCCGAAAAGTATCGCGAAGTTCAACTGGAAGAATATCGCTCATTAAAGTGATTCTTGAACAATAATGCTTCAATCAATCTGGAGGATTTTTAATGAAAGCAGCGGTTGTTACAGGAAGAAGGCGGTTTGAAATTAGAGAAATACCAACCCCCCAAGTTGGCCCCGGTACGATATTGCTCAAGGTGAAATTGTGCGCGATTTGCGGTACGGATCTGGAGTTCGTCGACAACCCTCGATTGAATGATAACAAAAACCTAAACTCAGTTGATGTTGGGATTGTATTGGGACACGAATGGGTAGGCGAGGTTGTGGAGATTGGTAAAGGTGTCAGTGATTGGTCACCGGGAGAACGGGCGGTAGATTTAAGAGGATGTTGTGGACAATGCTATTGGTGTCGACATGGGTTACGGCATTTATGCGTTGGTGGTGAGGCTAGCAAACTGAAGACTGAAGGGGATGGCAACGCATCAAACACTGGAGCTATGGCGGAGTATATTTTAAGATCCGCAAAGGGAATGAAAGGCATCATGAAAGTGCCGGAAAATGTTTCCGATGAAGAAGCTGCTTTAACGGAGCCTCTAAATGTGGGTCTGGCTCCAGTATACGAAGCCGGAATTAGGCCAGCTGATTCCGTAGTGATTATTGGAGGAGGGCACATTGGACAACTGACTCTGTTGGCAGCAAAAGCCGCAGGAGCAGCCCCCATAATCATTACTGATAGGATTCCATCCCGTCTGCATAAAGCCTTAGAATTGGGTGCAGATTTTGCACTTAACATAGATGAAGTCAACGCGTACGAAAAAATCTGGAAAATTACTGAAGTGGGCGCCGATGCTGTATTTATTTGTGTTCGGAATGCTGATGTAATCCGGCAAGCTGAAATGATCGTTAGAAAAGAGGGAACTATTGCAATTATTGGGTTTCCAAAACCAGTTGAACTTGACCCCATTTTCTGGTTGAACAAACATTTAAGGGTTATAGGCTGTGAACCGTTTCTGAGATACAATTTGCAGGCAATGCGTTTAATGGAATACAAACGCGTCAATTGTAAATCACTTGTTTCCGAAATTATGCCGCTTAATGAAGTAAATAAAGCTTTCGATTCTTTATATCAAGGCGACAATTTGCTGGTTATGCTAAAACCTTAATTAAAGATGCATTTTGTGCAAAATAATGGTGAAGTCAATTGAAAAAGCTTCAAAGTGCCATGCCAGTAATAGTCACGGATATTTTAAGTTTGGGTCCCCTGCGCGTGCATATTCAAAATATTTGGTTGGTTATGCCAAATATGCACTAATAATATGCATCGCACCTACCATATGATTCACTTCTTCAGATGCATCGACAGCAAGTTACTAAGTTAGTAACACCAGAGTTCAAAATCTAGCATCATTTATTTTCAGCCGTGAAGGCTGTCACTTCATCTCCTTCCCATGCATATCGAATATTCAGACCTGCCCCTTTGGTGATGGTACCCATAAAATCAAACATTTCCTGTCCTTTCTTATCGTGCTTGAGCACTTCTGTTTGCCTTTCCTCATTGATCCAGCAAGGAATATAACCTACGCGAGAAATTTTGCCATAATCTACAATACACTTTGCGATTATAGTCCATCTGCTGGCTGGTTCTATGCCTGGATTAAAACGTTCGGCAAATAGAGGAGCACCAGGAGACACGCCAAGGGGACTTCTAAACTCTTGAGGCAAAGTTGCCACATCGAAAATGAAATGACCCAATCCATGGAAAATAAACTTCCCCTTATATTCCTCAATGCCTTTGAGTATGTGCGCATGATGTCCAAGGACAAGGTCAGCACCTGCGTCAATCGCTGCGCGTGATACTTGGCGATCATACATCGCCAATTTATCGGGAAATCCCAAAACCCCTTTATGGAAAGCGACCACTAAAACGTCGCATTGAGATCTTAGCTTCTTAACATCATCTTCCATGGCTTCAAGACTATGAGGTTCAGCGAATGTGTAAACATCAGGTGGCCCACCTGGATTTGCTCCATTCATTTCATAATGAGAAATAATATGAACATAGGCACACCCGGGCTTAAGTTTGGTTGCCCATTGTCCCATAGTGCCAACGCAGTTATAACTCAAAAAACCAAAACGTGTTCCTTCATGCTCAATTATAGCTGGCTTTCTGGCCTCATCGATATTCATACCTCCACCAGTAACAGCTATACCAAGCTTTTTTAATCCGGTCACAGTGTCTTCTATTCCATGCACTCCCATATCCCAAATATGATTACCAGCCAGAGTGATAACATTAAAGCCGGACGACGCCAGTGCATTCATATTACTCGGTGGACATCCAGGAGAAGGACCACCCATCTCAACATATGTTTGAACACCTCTGGATGTGAAGACTATTTCTCCCTGTCCGACGACAACATCACCAGTTTTCAATGTGGGTGCCGCCAGAGAAATAAAACGTTCACCATGTTCATCTTCCAATACCAAATCACCAACCGCCAACATTGTTATGGATTTTCCGGCCATATTTAATTCTCCATTCGATTTTTAATTTCCATACACGAGAGAGGTGGCAAATAGCTATGGTTGTACTGACTGATTCCGGATATCAAACAGAATTCGTACAAAACAACATAAAAAAAGAACCAACTAAAAAATAGTGGTCAACTAGCATGTTCTTACTTACAGTTTGAATACGACTCATGACAGTGCATTCCATCCGGATGGAATGCACTGTCTCATTAAACGGTAATTGCCACTTAGCGATGTCTTCCGTTTCTGAAGCTATTTCTCGCTTTGATCAATCCAATACCGAGCACAATAGAATCCAATCAGTCGAGGGCCAGAGTTCCCGATAACGGAGTCATCTTGGGCCATAAAACCTTTTAACCACGGTTGATTGTAATAATAGTTCTCAGTGGTAACCAGTGAAATCATGAAATTATTTTGTGCGATATATTGGTTCATTTGATTGAATGCATTTTGATAAGCAGTAACAGATGTAGCTGCAAGTGATTGAGCATACAAACTGTCACAAGTTGGATCACTAAAATTGGACCAATTAGCTCCAGTTAAGAATCGCTGCATTTGTCTGTCCACGTCGAATGTCATCCCTAAATAACCACTTCCTCTCATGGACAACGCGTCTTGTTGGTGGTTTGTAGTGACGAAAGTTGCATATTGGGCTGTGGGCATTATGCGTAAGGTCATGTTTATACCGATAGCAGCAAAATCAGATTGAACAATCTGCAACAAACCCATGTCTCCGCCACCATCAGCCACTACATCGGTATTAAACCCATTCGGAAAACCAGCTGCTGCCAAAAGCGCCTTGGCATTAGTTGGATTGTAAGCATATTGCGCTTGCAGAGACGCTGGCCATGTGCTATAAGGATAACCCCATCCCATTCCCATATTATTTGAGGTCATCGTTGAGGGAGCTGGCGAACAAGTACCAAGATAGTAGTCCTTAGCTATTTCTGGTAAATTTATGGATTCTTGCATTGCCTGTCGAACCCGGATATCCGTAAATGGTGCCACTCCCCCTTTCGGGTCTATTGAGTTAGAGTAAGACGATGGTACTCCTATTTTAACAAGATTGGGATTTGTTTTATCCAATGACTGAGCGTCCGAAACTGCGATATTTCCCATCGCTTCAATTTTCCCGGTGCGTAAAGCAGACAATGCTGTAGACGCATCAGAAATTACCAGAATTTTCAGGCTGCTTATATAAGGAAGCTTGTTTTGTGGATAGCGCTCGTCATGTCCAAAATAATTAGGGTTGCTTCCAAAAGTCGCTGAACTGTTATCAACAAAATCTGTCAAAATAAAAGGCCCGGTGCCTATTGCGTCGTGCCATGAGCTCATGGGAGATCCATATTGTTGAATAGCTTCTGGGCACTCGATATCGACTGCAGCGCCAAGCGGTGCCTCCATGGTCGATAAAATGAAAGTCGGGTTAGGAATGGACCATTTAAAAACAACGGTAAAATTATCTGTCGCGGTCACGGATACTAACTTTTTATAAGCGGCATTGGTGAGCTGGGAGGGGGAACCGGGGAAACCCGCGAGAGCGTATAAACGGTCGTAATTGTAAACGACGTCGCTCGCGACTAACTGACGGCCATTAGCCGGTGCGATGTTCTGCCAATTGACTCCTTGACGTAGGTGTATTTCAAAAGTGGATGGATCGGGGAAGTCCCAAGATTGGACCAAATCACCACCATTAACGCTGTCCGGACGCCAACTAACTAAAGAATAATTCCATTGTGTGGGGTTCATTGTCCATTGATCTGTGAACAATCTTGATTGGTATCCCTCCATGATTGTTACCAGACCGTCGTTGTTCCAATTATCCCAACTTGTGGGATCAGCGGCATAACGAACGGTTATTGAACTTCCGTAGGTCGGCGTGCCAAGACTATCCCACCAATTTCCATTGGATGAGGTAGTTACCGCGGTTGTTGATGTAACAGCTGATGTTGTAGATGTAGTAGAAGTGGTTAATTGTGAAGTGGTGACCGATGTGGTGGATGTGGTAAGTACGCCAGTGGTTGTAGAAGTGCTCGTTGTGGTCGAAGACGAACAAGATGACAATACCAATGAGGCTGTTATTAGGCAAGTTATTGCTATCCCGACAATCCCTTTCTTCATTTGTCTCCTTTATTTGATATTCGATTTCCCATATAATCTTTTTTAATGCACTCATTTAGAAAAGAGAGGCTGGTCATACCACTAACCCCGATTACTCCCAAGGCTTCATCACGGGAGGGGACATCAACCCACTTAGCTGAGAGTCCAACCACAAACTCACAGTACCCTGAATTCCCCTGGTAAGACCAGCCGTAGTGCTTTTATTTGGATATATAGTTGCCATATTCTTAATAGAAAATGTAATCGATTTCTTAAAGGAATATAAATTAGCGAGATTGTAACATGGATTTCAATGTCTTGTCAACTGGGCTGGACCACAATATTTAATTTACATTGACAATTGTAAATTCAGCGTTTATTATATAAGGAAAACTTTTGGGAATTAGTAAATTTTGCAAGTTGTTTAGTTAACAATTATTCTAATTTTTTATCCCAAATATTCTTAACATAAAAAGACTTAGGAGTAAGCTCTGTAATTCAGGTACTTAATCTATTTTGAAATATCAAAGATGTTCCCTCAAAATCATAGCGGTTAATTGTTTACAATGAATTCGTTTTGAGTCTAATTGAAGATGGATAATCGCAGTTACAGCCAATTTTTGATCATGTGACTAACTTCCAAGAAACCGCAAAGTCATTGTTTAAAACATAAATATTATGAAACGATAAGAGGTTGACATGGGATCATACATTTTGAGGAGATTGCTTTGGATTCCCATCACAGTTGTTTTAATTTCAATTGTTGTCTTCCTACTAGTGAGGTTCCTTCCTGGAAATGTCATCGATGTTCTGATTTCTCAGTTACAACCATCAGCTGGTCAAATGACCGTCACCAGAGCGGATATTGCACACTCATTGGGTCTGGATGTACCGGTTTATGTCCAATATGGCAGGTGGATAAGCAATATGGTTACGCACGGAAGTTTAGGAAATTCGTTGATGGGAAACCAGCCCATCCTCCCATCGATTGAGGCTGCTCTTCCGGTAACTGCAGAATTGGGTATTTTCGCTATTATCATTAGTATCGTTATTAGCATTCCCATTGGTGTTTATTCAGCCATAAGACAAGATACGATTCAAGATTATTTATGGCGCGGTTTGTCCATCGTACTTATATCTCTCCCTGCATTCTGGATCGGGACTATGATAGTAATATACCCAGCTATTTGGTGGAGCTGGTCACCGCCCATGCAATTAATTCCATTCGCGAAAGATCCAATCGGGAACATAGGGATGTTTGTTCTCCCCGCGGCGGTTTTAGGAGTAACAATGACCGGCGGCACAATGAGAATGACCCGCACTATGATGCTGGAAGTTTTAAGACAAGACTATATCCGAACAGCATGGGCTAAAGGGTTGAAAGAACGGGTAGTTGTGACCAGACACGCTTTGAGAAATGCCATTATCCCCGTAATCACAATAATTGGTATGCAAATACCCATGGTTATTGGAGGTTCAGTAATTATTGAGCAGCTATTTAATTTACCAGGTCTTGGTCGACTGATGTTAACCGCCCTGCAAGAACGTGATTACCCCACTATTTCCGGCATAAATCTTTTTGTTGCTGTGTTTGTCATTATTATTAATATTTTGGTTGACGTGTCATACGGTTGGCTAGATCCCAGAATTCACTACCAATAGAAAACACTTTATTCAAAAAGGGAGTTTCAGGGATGACGACTAAAACAGAACCAATTACTCCAAGCAAAAGGGTTGAAAAGAAGCGCCATGAGTTCTGGTACGATTTATTCCGAAGAATGATACTAGAGAAACCACTCGGTACTTTGGGATTATTTATCGCAGTAGTGCTTTTATTAATGGGGATATTTGCTCCTTGGGTAGCTCCTTACGGTATGAGTCAAATCCATTTGGGCGATGTGCTCCGGGGTCCATCGCTCAAATATTTATTAGGTACCGACCAGCTGGGGCGTGATATTTTAAGTCGGTTGATCTATGGTGCAAGGATCTCCATGATTATCGGTCTCGGGGCAACGGCAATATCTCAAATCGAATCCATTTTGATTGGTGTGATATCTGGCTATTTTGGAGGGACCACCGATTTGATTATTCAGCGTTTTGTGGATGCATGGATGTCATTGCCGACATTTCTTGTGTTAATAACACTTATGAGCGTTTTAGGGTCAACCAACGGCGGTATTTTACCAATCACATTAGTAATCGGAATAACCTCAGGCATCGGTGGCTCCAGGGTAATCAGGAGCGCCGTAATAGGAGTTAAAACAAACACATATATTTCTGCAGCAGATGCCATCGGCAGTGGGCCAATCCGTACAATGATGCGGCACATTTTACCGAATATTTTGGCACCGATAATCATTAGTTTTACGCTCGGCGTAGGTAATGCTATTTTATCAGAAGCTAGCCTCAGTTTCCTTGGCTTGGGTTTACCCCCCAATGTCCCTTCTTGGGGAAGTATGCTCAGTAATGAAGGCAGGCAATATATGGAAAGAGCGCCCTTGTTAGCTTTTTGGCCTGGTTTCGCCCTTTCACTAGCTGTTTTTGGAATTAACATGTTCGGAGATGCACTAAGGGATCTCTTAGATCCACGGTTAAGGGGTGGCGTAGGGCGCTATTCTATTAGCCGGAATAAATTGAGCAAGTTAACAGCAGGCATGGAGAAACATTAGTTGATTCCTGATCCGTATTATTGGAAATCCGAGAGGGTTGCTACTGCAAATAACTAATAGATTGCGGAGGGTATATGGTGGGAGTTAACGATGTGAACAACTGGTGGGACAAATTAGGCAAACCGCAATACGGCGGGCAATTGACTATTCGCGCCAGCCGTAACCTAGAAAATTTTGATCCTTATTTTTCCGAAGGCCTTACGAGCATTTATGGAGGCTGGATGGAAAGGCTGCTCTCTGATGATTGGACAATTGATCCCCAGGTATGGGACTTTGTTCTGCCATGGCACCCTTCTAAATACATGAAAGGCCAACTGGCAGAAAGTTGGGAATTTCCAACTCCGGGAACGCATATTGTCCACCTACGGAAAGGAATACATTGGCACGATATTCCCCCCGCCAACGGTAGGGAGTTTATCGCGGATGACGTGGTGTTTCATTACAACCGTCTTTTAGGACTGGGGGGCTATCCCAATTCGAGCCCCTACCCCGTCGAGAGCTATTTTCAAGAGTTGGTATCTGTGACCGCTATTGACAAGTACACTGTCGAATTTAAGTGGAAGATCCCTAATGTTGAATTTACCATGGAAGCCCTGCATGGTGTAATGCAGCGCCAATGCATCGAGAATTCGGACGCTGTGCAAGCATGGGGCAACCTGTCGGACTGGCACCATGCCATCGGCACTGGACCTTTTTTCTTGAAGAATTTTACAACTAACAAAGAAGCAGTTTTGGTTAAAGACCCTAATTATTGGGGAAATGACGAACGCTATCCCCAAAATAAACTTCCGTACCTGGAGTCGATTAAATATCAGATAATCACCGACGATAATGCTGCTTTGGAAGCCATGCGAGCCGGCAAAATTGATATCATGGACAGAGTCTCTTACGAACAGGCAGAAGCAATCCGGAAGACCAACCCTGACATTCAGGTGATAAGGAACCCAACAGCCCAAGCGGTTACCGTCCAGCCTCGAAATGATAAAGCCCCTTTCAACGATATCAGAGTAAGAAAAGCGATGCAGATGGCATTGAACCTCCCGGCAATTGCGGCAAATCATTACCACGGAATGATTTCCCCCAATCCATCGACAGTATTGTCGGCTCATTTGACCAAAGTCATGAAAGGATGGGGTTTCCCATATGAAGAATGGCCTCAGGATCTAAAAGGCGAATATTCGTATAACCCTGGGGCGGCCAGACAACTGCTGGCGGATGCAGGTTTCCAGAAAGGATTTAAAACCAATATTGTAATTGATATAGCTTCAGACATGAAGCTCTTCGAGATAATAAAGAATTCGTTTGCAGACATCGGTATCGAAATGGAAGTACGTCCGATGGAGTCAAATGCCTGTACAGCTTTCGTCGAAGCTCGTAAACATGACCAGCTTGTTTTCCGCCAATACGGGCCGCTTGGTCATTGCTATGCACCATTCCAGGCTATCACAAGGTTCCAAAGCGGGGCCGCAAATAATATTGTGATGGTTAATGATCCCATTTACGACGCTTTTTATCCCAAAGCCCAACAAGCCACCAGTGAAGATGAGTTTAAGAAAATAATGAAAGATATGTGCGAACGTGTGGCGCGGCAACACTATGCGGTTTCCTTACTGCAGCCGTTGGAGTATGCACTTTGCCAACCATGGCTCAAGGGTTATCATGGCCAAATCCATTCGGTGTGGATGGGAATTGGCGGGCCAAGCCGCCTCAGTTTTTACGGAGCAAGATTTTGGATAGACCAAAAACTAAAGGAAACAATGGGACACTAAACAAATTATACGATGACCGAAACAAAAATATCTTAAGTGCAAATCATGATAAAAAGGAAGGAGAACTATGGAACAAATCGAAATGGAAGCAAAGCTAATGAAATTGGAGAAAACTGTTAAAGCCCTAAAAAAGGAAACTCAAGCTCAGGTTGACATCGAGTCAATAAAGAAATTACAGAGGGCGTATGGTTATTACCTCGAACACTGGCAAGAAGATGAAATAGTTGAATTGTTTTCCCATAATCCGGATGTTTCTTTAGAGATAAACGACAGCGGTCTGTTCAAGGGATGGGAAGCAATTAAACGGAGTTTCAACTTTGCCGATCACTATTCCGCCTATGGTGTTAAAAAAGCTCCAGGCGAGTTTCTTCATATACTGATGCCAACTGCCGGTATAATCGATTTTTCCTCAAATGGGAAAACTGCTAAGGGAAGATGGTATGGATTCTTCCTTGGAGCTATGCCTCGGCCGGTTGAAACCAAAGCCCTGATTGGCTGCGGCATATGGGAGAACGAATATATTAAAGAAAAAGGTATCTGGAAATTTCAAAAACTTTTTTGGAATGATATTTTCTGCGCTCCATTGGATGAGGGTTGGGTAAAAACCCCGTTTTTGGGGCATCCCAGAACAACCGTTGCATCTGGATTCACGGCTAATTTCCAACATTACCCCTCGGGCTATATACTACCATATCATTACAAAAATCCTGTGACGGGTAAGTAGATAAAGCAGGGTTGTAATTCGGAAGATTTTGTAACTGCAAAGGAGGCTAAAATGGCCGTTATTGAGCCGGTTGTTGGCAAATACGTATACCTGACGATTCAGGGAGTTGAGTACCGGGTATTTTATGAAGAATGCGGCACGGGTATTCCAATCATCTGTCAACACGCTGGAGGAGGTGACGGATTAGAATGGAGAACTCTATTAAATGATGCCGATATTACTTCGAAATATCGCGTGATTGTACCAAATCTGCCATACCATGGGAAATCATTACCTCCGGAATCCCTTGAATGGTGGAAACTTGAATACAGATTGACGAAAAGTTTTTTCATGGACTTTCAATTAGAACTAAGCAAGGCACTTGAGCTCGACAGACCTGTGTATATGGGTTGCTATGTCGGAGGGTTCCTGGCACTTGACCTGGCACTGGAATACCCTGATAAATTCAGAGCAGTCATTGGAGTAGGAACTGCGCAGCGGGGAGGTCCGGCTACTTTGGATACTTTTTATCACCCCAGCGTCTCCAATAATTACCGCAGAGTAAACGCGATGTATTTCTGTGCGCCAATGACGCCGGAGGTATACCGGCGCGAAGTAACTTGGTGCGCCATGCAATGTGCGGCGCCCACCACAAAAGGTGACCTTTATTATTATTTTAAAGAACATGATTTGACTGGTAAAACTCATCTTTTTGATACCTCGCGGTGCGCCGTACATTTGCTTACCGGTGATTACGATCCAACAAGTTCAGTCGAAGATACCATGGAATTAGCCAAAGCCATTAAAGGTTCGAAGTTTACTGAGATGAAAGGACTATCCCATGCCGGCATGCATGAAAACCCGCCGGTTTTTAAGAGTTATTTGACTCCGATATTGGATGAGATTGCGAATCAATCTAAACTGAGGTAACGTTTCAAAATGTCTTAAACTAATAAAAATAAAGGAGAAAAACATGGCAGTCCATTTTATCAACCCCAATAAGACATCTTCTTTTATTAATGTTCTGAATAGTGACCCGGAGTTTAAAATCGCTGCTCGTTATATGACCAAAGACGTGTGTATTGAAGTTGGGAAAACTAAGTGCATCGTCAAATTCCGGGATGGCGTTATAACTCAAATGAAATCCGAAAATGCTTTTGCTGACCCATGGGATTTCGCAATTAGAGGCTCAGTGGACGCGTGGGAAAAATTCCTGCAGCCGATTCCCCCTCGTTTCTATGATGGGATATTCGGCGGAATGATTCGCGGCAACTTCGTTCTTGAAGGCGATACCGTTAGTGCCTTCAGCCATTTCTGGGCCGTAACCCGAATGTTAGACATTTTCAGAGAGCTTCAGAATAAATAGGTACCTGATCGAAATTAAGGAGAAAACGATGGCAAAATTTGACCCGATTGAAGGCAGATATGTTTATCTCACGATTCAGGGAGTAAAATACCGGGTTTATTACGAGGAAAGCGGCCAGGGTATTCCCATTATCTGTCAGCATTCAGCCGGCTCCCAGGGGCTGGAATGGCGTCATATGTTAACCGACCCGGAAATTATCTCAAAATACCAAGTGATCGTTGCAGACCTCCCTTATCACGGCAGATCCTTGCCACCGGAATCAGTACAGTGGTGGAAAGAAGAATATAAATTAACGAAGAGTTTCTTTATCGATTTTCAGATTGAATTGAGCCGTGCTCTTGGGTTGGAAAGACCGGTATATATTGGCACCGCCACCGGTGGCTTCCTTGCACTTAATTTGGCGTTGGAACACCCCGATGAATTCAGAGCGGTGATTGGTGTTGAGGCAGCCAAACACGCCGGGACCGCAACCCTGGATACGTTTGATCATCCTAATATCGGTAACGATTATAAAAGAGCTAATGCCATGTATTTTTCAGCTCCGGCTAACCCTGAAAAGTACCGTAGAGCAATTACATGGGTGTCAATGTTGGCGGCTCCGCCTGTGACTAAAGGCGATATGAACTACTATTTTATCGAACATGATCTGACCGGAAAAACTCAACAAATCGATACATCACGTTGTGCAGTTTACTTTCTTACCGGGGAGTATGACCCAACCAGTACAGTCGAAGATACCATGGAATTAGCTAAAGAGGTAAAAGGTTCGAAATTCACTGAAATGAAAGGGATGTCACATGCCGGCATGGCCGAAAACCCAGTTTTATTTAAAAAATATTTAATGCCGATATTGAATGAGATTGCGAGTAAATAATTAACAACGAGATATTGGTCGCTTCTGGTAGAAAAAAGAAAACGGCAACAATTATTGAAATACTTGATGAGACAGTTATTGGAGTCGGCTTATCATTTAAAAATGGAATCATTGAATCATTAACAGACGATGAAGCATACCGACTTACCAGTGTAAAATGCGAGACGATAACAGAAACCGGAGTGGTTATCAAAAATAAGACGTGCGAGTTACAAACCATAGAAGCAGAAAAATATTGTGCTTGCTATTGAAGCCAATAAAAGAATTAGAGACTGAAGTCTACATGGTTGGAGACTGTATTGAACCCCGCCGCATCCTGGAAGCCGTTAGTGAAGGACACCATATTGGATCGATAATATAATTTTCAACTTACTCAGGTTTGTGCAGCAAAATGTAAATGAATAATGGAGAATGCATATGGAACGGAAAATAACCACCGGCAGTATCTGGTGGGACAAACTCGGGAAACCGCAATATGGCGGTGAATTAAATATTCGAGCAAGCAGGAATATTGTAAATTTTGACCCGTATTACCACGAATCACTTACAACAATTCAAACAGCCTGGATGGAAAAACTGCATGCTGATGATTGGACATTGAATCCGGCGGTTTTTGGCTACAAAACCTGCTGGCGGCCTTCCCAATTTATAAAAGGACAACTTGCTGATAGTTGGGAGTTCAGTGACCCAAGCACTTGCATTGTACATTTACGCAAGGGAATTCACTGGCAGGACATACCTCCCGCCAACGGCCGGGAGTTCGTTGCTGAGGATGTGGTGTTTCACTTCAATCGTTTATACGGCCTGGGCGGAGGTTTCACCAGCCCTGCCCCGGAGCCTTTTACCGTATTAATGTTTAAAGACCTGATTTCGGTAACTGCCACTGACAGGTATACACTTGTTTTTAAATGGAAGACACCTAATCCGGAACTAATAACAGAAACTCTGTTTGGTATCAGTCTTGCTTTGAGCTTGGAAAATCCCGACGCAGTAAAACTGTGGGGAGACGTCAATGATTGGCATCATGCTATCGGTACCGGCCCATTTATTCTAAAAGATTTTGTTCCCAATACTTCGGCCACGTTGACCAAGAATCTCAACTATTGGGGACATGACGAGCGTCACCCGCAAAACAAGCTCCCATATATAGAGAAAATTAAGTATTTGATAATACCAGATAGCGGCGCCTCCCTGGCGGCTATGCGTGCCGGCAAAATTGACGTAATGGACGCAGTTACGCCGGTGCAAGCTGAGGCAATGCGGAAAACTAACCCCGAAATATTGCAATATCTGACGCCTCTGCCGCCAACAGTTTCTATTTGCCCAAGAATCGACAAGCCCCCGTTTAATGACATAAACGTACGAAGAGCTATGCAGCAGGCGATAGATCTGCCAACCATCGCTAAAGACTATTACCATGGACTTGTTGAACCCTATCCTGACACATTGACGTCCCGGTATATATCCAAGTCCATGAAGGGTTGGGGGTTCCCGTACGAGGAGTGGCCGCAGGATCTGAAGGACGAGTATGCTTACAACCCGACTAAGGCCCAGCGGCTGTTAGCTGATGCCGGCTATCCTGGCGGTTTTAAAACCAACATAGTGGTTGCCGCTGATGCGGAAATGGATTTGTTGCAGATAGTTAAATCATATTTTGCCCAGATTGGCATAGAAATGGAAATCCGGCCGATGGAGGCATCTGAATTTGTTTCTTTTGTGCAAATCAATCATCAGCACGACCAACTTTCCCACACCCCAGCCGGAGCACTTGGTCACACCGCCCCACCACTTCTCCAACTGATGTGGCTTCGAAAGGGGTCCCCTAAAAACCAAATGCAAATGATTGATGATCCCGTCTGTGACGGTTTTTATGCGAAAGCTATGACTTGCACTGACATCGATGGGATAAGGCAAATATTGAGAGAAGCAAACGAGTATGTCGCGCTGCAACATTTTTCAATCTCTCTACTACAAGCCATGTCGTATTCTCTTTGTCAACCATGGCTCAAAGGTTTCGATGCTCAATTCGGATCGACTTGGGGAGTAGCTACAGGACCTCTTATGTTAAGCCATTATCTGGGAAGATTTTGGATAGACCAAGGTTTGAAAAAATCCATGGGACATTAAAGTTTAGATGGATTCACAAAAACATGGTTTAATATTAACAATGTTGCATTAACATGGTTCGTTTGTTTAACTCCCTGTGTCTGCCATGCTTTATATTATGACGGAGATTACTTTATTTGAGATTCGCGATATAAAGGCAGATAATGAGCCTTCCCGCTAATTGCGATAAAATGACCGCGGCAGGGTTTATACTAACCCCAGCAGCCAAAATGGATCCGAGGCAACCGGAGTTAAGTTTGCTTGTGAAAAAGCTCTAAATAATCAGCAGGAACGAAAATATAATAAGATTAAAGGGTATGTTTATTAAGGAGCATGACTATGAAATCAGAAGAACTGGAAGCAAAGATAAAGGCGTTAACAGAAACCGTAGATGAACTGGAAGCAAAGCTCAAGGATAACGAACTTATTGAAGAACAACTGGCAGCCAGGCTTCGGAATATGGAAGATATCGAGTCGATAAAAAAACTGCAAAGAGCCTATTGCTACTACCTCGAACATTGGCAGGAAGAAGAAATCATCGGGTTGTGGTCCCATAGCCCGGAGGTATCTGTTGAACTGAATGAAACCGGTCTCTACAAAGGATGGGAAGCAGTTAAAAAAAGTTTCTCGTTTCCAATCCATTATACGGGCTATAACTGGGAGAAAACGGCTCCGCCTGAGTTTCTTCATCTTATCATGCCGCTCGCGGGCATTGTCGATGTCGACTCGGATGGTAAAAACGCGAAGGCGAGATGGTACAGCCTATTCCATGGCGCTCTATATCGTGGTGGCAAACTTCGGGCAATAATCGGTGCTGGAATATGGGAGAACGAATATATTAAAGAGCACGGAATCTGGAAGTTCAAGAAACTCTTTTTTAATAATATTTTCAGCAGTCCCTATGAAGACGGTTGGGTAAAAACTCCGTATGTTCCTAACCCGCCTAATCAGGACCGGCCGGCATCCGGGCCCAACACCCATTTTGCTACCTATCCGTCCGGGTACATCTTTCCATATCACTATAAAAATCCGGTCAGGGGTAAATAACGTTTTCGAGCATGAGTTTTGCAACGGCATGTGAACTCCATCATATCACGCAAATGGAAGAATTGAGCATTTTTACGCAGGCCCATGGAGATAACAAAAAGAGTTTATGTTACCTTAGAAGAAACCACATTCTCGGAAATAAATTTGATTTTTGTTATTCTGATTTCTTTTTGTGGTTAGCGCCATTTTCGGGATAAAGTGTAAACAGGGGATTTGACCACAGTTCGTCGGCGGCTGCTTTTCCCCCTGCGGTAAGCCGGTAGTAGACTCGGTTTGGGGCAGCAGAATAATTGGCTTGGATTCCTGAATCTTCGGCTTCTCCGCTGAGTACCACCCAGTTCAACTTCTTTAGAACGCCGAAGTACATAAGGAACGAATGGTACCTCATGTGGCTAAACTTGCGGGATACTTTCTTTAGTTCGCGCTGATAAATCTTGTCGGCTTCTTCTTCGGTGACATCGATTTTTTTAACGACGTTATCACTGATTATTCGTTCAGCGCGCTCTCGAGCGGTGATTTTGGCGAGAGTTTCTTTATACTCAAAGCAAATATCGGACTGGGTAGCTCCGCGTATGGGATTAATTTTCGTTGATCCTTCCGGTCCATTGCCTGCAAGGTACTCCCTGACAAACCAGCCGCAACCAAACGGGCGCAAAAACCCACCTTTAACCGGTCTTAGTGGCTCAACCATTAACTCGACTTCCCTTTATCATTTTTCCCTTCCGGCGACTGCCAGAGTTTCCGGTACCAATTTTTTGACTCTTCACCACTCACTTTTCTGTATTTCGCGGTCGTATTAAACGAAACATGGCCAAGGTGCTCCTGCAGAAGTCGCAGCCCATCGCCGGTATTGTCCAATTTCATGGCATTTACCGCAAAAGCATCCCTGAGTTTATGCGGCGTAACGTTATGTATTTTTCCTGTTTCGGCGTTTATCAACCGAGGTAAACCAGCTTGTTCGGCATATTCTTTGATGATCTGCCAAGCTCTATGT
>Ga0224521_1000141_pt1 | contig 24284 bp, 28 predicted proteins | sample CFST0metaG_FD_182731 | JGI IMG/M metagenome (GOLD analysis project Ga0224521, IMG submission 182731) | Peat soil microbial communities from Stordalen Mire, Sweden - C.F.S.T0 | ecosystem: Environmental > Terrestrial > Soil > Wetlands > Peat | place: Sweden: Norrbotten County, Stordalen Mire... | reverse complement strand
GATAAGAAAGGGTCTAAAATGAATCCAATAACGAAAATAGCAAAACGATACGTCAACGTGCCAGTAAGAAAGGCGTTGTTGTTGTTGATTGGTGTCATCATCATTATTTCGGTGGCTGGCTGCACATCGTCGACTAGCTCTAGTCCCACGCCGACTGTATCGGCAGCACCAACTGGAGCAGCAACGGCGGCACCAACTGGAGCAGCAAAATCCGCGACACCAACATCGGTCTCCGACTGGGAGAAATCCACAACCGCATCCATGACTAGCCAGGGGTATACGTTCACATCTCCATTTGCAGCACAAACAATCAGTAGTCTCGGCACGAGCGTCGATTCTGCTACCGCCGTAAAAGGGGGAACTACTATCAAAATCCTTGCAGAACAGACCTCCCAGAGCGATGCACCCTCACGGTTTAACGCTATGGTTGCATATGTTAAAGGTCAGGGATATTCGGGAGAAGCGGCCTCAAGCGCATCAGCGTCGTATGCTGCATGGGCGGGGGCTAACGCCAGCGGCAGTATGGCGACCGTTGGAAGGACACTGTTCACCAATGGTCAGGCAATGGTGGTGGCAGAGATACACTCGTAATGACCGTATAGAGATGGGTAACCATCTCCTTATTTTTTATTGCGGACTGGTAAGGAATAAAATTTCAAGCGGGCCTTGTGAAAGATCGTGCAATAATTAGACAAAATGACGTTTGAGTTTTCGCTGATTATCAGGAAATGCTGAGTTCAACGTCCTTCCAATATTGCATATACACATTGTCGACGTTTTCAGGCAGCGCGTGCCGGTAGGCGCTCCACTCGACACTAACATTTTTGTGAGCTGCGATATGGGTGCCTAGCTAAGTTGCGTGAAAATGTGAACCCAGAGATTGATCGCAATGGGTAACATCGTTACAACAATGACCAAGATGACGAACAGTGGCGTTATTTGTGCTTTCCCACTCCAAATAACGTAAAAAACAATAGCATCTGTGACAGCAACGATGACAGTAGCGATGATGAGAGATGCTCGTAATGCGTCGCACCGTTCCTTGTTGATCATACCTCGAGTAGCTTTCCAAAAAGTGAGAGAACATCGGTTCATCCAAGGAATTGATGCCTTACTTATTCCGGCTACCCGAAATTTGGTGCAGCTTGTGAGTTCGTTCTTGATATACTGCTGCACCAAAGTCGCCAGACTGGTGTTATTCTGTTCACTGCAGCCGTTGGAATCTTGAAGATTCGATGGGGAAGTCTGCTCGGGGTTTATATTCGAAAAGCCGCTTAGTCGTTATGATTGGCCTTCTGCGGCTACGCAAAACCTGACGCGACGCGCCCACGTCTGCTTTAGCTATCTGTCAACGAATCCGAGCAGTTCCAGTTCCTGCGCCAAAACCGACAGCTTTTCGCGTTAACTTGGACTCGTTGCCAAACGGCGCAGATTTATAGACCCGGCGTCGGCATCTGCGCATGGCGCCGGACGTTCAGACGATGATTGATAACGTAGCAAAGCACGGTGGTGAGGACAGCACACCACCTACACAGACACGTACTTCGCGGGCACTGGAGCGCTAGTAACTAAGACCGTGCGTTTATGAAAGAGATGATCACGGTTCAAGCTAGCTTAGGAGCAAAGGGAAGACGCGCGTCGCAGCGACGGCCGATCGCCCCTAATAGCGTTTTTCGCCTCATTCGACCCTTAGATCTGACCGCCTACGACGCCCTTCTTTGGTTTCTTGGGGGCAAACGCACCCTCGACCAGTCCCCGCTGAAAGCCTGACGGCACCTCTCCGGACTGTGCGTAGACATAGAGCGCTGCCACGAAGATGCCATGCAGTGCGGTGTACACGATGCCAAGCGCCGCAATGAGGATAATCGCTACAACGAGGGCAGCCACCGCGAGGACGGGGTTACCGACGAGTGCCACGGCGACCGCCGCGACGATAACCAACGCGCCGATCGCGACGAAGGGCAACGCAAGCGAGATTTGGCCGATGACGTTCTCACCCCACGTTCGCTTGAACAACCCCCACGACTCCTTGATCGCATCGGCGACCCCTTTCTCTTCAAACACAAGAACAGGGATAACGAAGAAGGTGATAAGGCTCCATAGACCGCCGACTATACCCCGGATGACCTCTCCAGCCGCACCGGCCCGGTCGGCTATTATTTGAAGGATAAGACCGACCGTTGCAGAAATGAGCGCCCACGCGATGATCGGCCGTATGTGTCGCACGGCGTTCTCCCAACCGTCATGGATGGAGGGGTCGCCTCCCGTGAGCCTGATGTGGGCGCAGGTGATCAATCCGGCGTTGAAGAAGATTACGACAGCATAGCTGATGAGATAAAAAAGGAACAGCGCCGGATAGAACGCATAGGGGTTCGATATTCCGTTTGTAGTGAGTGTCCCGACGGAAACCAAGGGCGTGATGAACGCAATGAGAATGAGAATGAAGGCGACGCCGGATATCAGCGGAAAGAACACCAGTTGTTTATCCTTTCTGAGGACGAAAAAGGTAGCTCTTACAAGGTTGATGCCCTGGGAAAGTCTTCCCATCGCCTCTTAGAAGTGTGTCATGCGCTTATATGTCTTCCTAATTTGCGTGACTGGCTAAATGAGGCCCTTGTGTCGCGTTGGGCGTGCGCTGTACTCTAAATACCCTTGAATATGACCATAGCTTCAGCTATCACTACCGGCGCGGCGCGAACAAAGAAGGGCGATCAAACGGAAGTCTGACCGCTCGAACGACTTCTTTGACCATTTGAACAGCACCATAGCACAGTCTCGGCTGTTAGGTCAAACTGAAACCTTTACCATCTCTTCGGCACGTTCTTAGGCGCCTAGGAACCTCACGCGAGGTAATCATGAACGCACACAAAATCGTCCTATTTTCTGTGGTAATTCTTCTCATTACCGTCTTATTTGCAGACGCCTTCTACGCCAACAACGGCACGCTCAAGTGAAACTACACGACCAAATACCCCGTGTTCTCTTAGCTGCTGCCGTCGTAAACGGCATGGTGTACGTCGGGAGCGGGGATGCGGTGGACTAGGAAAAAACGTAAACAACAGCGTCTACACCCTCAACGCCACCACCGGGGCGAAGCTCTGGAACTACACGAGCGGAGGCGGTGTTGAATCCCCCGCCGTCGCCAACGGCGTCGTTTACGTGGGGAGCGAGGATGGCAACGTCTATGCCATCGGCACCGAATAAGTGAGCACGCCGACCACGCTTACCATCAGCGCCCCATCCACGGCATCCGTCAACCACAACTTCACCATCAACGGCACGCTGAGCGCCGGTACGACGGGCATCGGCAGCCGAACCATCACCCTGCAGCGCTCTACGAACAACGCCCCGTTCGCAAACAACACGACGAACGTCAGCGGCGGCTACCAGTTCAGCAAAAACGAGACGACGGCGGGCACGTACGACTACCGCACGGCCTACGCAGGCAACGCCACACTGACGAACGCCACTAGTAACGTCGTTAAGGTCATCGTAAAGATTCCGACGGCGCTCACCGCGGCCGCACCTGCAAACGCAACGGTCAGCGCGAACTTCACGGTCACTGGGAAACTGACGGTCAACGGCACGACGACCGGGGTCGGCAACGCTCATCGCATCCGGGTTAAACGACCGGACCAGAGGCGTGCCCACCCCCCGGGTCAACGAGCGACCGGCTATGTTAAGCAGAATGACACCCAAGAAGACGTCAATGCCCACGATTGCCGATGAGGGATTTCCGCCGATTGTCGCGGCACTCCCGACGGCAACGAGCAACAGGCATATCGCCGAAAAGACCGTCGCGTACGTTATCGCAAATAGGACCGCCTTGAGTGCCCGACGCTTCGTCGCACTGAGCACTGCCATGACGATGATTATTGTCAGCGGACTCACCATGCTCGCAAGGGCGAATGCAGCACCGTCAGCAGCAGATGGGGCAGGTCAGTCGCCATGGTTGGTCCCTTATTAGGTCCGGTTTCCTCCGGGGGCAGAAAACTAGTCTTCTATGGGATTTGAGCACGTAAGCGTTTCGCTTGCGCCGCGCTCGCTGATATGCAGTTGGAGATTTACATAGTAGTCTTGCAAGCGGCGCGAGATAACCAGATGCGAGATTTAGGAAGAAGTCGAATTCTTGCGTCACCTCTCTGCATAATCTTCACGTATCAAACGTAAGCAGCGCAGAGTCGGTCCTATCCGCAGGTGCAGAGTCTGATACGGCAGACACAGGCACTGTGATGGTTGCGAGGGTCAACCCACCGGGTTAGGGTCGATTGACCGCAAGTACATGGTCGAAACGCTCACGTCGATGGTTGTGTGAAAGCGGCTAATAGTAGTGCAAACACAGTAATTACCTATGACTACGCAGGAGCGTGAGCCAAAAGAGCCTAGCTTTGGGACGGGCCAAGAAGCTCTAATTTATGAGGTCGAAAGGGCGTGTGGCCAATTAAACAAGCTTAAGGACTTGCAACTAGACGAACCTTTTTTGCGTGCCGTGGCTGCGGAAATACGAGCGCACATGGACCACTTGGGGGCAAGCTTGCAGGAGTTAACGGAACCTTGCGGTTAGTGACTGTAGCTAAAACGGCTCCGGCTTGCAACGGCCCCAATCCAGCGTTCGGCGCGGACGTGTTTAACTCTCGCGACTGTCCGCGTCGCGGCTTGGCCTATCAAGAAGCGTGCCAAGCATGAGGCGCTTACCTAAGGGGCTAAGATACGTGTGACGTCTCTCTTTCTCCAGTTCTTCTTTCCCAGCATTTCTAAAACTCGAAACTAAGGCGTCCAGTGCCTGGGTATCATCTAGGCTGACTTCGGACTCCCGATAGGTTTTTGTTTTGACCGCTGCGAGCGCTTAAAAAGCTTAAAAGGGTAAATGGCCGTCTTGCTAGTCTCTGATATAACGCGGGCGGCTCTCTTGATGTAAGAAACACACCTATAAGTCAAGCGGTAACGAAGAACGCAAGCACAAAGGAGGGATTAGGTTAGAGGCCGCGGCCCTTTCTTTAATCTGTTTGTAGAGTATGAGAAAGGCTTATTGTAGAGTATGAAGTAGTATGGTATTGCAATGGTAGTTTGTCCTACGTGCCACAACGAGCACGCCGGCCCACTTAAAACGTGCTCTTCTTGCCGTAACCGCATAGCAGCTTGGAAGCAGAGCCACCAGGATAAAGACCGATTGTATAAGCGTAAGTATGCTGCCAAGAAGCGTGGGTCCGAGCGCTACGATGAGCTTTTTTACAGCACGAGAGGACAGCAAGATAAGTGGGATAAATGGGTAGGACTTGACCCGGATGAAGTAATGGTGTGGACTGGGAAGACACGTGCAGAACTCTGGGAGGAAGTTGCTCAAGTAGGCTATGAGGAAAATGTAAGAGACAGCTGTTTGGGCGTTTTGAATTGTGCTAGGGCCGATGTCCGAGCTGACTACCTACGAGCAATGAGAGATAAGGGAAAGCAGACGGAGTGCCTTATTCTGCTCAAGAAGATACAGCTACACTTAATAAACGAGCTACGAGAGAACGGTGTTATTTAGCAGGAGGGCAGGCAGTATGCCAAGCAAAGTAAGTTGGATGCACGATAGTGATGACAGGATGCTAGCACGTTACCAGCGCCTGTACAAGAAGGTACTTAAGATCAAAGCCTTGCAACTACAGAAGATACAGAAGGCAGAAACACGTGAACTGTGTATCTCCGCGCTATTTAAAGCAGTGGTAATATGCAATGATACCCTTAAAGAGATGGATGTTAAACAGTATGAAGCAGGCCCTGAGCAGTTCTTATTAGAAAAATAGACAAGTGATCGCTTTTTTCTGGCGTCAGTAATAGCGTAAAAACGGCCGTCATTCCAAGCGACGAGCGTTAAACCAGCTTCAACAGGCAGATGGTCACTGCCACTAGTCTCTGATATAACGCGGGCGGCGATATTCTTCGCAATACGGAACGCGCTCTCTATCGCCACGCAGCCTGCAATGCGCGTACTTTTCGCACCGCTGACAATTCATCATAGGTGCATTTCTTGGACGGTCAGAATAAAGAGGTCGACCCGCGCAGTGGGAAAGTAACTGCTCCTGGACACGGTTATCGGTAGATAGCGTCGGACGGACAGACGCGAGAGCTAATGCCAGTGCGGTGCCGGCCGAAGCTCATATACGAGTTGCCAGTATCCCTGTGGTGCAGCTGCCGGTCGAAGCTTACATACGAGCTGCTGATATCTTTGAGGGGCAGTCGTCTGTGGCCGTCTGTGAACAGAGTCAGTCTGTGGTCTTATCCCTACTTGCTGCATGCGGCATTTATTGCACATTTTAGAGCCGAGCTCGGCGTTTCCGGGCCCGAGTCTTACTTCGCATTGGGTACAGTGAGAGACGCGCATAGTACGTTTTGATCAATTAATCATGTATGCAGGTGGCTGCGGTATCGAACAATCATCGCGCCTCATCGGTTCGTTTAGCCGGTGATGCGCTTTTGCGTGAGCTCCCTGCCTCACCGCCAGCTAGGTCTCCCTCGGTGTTAACTCTTTCGCCTCTGTCCTACGAGTGACGGCTCAGGTTTGCGTGATATGGGTCTCGCGGCGATGATGATTCGAAGACTGGACTGATGAAGCAAATCGCCGGGGGCATGAGGGCACCCGGCCATCCTATTTTAGCCGCATGCGGGTTATATCGGCGATTTGTTCCCCCAACGCGCTTTGCCTGTGATATGTCCAAAGTCTACCTGCAGTTTAATGACCGGGATATGCAGGATGTGTTTGCTAACGTGCCGTTTTAAGAGGTGTTTCGGTCATCAAACGCGCCGGCATCGGCCACGCGGCGACGATGGCACTGGCCGCTCCCAAAAAAAGTTAGGCGATCCGCAATAACGTGGGAAAGTCTAATCGTTTCATCTTCGTGCTGTTATTCTTCGTCGACGGCTTATACTACAATACGCTGTAACAGGTTCGTGTTACACAACTTTTATCACTAATACAAGTATTGGTACATGTTTTAAGCAAGAAACCCTGTTGACGAGTGCCGTCTGCGTGGATGTCGGTTCTCGCGTACGGTCCGCCACCGGGAAGAAGGTGAATCGTTAGCATGAACTATAAATATTCGGTCGTAAGTATTGCTATGGCGGCCATCGTGCTCGTCTCTCTTTTTGCTGTGGTAAGCAGCGCGGCGAGCGCGAGTGGTATTAGCATGGGGACGACAGGCCCCGCCGCGAGCACCTCATTTGCCAACGGGCAAAGTAACATCTTTGCCGTCGACAATAGTGGTACCCTCTGGAGCAAGTCTGTTATTGGCGGTAGCGGTACCTGGAACTCCGTTGGTGGAATCTGCACCTCATCACCGGCAGCCGTCTCTTGGGGCACCACCACTCGTGTCGACGTCTTTGTGCGCGGCAGTAACGGCGCTGTCTATCAGAGGACCTATAATGGGGGCTGGTCTAGCTGGTACTCTCTCGGCGGGCAACTCGCTCCTAACACGGGACCCGCTGTCGCTTCATGGTCAGCAGGTCGTCTCGACGTCTTTGCAGAAGGTACGAACGGCGCGCTGTATCATAAATGGTGGAACGGCGCGACGTGGTCGGCGTGGGAATCCCTCGGCGGCACGCTTACGGCGTCGCCCGCTGCGGCGTCACCGAGTACAGGTGTAGTCGACGTCTTTGCCCGCGGCAGTGACGGCGCTGTCTGGCAGAGGGCCTATAATCACGGTTGGTCTAGCTGGACATCCCTCGGTGGACACGTTCTTGCCGGTACAGGACCCGCCGTGAGCCAAGACCTATGGGTCATTGTACAAGGCACGAACAATCAGCTCTGGCAAAACATTGCCGGGGCATATGGGGCCCACTGGGCATCAGTCGGCGTAACGCCCCCCCAGGCACTATCTAGTTCCTCACCGGGCGCTACCCTCACGGTCAGTGACCACACCTTAGTGTGTTTCACCAGCACTAGCGGGCAAGTCTGGTATGGCATACATGACGTTACCGGTCTCATCTCCCAATGGACCTCCGCTGGCAGCCCCCCCTAGCGCCCTCAGCGGTTGCTGTACCGAGACGGAGACACCGAACAACGACAGGCCTAACGCCCCCGTAACGTGACGGGGGCGTGTTTTTTTTTTCAGTTCCGTAATTTTCTTTTTGAATTGTATTAGCTTGAAAGAGAACGCTTTAAGCTATCACACCGCCGTCCGTTAGGGGGGATTCGTATAATAAAGAAGTTGTTAGTTATCATAGTGCTGGTGATGATTGCCTCGTTATCTATAGAGGGGTGCACAAATAGCACAAATAGCACAAATAGCACAAATAGCACAAATAACCCCGCTACGAGTCCGACACCACAAGTGCACGACCCAACGCTTGAGAAGCTTATCGATGCGTACAAGCAAGAGATTAACGGAAATCAATCAACTACAATCAGTGCGTGGAACGTGACCTGGAACAATGCGACGAGCGCCAATATTCTTTTTACGTTCGATACTCCCGGCAATAGCAGTTTTGGCCTTACCGCTACAGTCTCGGTGAACGACACTGTGCGCTCTTTTCCTACAACGCAAGACGCAACAAGCTTTTTGACCGCATTTGACAAGGCCAATTATAGCTTTAGGAACACTGATTACACGAGCGACCCAACCAGTAACACCTATCATAACGCAACTGGGCATTATCCAAGCGTTTACAAAGCCTACCCATATACGGAGAGGGGTATACTAGGCGCATCTGAGAAGGCGTACGCAGTCACGCAATACGATAACGTCATTAACGTGGCTAATGCGAGCGCAACCTTGTAGAAGGAAATGCGTCAAAAGAGCCGCGCCTAGTACACGCTGCGCGAACGCATTACGAGAAGAGGAGACAACATGAAGAACACTGAGTGCACAATTTACATCACGACCAAACACGACTGGACACAGAGCTACCGCAAAGTGAAGAATGGCTGGGAACAAACCAGTCCAAACGGTACAGTCCGCCCACTCAGCGCAGAGCAACTGTTGTCGCACATCCTGCCACCACTCGCAGCCGGCAATCAGAGCCACGTTAGCGTTAGAGTGGAACCTGATAAAGTCGAATTATAACAATTTCGCGCTGGTTGCGGAAGCAAAGACGTACAAGTTGCAGCAAAGCAGTATCGGCACCATTAGGCTGTAGTACTTGACTTAACCTCCTTATCGCTAAGCTCTCTGCTCAGCACGAATACCCAGAACAACAGCAAACCCGCTAGGAATGCGAAAACCCACCCATACCAGATTCGAGAAATCACCGTTATTACGTCCCAGACGGGGACGCGGGCCAGCCAAAACCCTCCTATGGATGCGTTCGCGTAGAACAGGTAAGTGAAGAGAGTCAGAATGCAGAAGACAATTCCATTCTTGCTCCGAAAACTATCAAGGACTAAGAGAGCGGGCGGTAAGAGGAACACCCACCACTGGGGCCGGGTAAAAACCGCTATGAAGAACCAAGCTACGATAACGAAGTTATCGAAGGCAAAATACCGGTCGTCACGAAGAAACGTAAGGGGCTTCCTGTAGACTCTCACGGCCGTGTAGCATAGTATAAACGCGTAGCCCAGCACCCATATTGGCACTTGAAAAAGTGGCGAGGGCGTGTGCAATAGATAGTTTGACTCGCCATGAAGCATTATCGTGCTGAACCACCCTGGATACGGCAGCCACACGATAAACGTCGCTACGAGGAACGTGGCCAAGCAAGACCCCAATGTGAGCAGCGATTTCGCTGTATCGAGCTTTCTCGTTCTTACCAGTGCCAGTGTGTATATGGCATAAACTGGTAGCAACAGCCCGCCGTAGGTTTTGAACTGCATGGACACGCCGAGCGTTAGGTAACCAAGCAGTAACAAGGAGAGATACTTCTGAGCTTTCAACGCCCTGCGCAATAGTATCATCGAGGCGAATATGAAAAGGACGCAGACCACGTCAATTTGGCCCCAGATTATCACCGATGCGAACGTGATGGGCCCGAAGTAAATCAACGTAAGCCACTTATTCCGGAGCTCTTTGTGCGCTATCCCTATAGAGAGGAACAGCGCCGCCAATATTGGTATCATTCCCCAGAAATAGAAGATGCTGGAGCTTGTTTGTAATAAAACGCGCGCGGAAGGATTGTACGGTGAAACTGATAGGTTATAGTGAAAAAGAGATGAGCCAAGCCATAGCCACGCCCCATGCAGCGCGTAGAAGGTGGGTGGGAAAGCGATGCCTCGCGTGTCGGCCATAAAGTGCAGCGGGTCGACTGCGAAGGCCGTGGATATGTTGGTGATTATCCAGTAATCGCCGGACTTGGGCAGCGCGCCAGCGAAAAGATAGAAGGCACCTAAAAGTAACAGGAGCGCCTTTAGCACAAAGCCCCTACTCGTCAGATAATTCACTAGCGCCATCTTTACCCCACATGATTAGGAACGTCACGAGTTAGGAGGCATAACCGAGCTTAAAGCTCGTGTTTTGAATTCGGTAGCTAACAGCATAGAACTAGATGTATAGCCAAGATATAATGTCATGAGCAAACAAACCAAGAAGCACGTTAAAATGTGAGTGAATTATGAACGCAGTGAACGCAGTGGTTCTCCTTCTCATTCTGCTCGTGGCCTTCAGCGCAGCGCGCCTGATACTTTGGGCGTGCTGGATTCGCACCCGCAACGCGAGGATGAAGAGATACGAAGAACGGTGGCTAAAAATTAAGCTTTAAAGCTGAGTGTGTGAGCTTCCGAATCAAAAAAACAGATGAGCTCGAAGCGATTGGAAAGCTTGATTCCCACCGTGTAAATACGAGTGTCTAGAGCTAATGGCGAAGTTTTCTGATTTCTGCGCCCTTCTTTCTTCACCTTTGTGAGAAGAAGAGACAACAAGAAGGGCAAGAGCCCCATCATGCACCGTTTGATAGATGCGCGTCGATAGCCCTAAAAGCGCAGAAAACGTGAAGGGAAGGCGTATTGCAGGGTAGTTGTATCCTGCCTTGGCGAGGTGGAGCGAGATTTTGCTGCGATGGACTTCCAGCAGCTCGTGGTTTGGCCTCGCAACACCATGATATGGGTAATGTTCAGCGGCTAGCATAGCAGTTAAAGTGGTTTGCGCCGCGCATTTAATGCTTATGATTCGCTTTCCGCCGCTGCAAGCGCAGCGCCGAAACGAAGAGTTATCGGCCATAGCGGGTGCGATTTTGAACCGTCAGCTGCTTAGCTCCGTGATGCCAAAGAACTGAGGACAAGTCGGCTAATTACTTCGCCTAATTGTGGTAAAGAGACACAAGATACGAACAGAAGTCTGGTGAATATCCCGTCTAGCCTACATCTCTAGCCTACATCTTTCGCGTCCTGAGATGTTTTTCCGTTTGATCATACCCCACTAAACTAAATAAATAGTTAAAAAATGTCTTTTAAATTGTGAATTCGCAGTTAAAGTTGAAGAAAAGGTCGCAAACTAGGCAAAAGTAGCAATTAGAAAGATGGTTATGGTCTGAAGTGTACATAAATCGGATAGAGAAATTGTTATAGATCGTATGATCCAATTTCATAAAGTAAAATTAAGGAGGATAGGATATGATCATAGTAAAAGCCACTATAACAGCCAAACCGGGCGATAGGGATAAAATTATTTCAATATCTCAGGATGTAATTGGACCCACCTGTTCAGAATTAGGGTGTATCAGTTATGAGTTATTTGCCAGCACTCAAGATAAGGATGTTCTTGTGATGTTTGAGCAATGGGAAAACAGAGAAGTATTAGAGACCCACATGCAAACGGAACATTTCAAAGCATTTGGTGCAGCCATTAAAGATATGATTGCGAAAGAACTGGAAATAAGTGTTTATTCTGCTGAAAAAGCATAATCTTCCTCACTTAAAATAATACAGGAGAGTGAACGATTATGACAAACGAACCGGGAACGAAGACATCACCCAGGTGAAAACCTGGACGTGACCGCAAACCCGGCGGCGCTCGGGCTAATCGCCTTAGGGGTGATAACCGTCCCTTTTTAGCTTGAGCAATGCAGGGCTCTTTGGGCTCGGTTCGATGATCCTCGCGATGGGGATCTTCTACGGGGGTCTCGCCCCGATTGTTGCAGGGATCCTGGAGTGGACGAAGAACAACACGTTCGGGATGACCGCATTCCTGTCTTTCGGGTTTTTCTATCTATCCCTTGTCGGCCTTCTGGTTCTCGCGAAACTGGGACTCGTGGATGCGACAAGTGCGAGTGGGATGGCGGCCTACTTTGCGATGTAGGGACTCTTTACGCTGGTCATGTTGATCGGTGCGCTCAAAACAACCCGGGCATTGCAACTTGTCCTTGGTTTACTCGCAGTGCTCTTCTTCCTGCTGGCAATTGGTGAGATAACGAGGAATGCCACCATTATCGTGGTTGCTGAACTATGAAGGGATCATCACCGGTTTCTCGGCAATCTATGCCGGCCTCGCAGAGGTACTAGATGAGGTGTACAACAAGACCGTTGCTCCGCTGGGGTGAAGAGGACCCCCTGCACCACTCAGAGGGATTCTCTTTTTTTTTTGTTCTCTAAAAACCGGTATGTTTGCACGCAGATTTCATGATGAGGCATAAGGTCGTGAAAGGGGTTCTTCCCCCTTTTCTCTTTTCTGTTTCTTTCACTTTCAGCGCGTTTTTGCCGCAGAATTATTACCTGCCGGACAGACTCACTATTTGTGCAAGCAACCCCCCTCTCAAGCGGATGCAGGCGATAAGAAACAGGCCGTCTACAACCTTTTTGCGGCCTACCTTCACACAGTGCCACTAGAAGAACTTATCGAGAGTGTGGGGCGGGCGCGGCGAGACGCACAGCTTAAGTATGTGGTGCTATACGGAGCGGCCTGCAGCTATTGCCTCGCTAGAGCGGAACGGTCTAAGGAAAACATATATCATGTTTACACAACAGTAGCTGTTATATAACAGTCACATATATTACAAGATTATGACGGAGGTAGAACTGTTATCCCGGCACGCGCTACGATCATATTCTCTTTTTGTTCTGTACTTTCTACTCACACAAGGACCGATGAGCGGGTATGAAATCGCGCAGCTCATCAAGGAGCGCAGTCACGGTCAGTTCAAGGCGACCGCCGGAAACGTCTACCCTCATTTGCACAAGTTAAAAGAGGCAGGCGACGTGCGCGCCGGAGAACCGATTGGTGGTCGCGAAAAGATCGTGTACGAGATCACCGAGCAAGGAAAGCGGACGCTGCGTGAAGGCGCCCTGGAAAAACGGCCACTCGTCAAAGGTCTGCTCACGATCATTGACGACATACTGGAACGTACCGCGCCGTCCTCTACTCCGTAAGCCGCTCGCGATCGGTAGGAAAAAAAACACGTCGCTGCCTAAATGAGGCGCCTTAGAAGGAAAGAAAGAACAAACGAAGGCACACGCATGAACGAAACTGCGCACAACACGAAACAGACGCGTTCCACTGCCTTAGCGGGCTCTGGAACGGGGATTTTGCTCCTCCTGTCACTCATCGCCCTCATGATCATGTACACCGAGACGATGCTGATCGCCGCCCTGCCCACGATACAGACGCAGTATAACACCACCACGACGTGGACGGCGTGGGTCATCTCGATTTACCTCGTCGTCGGTGCCGTGGCGACCCCGATATTAGGAAAGCTCGGAGACTCGTACGGAAAAAGGCGGTTCTTCCTCATCGCGATGGTTCTGTACACCGTGGGCGTCATCGGCAACGGATTTGCGTGGAGTTTGGCGTCGCTCCTTTTGTTCAGAGCCATTCAAGGGATCGGACTTGCGATATTCCCGCTCGCGTTTGCGATCATCCGCGACGAGTTCCCGCCTGAGCGGGTGCCGACGGCGACGGGCATCGTGAGCGCGATGTTCGGTGTCGGCGCGGCGGTGGGACTCGTCGTCGGCTCGTGGGTCGCGAACAACTACGGGTGGCAGACGACGTATCACTCAGTGATTCCCGTCGCCCTGGTGCTGGTTGTCGTCGCCGCACTCACGCTGAAAGAGTCCCCCATCCGCACCCCCTCACGCGTGGATTTTCCTGGCGCCATAACGTTCGCGATCGCTATCGTCTCGTTCCTCATCGCGATGACGGAGGGAACGTCGCGGGGCTGGACCTCGGGGTTCATCATCAGCCTGTTGGCCCTGGCGTTCGTGTTTATCATCGTGTTCATCGTCATCGAGATGCGCACACGCGACCCGATGATCGACCTCGCCATGCTCCGTAAGCGGAACGTGTTCCTGCCGAACATCACCTCGTTTGTATCCGGACTCGCTATGTTCATGCTGTTTCAGAGCGTCGTGTACCTTATGGAGTACCCGGCGCCGGTCGGATTCGGCACCGATATCTTCCGTGCGGGAGAGATCCTCGCGCCCGCGGCGGCCTTTATGCTCGTCGCCGGACCGGTCGCCGGCGTGATCGTCACGCGGCGCGGCGCGAAGCTGCCGCTCTTCATCGGTGCGGCCATTCTCGCTGCCAGCTTCTATTACTACTACCTGTTCCGTGCGACCGAAGCCCAGGTGGCGCTCGGGGCTGTCTTCGTGTGTGTCGGCGTCAGCTTCATGTTCACGGCGATGATCAACATCATCCTACAGTCCGTTGAACAGGCGCAAACCGGCGCCGCCACAGGAATGAACACCGTGTTCAGGACCGTCGGCGGCTCGGTCGGACCGACGATAGCCGGCGTCTTCCTCGCCACGTACGTAGCACCGGTTATTATTCAGACGCCACGTGGTCCGATGATGGGGCCAAACCTCCCCACCGCGACGGCTTTTGATTATATCTTTCTGACCGGCTTCGGCCTTGCTGTTGTGGCGATGATTGTTACGCTCCTGATCAAGGGTCCGGTGAAGGTGACGGAATCCGTAACGCAGGCGGCAGAGGAGAGTCTGGCAGAGGCGCACGTCTAGATACGAGAACAAGACGCAACGGTGGGCGGGGGTGTATCCCAAGCGCCGTAATGATTCCGAGTAGCGTAGCGCGGCGCCCGGACGGAGCGACTATAACGTTGAGTTGGAAGGTACTAGCTGTTAAGGGGCTTAAATCGAACGTATTATGCCTTATCTGTGCTGAAAATTCATATTGATTGTAACAATGGGGGCGGCTGTCGTAATTTTTGGCGCAAGCCTAGCGAAACCGTGAGCCACGTCATTTGCGTATAAAGTTCGTGAAAATGCTTTCTTCCCGGGCTGGGAGAGAAACGCCTGCTTTAAGACCTGCTTCTTTACACTTCAAGAAGAACGCCATGTTCCTGGCAAGAACGCGCATAATCTGCAAGCCTTCGAAATCCTTCTCAACGTCTTCCGGCTCTGATCCGTGAACCATATTCCAGTAGCGGGAAGATATTACGGGCATCTCTGTAATAGTGAAATACTTATTGAGCTGGTCGAAAGTCACCGTCGTTCCCGCCCTCCTTGCCGAAACAATTGCGGCCGCTGGTTTCAGGTAAAAAGATCCTTTGCCAGATTGCAGATCAGCAAAGAACACGCGGTCCATAAAGGAGGTAATCGCTCCGCTGGCTGCGGCATAATGAACCGGCGACCCAAAAATAAAGCCATCGGCATCCTGGGCGATGCCAAGAAAATCGTTGACGGAGTCATCAAACACACAGCGCCCGGTTTCGGCACACGTCCGGCAGGCGGTACATCCGGCCAGCGGTTTTATACCGACCCAGAATATTTCCGTATCGATGCCTTCTTCGTTCAGGGTTTTAGCCACCTCTGTAAGCGCAGTATAGGTACAACCCTCCTTGTGAGGGCTCCCGTTTACTAATAAAACCTTCATTCCTCTTACTTCCTGATATTTATTTGATAATCTCTTTTGATTCGTTCTATTCTGCTTCCCGCGACTTTGATTTTTGTTGAAGTTTCACTTATCACGGCAGTTCCTCTTCTGTCAGTTTAGTATCAGCTGCGCCGATGTTTTCTCCTAGGCGACTTAATTTACGAGTTCCAGGGATGGGGACGACCCAGGGCTTTTGGGCAAGCAACCAAGCCAGAGCAATCTGAGCAGGAGTCACATTATCCGTTTCAGCTGTTTTAACGATTTGGTGATAACAAACCTTTAATTTCTGGTGCTGTAGATTTCGTATTTATCTTCTTAGCGTTTATTGTACCAATTCTTACGCCAATAGCAGACCTTGTCTCAGCGATAATGTTTATTCCACCCAAAAGTATTGAACGCACATTGAGAAGACTCTGAACGCTAAATTTTGTATTTCATCTTTTGCCTACCACGAGCTAATACTCAAGTCTCTCTGAACTGAACACGATATCGTAGTAGATATCGCTATTTTCGTGCAGATCGCTAACGCATCTCAGGAGTGCTGGTCTTCTTCCACCCCGTCGAGCAACTCACGACTAAACAGTTAAATACAGTTTCTTGTTCGACTTCCCCCCAATACCAATATAGGTATCAAACACCGGCCCAGGACGTGGGCTCTTGTAAAATCGCCAATCTACTTCAGAAACGCCGTGTGTGGGTGTGTAGTTCTTATTTGACTGATCCCATTGCAATATGTCGCCGGTCAGACCTGCCACTGGCTCAAGAACGAGACAAAAATTAAACCCGACATAAAGCACAACACCGATGTCAATCAATCTGATTGGAGTTCTTCGGGTATTACTGCTTCTGCATCTCCTGCTGAGCATTTGGGGATAGCAGTGATTAAATTGTGCATTCGTTCGTATGGTACTGTCAGGAACAGCATGTCCGGTTCAAATCCTTGCTGTTTTCGCGCCGTCCAATCACCCGTAGTTATGTTAGTACATCCAGTCATTACGGGGTATGTTATAGAGCTATGACATAATGCTCCTATGACCTGTTGTTTTGGTGATATGCCATCCCAGTAGGTGTCTAAGGTTATGAGACGACACGCTTGTTCTGGGTTGCACTGAAACAACACAATGTCAGGTCGTAGTGTTGTTTTTTCAAGCGGACATATCACTAATCTATCTGCCAATCGTGTAGGCGGCTGAACTGTCAGTTTTAACATTCTCTCGAAAGATACAATCGAACTGGTGAGCTTCTCTCCTCTGGTAAGGAACCGTTGAAGTCTTCTTTTCTGTTGTCCCGAAAACTCCGTGAAGCCGCAATACCGACTGCCGCCAGGGCAGGTCTCTACCTTTTCATCAATAACAAAACAGTCACCTTCGGCAGCACGTTTCAACGCCTTACAAATCGATGTTTTCTCGTAAAGGCCATCTGAAACTTCGTCATTCGTGAACGTGATTGCCAGTGGTTCCTTCTTTAATCCCAGCACTTTTTTTAATAGATCTGATTGTGCTTTAAATTCCATACATGTAGCTCCTTTAATTAATCGAATTTGTATGTTAATTTAATTAGTTCTAATAACACTTATGCAACCGTGAGTGGCAATATTGCGGGACACCCTCAGCAACTTCATCTTACTGTCGTTTCTCCCTCACTCCTGCAGGTTGCTACTACCTCTCTCTAGCTTGAGAGTCTCAACCCACCCCTCTCTTTTTCCCCTTTTGTCAACCACTATAAACGATCCTTTTTGGAACATCAAGCGTGGGATGTTACCGCAGCAGATCAGCACCTTTTTTATGTGACAGGCATTCTTTTATCTACATTTTACACGCGGCAGCATGTGCTGCCGCCCCTTAGGGGGGAACATCTGAAAAAACGACCTTTGATTTTGGCGGGCGTTTGGGATTTATTAAAACAAAGCCGCAAATCGGAGCTTTGTAAAATAATAAGAAAAAAGAGGGCTTCGCACCCATTTTGAAGTGCTGACACCGATAAATGTTGAGCTACACTTACAGCACGGTGTTTCTCGGGTTACGTGTAGCTCGCGGGTGAAATGATGACTCAAATGGTTCTTCAATGCTTTTTCCGCGCACAGTACAAAGAGAGTGGTAATCCTTACTCGCGTGCTGCGTTCCCAGAGGGTATATCGCGAGAGATTTTGCTTAACAAGGTGAATCACGAAAAACCGTATAAGGGAGACCACGCAATACAATTCGAATCTTATAAGAAAAGGAGCTGACGAACGATGAGTAGCGCAGGGTGGATGTGGCATATGATTATGAAGGAACGAGATTGATAGGCTTGCAGAGGTGGCAAGAGGAAGACCGCCCCGCCTGCCGACGGGATTAAAACTGAATATTATTATAAAGAGGCAAAATGACGTATTATGTGAGTCGTCGAGCACTTGCTACAGAATATGGACTTGATGAAAAACTCATCCGCGCGCTCAATCCGCCGGATAAAGTTATGAAAGATTCACATAACAGAAAAACAGAGCTTTATGACCGCGAAAGAGTGAAAGAGTTTATCAGTCGGAACCGGGAGGCACGGTAAAAGTTGCATGCGAAAAAGAAAGCTTACGGGGGTTAGCAGCGTCTTTACAAAAAGCGTTGGCTACGAACCAAACACCGATATAGAAAATGTTGTGAGCGCCGAGTGCATATTCACCAATTGCTTCGTCTAGAAACGGATGTATTGTTTCCATAACAACGTCATCTCACTCTTCGTCGGTAACATTTTCAAAACTGGTAAAGCCTTAGCTTTTCATTTCCGACACAATTTTGTCGCTAAGTCGTTCGAGGAATTCCGCGTTTCCGAACTCGAAGTAGTCGTACATCTTCTTCCACGTTGGAGCGTTATTGGCTTTTCCTGTCGTTCCTTTCTTGAGAGGAATATGCAGGATAGCTTCTATCTCATTAATAGCTCCAGGTTGGCTCTCGAAGAGTACCTGCGTTGCGGTGTTGGGCCTTCCTTTTTTAATTGTTAGACCCTATAGGAAGAGAACTGCGTATAGTCTCTCTTTTTTCGTTTTTTCGTCGTATCTGCGATAAGTAACGGGTTTACAATGGTGTAAGACCATTCAGACCACGCGAACGCTGTTATATTATCTCTAAAAAAATATGGGACCCAGCGCATTTAGGTAGTCGATATAGTCCGACTACCGTTTTTTTACACGCGGACTAACACGAGGCAACTGTGAACCCTCACTGGCCCACTAGGATAGTATAGTGTGTTCCTTTTGACCAGACAACAGCGCATAGCAGATATACTCATTTTGGCCGTAGAAGCTCATTACGTCCTTCTTTCTTTAGACGCAACTACACTCAATGAGTGACTGCGTTAAAATGTCGTGCATGAGGGGCCTCTGAATCTTACCACACTTTCGCACTGCTTTTAGCTAACAATTACCCAGGTAAACCCCACGATTCAACCCCGTGAACAACGATTGCGTAGCGGTCGATGAACACATCCTTGAAATCGCAGACTACAAGAACGATTACACCGATATGGCCGCCGAAAAGCTTTTTAGAAAGTGCTCGACCAGTTGGGGGGCTTACCAGTACCTGCGGGACCGCGTGCACGACGCCTGGCTACCCGACAGCGCACTCCAGCAGCTGCGACGGATTATCAAACGGATACAAGTGCAGATACATCAGTCTCGTGAATACGGCTGGGCGTATGAGCAGCCGTGATGCTAGCGTGCGCGGCTAAATAACAACACTTAAGGTGCCACGCCGCCGTTTTGCTCTTTTGATTTCTTTGAGAAATCAAGGAAGGGGAAGTGAATGAAACGTAAGTGTACTCTTATAAGTGTCGCCATGACGACTCTCGTGCTCGTCTCGCTCTGCACTGTCTGCGCGAGCATCAGCGTGAGTGCAGCTGTAAGTAGCAGCGCAAATATCCAAAGCGCTCTAGTCGGCGCCCCTGCTGGAGTCGCCGGAGCACCTGCGGTCTGCAAGCCTTATGTTAATGGAGGCTACATCGCCCTCTTTGTAAGAGGCAACGACGGTGCCCTCTGGTGGGAAAGCTGGGATGGTACATGGTCCGGGTGGACCTCTCTCGGCGCGCCTGCCGGCGGGCTTACTTCAGACCCCGCTGTGACGACACCAGATTATAATTACATGACTGTCTCTGTGCGCGGCACGGACGGCGCTCTGTGGGTGATTGAGACCTCAGATGGAGGGAACTCCTGGGGGGGTTGGTATTCTTGGGGCGGACAGATTCTCCCAGGCACGGGGCCGACCGTATGTAGCTGGGTTACTTTGTCCGGCACGACTAGCACAAATCACTACGCCTGGTTTGTCGCTGGCACAGACCATGCGCTGTGGTGGAGGGAAACCACGAGTAACTGGCATGGCCTCGGCGGATATCTTACTTCGTCGCCCGCAGCTGCAGCATTGCCTACCCTATCGTTCACGGACAAATCAATCGACGTCTGCACGCGTGGCAGCGACGGCGCCCTCTGGCTAAGAAGCTATGCCGACGGTAGCTGGTCTGGTTGGCAAGGCCTCGGTGGGCAGATTGTTCCTGGTACGGCACCTGCGATGGATGCGGGCCGCATTAGTGCGCAACAGATAGGTCGTTTTGAAATTTTTGTAGAAGGTACCGACGGCGCCCTTTGGCATCGAGTGAATACGGGCGCGTCTTGGTCCGGCTGGCAAGGCCTCGGTGGGAAGCTGAGCTCGTCACCCACATCCGCTGATGTAAATTTGAATTATGTAGCTCAACAAATCGACGTTTTCGTCCGCGGCACCGACAACGCCCTTTGGCAGAAGTACTATGTTGCAGCTACCAATCGGTGGTCTGGCTGGATATCTGTCCCCTGATAGTGCACCGTGCCGAACAAAAGAAAGTCCGCCGCGAAAAGTTGGTCAACCAGGGTCTAACTATTTCGTGTGAGCGCAGCCAACTGGGGTCGACCGGTGATGTCAGCAGCAGGTCCTCGGGCATACAAACATCAATATGACGGCTTGTATTTACGATTCAGTGACCATGACATTCACGACGAGTACGCGAACTGCCGTTTTGAAAGCAAAACGACACACTTAAGCTGCCACGCCGCCGTTTTGCTCTTCTGAATATCTCTTTTTCAAGCGAAGGACATCAAGGAAGGGGAAGTGAATGAATCATAAACGTACTTCGATGAGCATCGTCTTGGCAACTCTTATGCTCGTCTCGCTTTTTGCTGTAGTAAGCAGTGCGACGGGCGTGAGTGGCACCGTGATGACCGGCACCGGCCCCGCCACGACATACGTAGAGGGTGGACCAGGCTTGGTTGCCGTGGACACGAGTAGTCACGTTTGGTGGAATCAGAGCGTGAATCAGAGCAGCTGGACCTCCCTCGGCGGGTCCGCGACGTCATCGCCTGCGGCGACCACACTGAGTAATGGTGTGATATACGTCTTTGTCCGCGGCACCGACGGCGCCCTTTGGGAGAAGACTACCACGAATAATGGGGCCACCTGGTCCAGCTGGCACTCCCTCGGCGGGCAGCTAGCATCGAATACAGGACCGGCGGTATGTGGGTGGGGCTCCAGTCGTCTCGACGTTTTCGTACAGGGCACGGACGGCGCGCTGTGGCATAAATGGTCTACAAGTTCCGGTACGTCGTGGTCCGGCTGGGAATCCCTGGGCGGGAAACTGACGGCGTCACCCGCTGCGGCACCGCCAGCTACTAATCAGATAGGCGTGTTTGTGCGTGGCACTGATGGCGCGTGCTGGTACAAAAATTGGACCGGCACTGCTTGGTCTAGCTGGAAATCCCTCGGGGGGCAACTAGCTCCTAACACGGGGCCGGGCGTTATGGGCCTGGACCTCAACACCACAACCCGCGGCTATGAGGTCTTTGTGCAAGGCACGGACGGCCAGCTCTGGTGGCAGCAGTTCGGCCTAGCTGGCTCTACTGGCTCTACATGGGGCCACCTCACCGCGTGTCCAGAGGTACTGTCCGCATCCTCACCAGCCATCGCCTTCAGCCACAGTGGTCACACCGAGGTGTGGGTCAGCACCACTAGCGGGAACCTAATGCAGTGCTTCGCGACTGGGAATTGGCCCCCGGTTAACACCTGGGAATGGTTCTCCGAGACTAGTCCCCCCTAAGTGAACAGCGAACCGGACAAGGCGAGACCACAGAGTCGGAGCAATCCGCTCAGTCTTTTTTATTTTTTTTGAGTATCTTTGAAGGCCCTGCTATTACTTTCAGTCCACTTCTCGGATACAGATAATTGACGAGTTCAACGCTATTACCGTCTATGACCTACTGCGTGCGCTGTCAACTATATGTCAAGTGCCAGCGTCGCGGCAACGAAGACTGCGTGTCGTTCTATTGCGACTTATATCGGCGTCCTGGGTCGCTTCGGCCGACATGGCGTATCGGCAGATGATGAACTATTATCGAGCGATTGAAGTTTAATCAAAGCTCGCCTAGAGGAATAACGGCCTTTTAGGCGCTAAAATCGGCATTGGAAGAAAGCAAACATGAAATATGTCAGGCAGTCCATGTGACTAGCACCGAACAGGAGGGGAAAAATGCTCACCAAGGCGTTAGTTTTGACGGACGGCGAAGCGGACTTGCTAAGCCGTGCACTTGAGGAAGTGAAGGCAAAATCCTACCAGGAGTCAGAGATTAGTCTCGACAATACCCAAGCGTTAAACGCGCTCGTTTCTTATTTTGAGGACGTGGAACCAGGGAACGAAGCGCGTCAAAAGCCTGTTGACTCGTTAAGCAAGCGTTTGTTTCTGGGGCATGTTATCGGTCTCGATGGCAGCACGGATACAGCGAGCGAGTCTCAGGGCTGACCCGCTGTTTATGCAATTTCTATGTGTGCATGCCCAACTACTTGCAAGTCAGTCTTGAACGATACATCTGCCCAGTATTTCATATAAACTTCGTACACCGAATCGGGAAGCGGGTGCTTGTAATGAGCCCAAGCCACCCCCGAGACGCCATGCGTCATAATGTATGCTCGATTTGAGTGCCCCCATTCAATGATGTCGCCGTGCTGCTCAGCGAATTTTCGCAAATCGCTTAGCTCGAAATGGCCGGCAAACTTGCACATAGGAAAATTTTGGCGCTAAGCACACAAAAGCGCGGCTTGCAAAACAACCAAACGAAGCAAGGCGAAGCCGCGACTAGTGGCTGTTGTATCGCGCACATAGTGTTGAGTCCCTTCTTCAGCTCCTTTAGAAAAAAGGCGCAAGGGCGTTCCTGCTTGTTGGCCTTCTAAAGTGGTTACGCATATTTTTCCTTCAAACCACGTGCAAATACCCGTGCTTCCTGCAGATCTTCCTCATTTGGTCTTCCCTTATTAATCCCCCCGAAAACTTTAAAAAAAGAGTTCGTATCCCACCCTTTGCAGGAAAAGTCGCCTACGACCGAGAATCCTCGACTCGCCAGCAGCTCTTTAAAAGCAGCGTGCCGTCGCGTTCCCCCTACACCGCAGGTAGAGAATACAAAGGCCTGTTTTCCCGTAACGGTTGGGAGCGTCTCCACAAAATGGAGGAGAGCCTGATGGAAATTGTGGTCATAAATCCCTGATCCAAATCCGATCAGGTCATACGTCGTCACAGTATCTGAGTGCGCCTTCGCCGCAAGCATAAGATCCGCCCCCAGTTCTGCTGCTATCACCTTCGCCACTTTCTCAGTGTTCTTGTGGTGAACTGAAGCGTAGACAATCAATGTCTTCATGGTGATTGCCCTTGACGTTGCTTATTGTTAATATTTTCTGGCTTCAGCCACCTCCACGATCGCGCCGATTTTGCCGTGAGTTTCCCAAAATCGTCATCCCGCCAGAGCACGTGTATGACGTTTATTTGCGGTATTGGGAGAACGTTAACTTCACAGTCTCAGATTGTCAGTGAACTTCATTTCAGTGCTGAGCCATTCCGCTAAACCTCAGGAAAAACTGTGAGTAAATGAGCGATATACTACAATGAGATCAGTCAAATAAGAACTACATACTTACACACGGCGTATCTGGGGTCAATTGGCGGTTTTACAAGAATCCAAGGCCTGGACCGGTGTTTGATATTTATATAAAGTAGTGCGGGGCTGTCGAACTCTTGCAGTGCCCCGTCTCGTCCTCTGACCTTGTTTTTCGCACGCCCATGCCATAATGTATGATCGGTTTTTTCTGACGCCAGCAATTTTTTTGTGTGTGCGACCCAGCTCAGAACAGAGGCTATTAAAACAAACATCATCAAACGCATTTGCCATGAAAACATTGATCGTGTATGCTTCAGTCCATCACCAGAACACGGAAAAGGTTGCGAAGGTGATAGCAGCAGAACTGGGGGCGGATCTTATGCTTGCGGCGAAGGCGCACTCAGATACTGTGACGACGTATGACCTGATCGGATTTGGATCAGGAATCTATTTCTTTAAGTTCCACAAGACCCTTCTCCAGTTCATAACGGGGCTCTCGACCGCCGCGGGGAAACAGGCGTTTGTATTCTCTACAAGTGGTGACGGCGGGACTGAGAGGCACGCTGCTGTCAAAGAGCAGCTAGTGAATCGAGGATTTGCAATCGTGGGCGACTTCGCCTGTAAGGGATGGGATACGTGGGGGC
>Ga0224521_1000140_pt1 | contig 24286 bp, 13 predicted proteins | sample CFST0metaG_FD_182731 | JGI IMG/M metagenome (GOLD analysis project Ga0224521, IMG submission 182731) | Peat soil microbial communities from Stordalen Mire, Sweden - C.F.S.T0 | ecosystem: Environmental > Terrestrial > Soil > Wetlands > Peat | place: Sweden: Norrbotten County, Stordalen Mire... | reverse complement strand
TTGATAGCTTTTGGGTTATTGTTTCTGGCATTTATATATCAATTATATTTTTATTTAAGATATTTGAATGGAGTTTTACGTCTCCGGGGCAGAATCAGAAAAGATAAAGTAGCTTTTCAAACCGAACAACCACCAATTTCTGTTATTATTTGTGCTAAGGATGAATCGGATAATCTTCGTAAATTTCTGCCTTTTGTTCTTCAACAGGACTATCCTGATTTTGAGGTTATCGTAATTAACGATGGTTCGACGGATGAGTCTGATATTCTACTGAATGATTTGAGTGTTGAATACCCGAATTTACGCACCACTTTTGTTCCTGTAGGAGCGAATAATCTCAGTACCAAAAAACTCGGATTGACCTTAGGCATTAAAGCTGCAAAAAATGATTTGTTGCTCTTTACCGATGCCGATTGTATGCCTGAAGATAAATTTTGGATTGCCCGCATGGCTCGTAATTTCAGCCCCGATACTGACTTTGTTCTTGGTTATGGAGCTTATTTTAATAAGAAAGGTTTTCTAAACAGATTGATTACTTACGATACCCTGTTTATAGGGTTGCAATACATGGGAATGGCTATAGCCCGTAAACCGTATATGGGTGTTGGTCGTAATCTGGCTTACCGTAAAGAGACTTTCTTTGCTCAGAAGGGATTTGCTTCTACGCTTCATTTGAGTTCTGGAGACGATGACTTAATGGTGAATAAAGCCAGCAATTCTAAGAATACACGAATTGAAATTTCACCAGATAGTATTACCTGGTCGGAGCCAAACAGAACGTACAAAGATTGGTTTTATCAGAAAGAACGCCATTTATCGGTGTCAGCCTATTATAAAGGTTCAAGTAAGTTCAGATTGAGTCTGGAACCAATGTCTCGCGGTTTATTTTATCTGGCATTTATTGCAGCTTTGGTGTTTGGTGGTTTAATAGTGCAAATTTCTGCAGGCGTTTTGTTTTTGGCTCGACTTATCATACAACTTTGTGTAATAAATGGTTCGTCTAAGCACTTTGGAGAACGAAAATACATTATGACACTCCCGGTCTTTGATATTTACCTGCCTTTAGTAAGTTTGTATATTCTTACAATTGGTAAACACAGTTCTCGAAAAAGACCAATGAGATGGAAATGAGAATAGTTTTAAACGATTAAAACAAAGGCCGTCAGTTCAGGATTGATGGCCTTTGTTTGTCTAAAGCTCTTAATTGATTTTTACTAGCCGTACATAGTCCAGCATAGCCTGGTTTATTTCGATATTCATATTTTCATTTTCGGGCATAAATTCGAGTTTTAAATTGTGTTGCCCGGCTTTCAATTGAACTTGCACAGCATTGCTGAATCCCCAGTTCGACCATTCTTTAATTCCGCGATGTGGAAACACCTGAGCACCTAAACGTGCATTGTCGACAAACAGCGTTCGGATGGCACATTTATTTTCTGTATTGATTGGACCGTTTCCATTGGCATAACGCCAGTCGATGGCATACAATCCGTCAGCAGGAACTTCAATGTCCAGACTAACCGAGCGATTCGTATTCCGGCTTATTTCCACAAAACCGGTCCCTGAAAAATCGCGATAGGGCAGGGTAGAAGGCGAAAGATACTTTTCAACTTCAACGATTTTTATATCGGCTTCGGAGTAAACCTCAATTGGTTCGGATGCAAAAGATGCAAGACCGTTTTTGTCCATTGCCATTACCTGAAATTCGCCTGTTTCATTCGTTGGAATATCAAATGAGGTGGCAGTTGTTTCTTTCCTGTTTTGTCCGTTTTTCAAAATCACGTAGTTTGTTGCTCCCTCAATTGCCGGCCAGGTAAGCTTTCCATTCTCGAATTTCGCTATCGGTGTGAGTGGTGTGAATTCATTTTTCACCAGATTAATTGGTTGTTTTTCGAATTCATTATTGGCCAGTACAATCTTTACTTTGTGTTTACCCGTCAGAGTAGCTGCTATAACCGGCATCTTTTGTATTTTTCCATCCAACATAAATGAAGCAATTCTATTTCCAAATCCATTGAGCTCAATATCTAATACTGCTTTGCGATACTTGAAATTCGCTAGTTTCCGGTCTGCAGCCATTACTTTCGGTACGAACGGCTGGAATTTTAAATTGTTTTCTTCGAATCGAATACCAAAAAGCACTTTGTGAACAATGCTGATATTGCCCGACAGACTCCAAAGCATATTGCTCGAATTGATTTGAGTGCCTGCATAATCACCATTGTCGGCCACATAGTTTTCTTTGTTTGTCAGAAACATGGCGGCAGCCCGATAAATAGACGCAATGCTGTGTAACACACTTTTCTCGTTTCCGGTTTTTGCCCCAGCCCACATCCAGTAGGTTTGCACAAAAGGCCATACGGCATTGTTGTGATAAGGAGGTATGTCGCCAATCTGCGGATAAATGCAAGGAACTCCATAGTCCACCACCGGTGTGTGCTGAACGACTTGTTTTTGACGAACCGGATCGGCTACATCGAAAACAATGCTCAATGCTTCGCCCAACGCTTCGGAACGAGGTGACAGGATGTCATAATTCCGCCCGTAAAGATATTGACCGTAATAATTCTTTTCAGGAATCCAGAAGTTCTTGTTGATGCCATTTTTTATTCTCCCGGCCTCCAGTCTCAACTTGTCAGCTATAGGTTTGTCATTCAATAATTCGGCCATTCGACCAGCCACAGTTAAAGCGCGATAATGCACTGCATTTGTGCCCAGGTTTTTACTCGAATAAATATCGGCGGGCTGCATCCAGCGTGGATAAGTTTGTTCGCGCCAGTCGAGGAACGACGATTCCCCTTTCACTAAACCCGTTTTTGTGTCGTGATCCACCATCATATCATCCTCAATGGAGTTTTTGATAATCGGATATACTTTTCGCAGCCAGTTTTGATCACCGGTAACTTTGTAGATTTCCCAGGCAGCTACCGCCCAAATCATGCGGTCGGTCGAAGCCGGCCAGGCACCACCTGTTCCGGTATCCTGAATAATGCGTCCATTGGCATTTACTTTGCGCATCAGGCTGTTTTGCGAAACCCTGGGTTGCATGTATGCCATCGAAAGGATAATGCTGTAGCTCACGTCGCGTGTCCAAACTCCCGGCCATTCAATTCCAGTGCGTAAGGTGCTGTCCTTTTCAATCGCTTTTTCCATTTCCTCCACCGACATGTTGTAGATGGCATTTTCCAACAGGTTCGGAGTATTCAATTGCGGAAACGCCGAAATATCTTTTTTAAGCTTCCAGCTTTTAGTCGTTGCGGCTGTTGGTGTCTGCTGACCTTGATAATTTGATTCAATCTCTGTTGCCGATAAAGCTGTTGCCCGATATTTTCCTTGTACAACCTGAGTGCGGGAAACATTGAATGCATTGGATTGATAGATTGGTTTATTAGTTTGAGCCAACAAAGTAGCCGACAATCCAAAAACAAATATACTTATACTGAAAAGAGATTTTTTCTGATTCATAAATGATTATTTTAGTTTCAACTCCTGACTACAAATTTAGTACAAAAGAATAACAACCAATTGAATTAATGTAAATTAATAATGTGTTTTATTTAATGATCCTGAAACTATACCTAAGGATTAATATTCCACAACTACCATGTCCCAATATTGAAGTTCGGGTAAAATGAAACTAACTTTAGTCCCAACTTGAGCAAAGTTTAATGAGCGGGAAGCGCCACCAATTATATCTGGAGATGCAACCCAGATTTTTTTGACCGTACCAGAGCCGGTAAATTCAACTTTTGCATCTTTTATCATAACGGGTGCAACCTGAATTCCGGTATTATCTCTCCATGTTTGGGTCTTTGAATTTGTAAAATTAATCAAATGAATCACTTGAGTAGAGTTGATTTTTTTTCCAAAAACAGTCACATTTCCGGCATTTGAGGGCCAGATATCAATCATCATTTTTTTATCTGTTGAACTGATATCAACGGTATTGAAAGTGCCACCATCGCGAAGTAAATTCTGATACGCTACCAGAAAATCATAATAATTCACTAACGCACTTTTTAAGTCATCTTTCATTACCAAATTATCATTGGGAAAATACTCTTTACAAAGCATGTGTTCTCCCAATTCCAGGTGAGCACCTCCAAAGGCAAAAATGACAGCATTTGTCATCAAAATGGATGGGGTATTGAAAAAGCCTTTATTATTCGCTAAATCATAATTCATGTAAGCGGCAAGTACTGTGTTTTTCGAGTTGTTGCTCAATACATTATTTTGTTTGATGATATTTGCCAAATCGTAATAGCTGTCGGAAGGACTCCAAACTTCAGAATATAGAAAATCGGAGGTTGAAGTGGCAATGCCCTGTTGTCCATATTGAGCTACTGCATTCATTACATTGTACTTGTCCGGAATTGCCGATTTTATAGCATCGATATACGATTTAAATGAAGTACCTAAATTCATAGATGAACCGTCATATTTATAGCGTACCCCTCTATCGCCTAACTGGTCCATGTGGTAACCATCAAAAGCAAGGAACTTATACACATTTTTAGCCTCATTTTTCATATAATCCTGCCACCCGGTATTCGATGGGTCGAGCAAATATAAATTACTTATGAAAGGTGATGGAAGTGAGAGAAAATCGCGGTTTGAATGTGTGTTGTCGTTATAAATGTACCATTCTTTATTGACACCATCAGCTTCGGCATTGTCCCATGCTCCATAGACTAAATCATAAAACATAGCTTTCATGTTAAAACTATGAGCAGCACTTATGTATTTGTTAACGGTGCTGAAGTAAATATCCCTATTTCCTATATCTTTCCAATTAGATAAAGGTGTCGAACCATTTAATGGAAGTGGTTTGTGATGTTTGTTTTGCCAATCATAGAACTGCAATCCATTGATATGAAATCGATTAAGATTTGTTGTAACAGCATTTATTGCATCGTCAGACAATTGATTGAATTTTGAAAGAAAGCCATAACGGGGAAATTTTTTCCAATCGGAAGAAACATCAATTCCGATAGTTGCATATATGGTTTCAACATTATTTGAACTCGCATAAACTTCGGCAATATACCCGCAAAAATCTGTCGTAGGTACCTGCCAGTTCCATGTAGCTGCTGTTACGGGAACATCTTCAAGAACTGCATTTTTAAACTTATACCTCACTTTAGCCGAAGCCGGGAGTGTGCTATTGTCAATAGTAAAAATCACTTTATCACCCGGATTATAAACGGCTTTATCAGTTGTGATTGATAAAGCAGCAAATAACGGGGTAACGGGGTTGGTTGGAGCAATAGGGCTTGCTTCAGGCTCTACACCTTTGCAACTAAATGTAGATAGAAGAAGAAATACAGTTGCCAAATGGATTATTTTCGTTTTCATTAGCAATTAATTATTAAAAAAATCATAATCATAAGAATTTTGTGAACCAAGAATCAGATAGTTAAGGGGTTACTCTATTCTGTTAGAATGAGTAACCCCTGTCTTAAAACTAAACACCTATTGTTTTATGAAACTTAATGATAAAGTTTCAATGTTGGCAGTAATCAAATAATTACCCTCAGCTGAAATTGTCCATTTATTATCATCACCCTGACCTCCGATATGTCGGTACATGTGAGTGTCATCGGTTTTCATATACATATCCTGTCCCCAATCGGAATTGCGGTTTACCGGGAATTTAAATGCTCCGGCAACCATTGGTCCGTTGTACGTAAATATGCAACCATCCGTAGCATCTTCGGTCATTTGAATAGCATTGGTGATGGTCCAGCCAATTGGTGTTGCATCGCCTACCATATACAGTTTTTCCCGATAAATGCTAATCGAATTGTCCAGTAAATTAAGTGTAATGGTGTAATATCCTTTTTTTGCAATTGACCATTTATTATCATCAGAAGCTCCTCCGTGATGTAAGTACATGTGAGTGTCGTCAACTTTCATAAACATATCTTGCCCCCAATCGGTATTCCGGTTTACCGGGAATTTGAAATCTCCCTTTTTCATAACGCCGGTATAGCTAAACAAGAATGGGTTTGAGGCATTTTGAACTAATGGCGTAGCGTTGCCTATATCCCAACCGTTCGGAGATGCATCACCAACCATATAAATTGTGTTATAAGCCGGTAAGTCAACCTTTGCCACTGTAATTGTCAGGTCGAGCAAACTTACTGTAATTTTATACACAGCCGCTTCGGTGATGCTGAATTTATCATCTGCCTGACTGTCGAGTGTCCGTAAAACGATATGGTTATCATCTGCACCTTTATTATAAGATGGTAAGAACTGTCCTAAAGTTGTTAGCATTTTGAATGATCCCACATTTAATGCGCCTTGATATACAAATATTGTTGGATCGCTTTGTGGTGTGAATGCTATAGCATTATCAGCATTCCATCCTTTAGGAGATGCATCACCAATAATATACAATGTTTTACTTACCGGTTGATACGGAGTTACTGAAACTGTAATAACTGCCGATGTATCATTCACAGAAGGGGTTGAATAAACAGTTGAAATTACACGTGCTTCGAGTTCAGTGGCTGTGCCCGGAGTACCTGCCCAACGGATTAATAAGCTGTCATTCAAATCTTCTACAGAATAACTTTTCGAGTAGATACCTTTTCCCATGTCCTGGTTGATAGCTTTCGAAAATTTGTTTCCTTTTTTGTCTACCTGGAGAATATACGATATTGAAGCCCCTGATTCATGGTTTGTTCCTGTTGTCCAGGTGAAGTTCACGGCCGTGTTTTTAGCATCCTTTTGTTTTAATTCAAGCGATGTTTTGGAGGCAGTCAAAGCCAACGGACCGGCATTCAGAATGTTATTCAGAAGATCTTGCTGACAAGAAGTTAGTGTTAATGCTGTCATAATAGTAACAAGCAAAATCCCAAAGTGTTGTTGGAGCTTTAATTTCAAAACACCCCATATATTTAATTTTCTCATATTGTTTTTCTTTATTATATAGTTAAACAAGGTTTAATAACCGGTATTTTGAGTTAAGTTTGGATTGGCATCACGTTCTTTTTGAGGAACAGGGAACAGTAAGTATTTAGTACTCATATTCGATTTTCCGATGGAGTGCAAGAAGTTAATACCGTATTGTCCACCATTGACCCGAATCAAGTCATACCAACGTTGTCCTTCAAAGGCTAATTCCATGCGACGTTCGTGTAAGATTTTGTCTCTCAATGTGGTTTGATCCAAACCGGTAAGATTTAGTAATCCGGCTCTAACACGTACTTTGTTTAAAGTTGCATTCGCATCTGTAGCAAGAAGTTGAGCATCACTTGTTTTTCCAAGTTCATTCAATGCTTCTGCTTTCATTAGTAATATGTCCGCATAGCGTAAAACAGGGAAATTTAATGGGCTATTATCGTATGTGGACGAAACTGATAATGGAACTACAAATTTTCGAAGGTTATATCCGGTAGTTGAAAAGGATTTTTTATAATCTAAACCGTCAAATTTAGGACCCCCTTCATAAAATACCGTTACATCTTTGCGTAAATCTCCAGCTTCGTATGCATCTATAAATTCCTGAGTAGGTTGATCCCAGCCCCAACCGCCGGCTACCATGTTCGATCCGCGTGGACCGGTAAAAGTGCTTAACCACGAAGACTGATTTTCGTTGCTCCAAAAATCGAATCCGGCACCACTTACATATTGCACTTCGAAAAGTGATTCTTTAGAGTTTTCAGTAGCGGGATTAAAATTGTCCGCATAATTGGCATTTAGAGTATAACCTAAATTCCTGACTGAATCGCACAGATTGACAACTCGCTGGTAGTTACCAAGCGTTAGTTCTACTTTGGCTAACATACCTTCAGCCGAACCTTTGGATGCTCTACCGATATCGGTTCCTGAATATTGTTCACGTTGCGGCAATAAGCTTATAGAATTGGTTAAATCAGATACAATCTGTTTGTAAACCTCAGCTTTTGGAGTTCTGGCTGGGCGAAGGTCACCGCCCGGTTCAACAGGTTGAAGTACCAACGGAACATCACCAAAGAATTGTACCAAAATAAAGTAATAGTGTGCACGCAAAAAATAAGCTTCACCCAACACCCGATTTTTTAAAGTCTCGCTAATTGTCATACCCGGCACTTTTTGCAGGATAATATTCGTACGTAAAATTCCCGGCCACGGACCGCGCCACATATCAAGCACTCCCTGATTATCGGTTGATGTTATAAAATTAGCTTCATCCTGGGTCTCGATTCCATCGGTTCCACCACCGGCACCAACAATGCTGTTTCCGGCCATGATATCGGTAGTCCACATACGCATATTGTACAATTTTGGCCATTGTAAAGGCTGATATGCTCCATTGATAGCTCCAATGGCATCGGCTTCGGTCTGAAAAAAGTTGGATGTGTTAATGGTGTCTTCCGGCACTTTGTCCAGAAAATTGTTACATGCCGGTAATAATGCAGACATAACTGCTATAGAAAAATATTTAATGAGTTTCATAATGTCTTGATTTTTATGATTAAATTCCTAGATTAACGCCTACTGTGAAAGTCCGTGTTACCGGGTAAACATTGTTGTCAATGCCGTTGGTTCCCACTTCGGGGTCAAATCCGCTATATTTTGTAATGGTGAAAAGGTTTTGAGCAGAGATGTAGAATCTTGCTGTAGAGATTTTGACTTTTTTCACCAATGATACAGGTAAAGTGTAGCCCAGTGTCACATTTTTTACTCTCAAATAAGATCCGTTTTCAACGTAGCGATCTGATGGTCTGGTATTTTTGTTTGGGTCATTAAAGACAGCTCTAGGCATTGAATTGCTTGTACCTTCCCCGGTCCATCTGTTTAAAGTGGCGGTGGTTTGGTTTTGAGCTACATCCATGGCTTCGCTCCAAAAACGGTTGGCGTTGATAATTTTATTGCCTGCTATTCCTTGTAAAAATATACTTAAATCAAAACCTTTATAGGTAAATGTATTATTCATGGCAAACATGAAAGTCGGATTTGGATTTCCCAAATACGTGCGGTCTTTGTCATTAATCACGCCGTCGTTATTCAAATCTTTGAAGCGAATATCTCCCGGAGAAGTGCGGTTATTCGGATCATTTCCGGGAACCTGCAATGCATGATTGTCAACTTCTTTTTGATTTTGGAAAATCCCATCGGTCTTAAATCCATAGAATTCATTGATTGGAATTCCGGCCTGAATCAAAGCCAGATTGGCATTTAGTCCTATACTTCCGCTTGACATTGGCACAGTATCGTTGATATTTACAACTTTGTTTTTGTTGTACGACACATTAAAAGAAGTATTCCATTTAAAATCACCAGTTAGATTTTTCGTGTTTACTGTGATTTCAATACCTTTATTTTCCATTTGTCCGGCATTGATTGATGGAACAGAAATATCCGAATAACCTGTAGAAACCGGCACAACCATCGGCACTAACATTTTATCTGTTTTTTTCAAATAAGCATCTACAGTTACTTCTACCCGTTGATTGAACATGGTAGCATCTAAACCGATATTCCCTTGTCTTTGTTGTTCCCATTGCACGTATGGATTAGGCATAACATTTGGTACCACGGCAGATACAACCGTGTTGTTAAAGTTGTATTTAATTGTATTCAATGAGGATGCAAATGAGTAATTACCAATGCTTTGATTTCCTGTAGCACCATATCCGGCACGTAGCTTCAGGTCATTTACGAAAGTAACTGGTTTGAAGAAGTCTTCTTCCGAGATACGCCATGCTGCTGAAGCCGAAGGGAATAACCCATATTTATTCTTTTCGCCGAAGCGCGAAGAACCATCCTGACGAAGGGTTGCAGTAAAGAGATATTTGTCGGCATAAGCATAATTCACTCTACCCATATAGGATAACATTGAATAGCTTGAAGTACTACCACCCACTTTCGGAAGCAAAATACCATTATTCAGCTGTTGGGTTACATCACTGGCAAAGCTTTGAATCGATCCGTTCATGTAATTGTATCTGTTCTCTTGAGCACTGGTACCGACCATCACACCCAGTTTGTGTTTTCCAAAGACTTTATCGTAGGTAATCGTATTGTCCCACAGCCAGGTAATATTTTTGTTGTATTGTTCTCCTAAATATGAATTCAGGCTGACGCTTGTATCCCAGGCTCTTTCTGGTGACCAGTTACGTGAATCCCAGAAATTAGCCTGCAACCCAAAGGTGGATTTCAATTTCAGGTTTTTTATGATTTCCAGTTCTGCATAAATTGATCCCATCAGGTTATAACCATTGATAGAATTGTCTGCTGTTTTTGCAGCTCCAATAGGGTTTACAATGTCACCATCGTACAGTGGTTGTGCAACCGGACCTGAATAGTTGCCATTGGAACGATAAATGGGTTGTGTGGGCAGAGCCATCATGGCATTGCGGATGTTGGGAACAGTGTTGGTTGATAGGTCACTGTTTGTTTTCAAATCGTGGTTAAGAGTGAGGTTATTCCCGAATTTCAGAAATGAAGTCACTTTACTGTCAGTATTCAATTGGAATGTAAAGCGTTTGAAACCGGTATTAATTACTATACCCTCCTGATTAAAGTAGTTACCGGACACATAGACTTTGGTTTTTTCATTACCGCCGGAATAATTCAATGAATAATTTTGCATTGGTGCAGTGCGGAAGAATGAGCCTAACCAATCGGTTCCAACTCCAAGACTAGCAGGGTCAGCATATGCCGGATTTTGAGCTATACCTGCATTGCCTAAAATATCATTATGCAAAGCAGCAAACTGTGAAGCAGTAAGCATTTTAATCATATTCGTAGAATTTTGCAATCCATACGAATAGTTGAAATTCATTTGTGATTTATCGGTTGATGAACCATGTTTTGTAGTAATAATAACCACTCCATTAGCTCCTCTGGAACCATAAATGGCTGTGGCAGATGCATCTTTTAGTATCTGGATTGATTCTACATCATCCATGTTCAATTGATTTAATCCGCCATCTATTGGAAATCCATCAATTACAACCAATGGGTTTGCATCGTTGATTGTTCCTACACCACGAATGCGAAAAGTAGCATCAGTGCCCGGAGCTCCGGAAGAAATAACCTGCACGCCGGCTGCACGTCCCTGAAGAGCGTCACTTACACTTGGAACCGGCAATGATTTGATATCGGTGCTTTTAATTGTAGCAACAGAACCGGTCAGGTCTTTTTTCCGTTGGGTACCATAACCTACCACCACAACTTCTTCTAATGATTTTGACCCTTCAACCAATACAATGCGTATTGATTTAGAATCTTTTACAGTTACTTCTTGGGAATTGTACCCGATATACGAAATTTTCAATACCGGATTTTTCTGAGAACTTGCAGGTAATGTGAAAGTTCCATCAAAACTTGATATTGTTCCGGTAGTAGTTCCATTTATAAGAACACTTACACCGATAAGGGGTTCACCTTTTGCATCCACAATTGTCCCGGAAATGGACTTTCCTGCTGATTGAGCTACTGCATTCTGTGACGCAAAAAACATACTACAAAGTAAAAAAATGTAGCATAGGCTTTTTTTGAAATTTACCATCATCTTTTTGAAATTTAAGGTTAATAATAATTTAAGGAATTTAAACTGGTTATTAAATCAACCCAAATGAGTTGTTCATAATTTCGTTTAATCTCCATGCAAATATATATTCATTAGTCTGACCTTAATTTTCGATGCAGTGTTATTGTAGTGCTGTTTCGATATTTATGAATTTATATACCAGGTTTTCAGCTGTATACAAATTTATTCAAGTAAATAAATGTAGTAGAATTGGAGTAAAAAAAGGGTCTTCAAGAGTATGAAACTCTGAAGACCCTGTTAATAGTGATGGTAATTTTCTATTTCGTATTTGTTCCTATCCGCATGACATTTTCCTCAAACTCTCCACGCTCACCGATAGCTTTGTTTCTTAGTTTTGTTCGATAATTATAGATAGTGGAAAGCGAATAACGAAGGAAATGTGATATTTTTACACTGTCTGTAATGCCCAGACGAATGAGTGCGAATATTCTTAACTCTGTATTTAGAAGCTGACCGGATTTCAGGGTAACGTCTTCATGATCTGATAAAAGAGCTTTGAATTCTTCTACAAAAGTGGGAAATAGTTGTAGAAAGGTACTGTCAAAGTTATCGTAAAATTCTTTGAGCTCATCTTCAATAAATTGTTTTGATTTGATTTTAAGCAACAGCTCCTCTATTTTACCTGCCACTGCCGTTTTATTCAGTAACCGGCGGTATTCATCGAGCTTATCAATGTACACAGAGCATTGATCCATATATCGCCCAATATATTCTTCTTTAATTATATTTGCCTCGCCAAGTGTGTTATTTGTTGCTTTTAGCTGTTGATTGGTGAGTGATAATTCTTTATTCAGATTACTTAGTTGTTCATTAGCAATACTCAAATGTTTCCGGGTTAAGGCAAGTTTTTTCATTTGCCGGTATACAAAGAGGATAGCAATGATTAGGAACAACGATAGAATACTAATGCTAACCAACGAGATAATTAAGTCGCGTTGGTGTGCTTCGGTTTGAAGTTGGTAGGCCTTGTCAATGATTGGTAACATTTGAGATATTTCAATCGTTCGCAGACGAGCATTGCAAAAGAGTGCATCTTCGAGCGAACGTTTAATATAATTGTAAGCCCTGTTAATATCACCGTCTTCATATAATATAAATGCCAGGCTACGTAATGAAATGTATTCCTTGGTGGCAGATCTGATGTCGTAAATCGAAGAAATTGTCAACCACCTTTTCTCAAGATTTCGTTCACCTTTCCCATGATAAGCTTCAGAAATGCTAAATGCAATAATTGCCCGGTCGTGATTATTTTCTTTAATCGTGGGAAAATAAGGTAATAATAACTTCAGGGCCTCATCGTACTGTTTTTTCACAATCAACTGATCCGATTTTACCATTATGTGAGTGCTTGAATTTGGAGGATTAGTTGCCAACAATGAATCGCGATACGTAGCAGTTATTATTTCATATCGTTTTTTCTCCTGACTCGACACTGTGTAATCTGCCATAAAGCCATAGATTGTTCTGTAAATATGAAAGTAATAGGCTTTTAAATCAGGCGCTTCTGCTATGTTTATGGTATTAAGAATGTCCATTGCTTCATTGTACATGCCGGTAACTCCCATAATGAAAGCCAAATTCATGCGCGAGTCTGTTAAATCTCTTTTATTTTTCAGTTTCTCGGCAATCTGCAACTTCTTTATTGCATATATAAGTGCCGAATCTGATTTGTATGAATTGTATTCATCATATAATTTTCCACAAATTTCATATCGCTGATTGTCCGAAGAAGTATACCTTAATAAACTCTTCATCTGATCCAGCTTCCTCTCTTTCAGGTTGGCATATGACTGATAATTTTCAATTGTCTTATCCAATACTCTTAACAATGAGTCCATTTCACTTTTTGCAAAGAGTGGAAAAGAGAAAAATACACAAGCTAGAATAATAAAATTTCTTTTCATTATCGTGATTTTTATTGTGCAAATATATAGATAAATTTAGCTTGTTGAATTTGATGAAGATATTTTTATTTTTGACTTTGTTCAGAGAACGAAAGCTGTTTTCAAAATAAACCAACAAAAAAGGGAATAGCAGACACTATTCCCTTTTCTGTTGACAGATTAAAATTATTTCTTCTTTTGGGCTTTCCATTTTAGGCTGATTGCAGAATCACTCCAATCAAAAACAGTGCTTTGTGTTTTTTTGTTGTCAGTGATTTTAAGTTCTGTTGCTCCGTTGCGTAATGAACTGATAGTTTCAAAACCATGTAGGATTAAGCGCACTTTCTTAAATCGTCCGGTGAAACTTCCTTTTTTATCTGAAATGCGAAGTTCGTTTTTTGTTGGATCAAAATTGATTTGGCGTTCGTAAGATGCTCCTTTTTCGTATTCGTAAGTTGTTCCATCGTCTTCGTAATAAAGCAATTGTGTGGCTTTTGAACCAGAAAATACATGCAATTTCAAGGTGTCACCGGCACTTTCGGTGGTGTTTTGAACTGTATTTTGCATTGGAATAATTGCTCCTTCGCGAGCAAATACCGGCAAGTCGCTAAGTGGCGAAGCTACGTGATAATCTTTACCACCCTCAAAAACCTGATCGTTAGAAAAACGATACCACTGACCTTCGGGTAAGTACACACGGGTATAATTGTCGGTGCTACGTGCAGGACAAACTAACAGTCCGTCGCCAAACATATATTGACTTTCAAAATCTTTATCGAAGATATTTTCATCATTTGTATAATCAATAGCCAACGTGCGAACAATCGGTAATCCGGTTCGGGAAGCCAACAGCGCATTTGAATAAATGTAAGGCATCAATTGGTAGCGCAGGTTCAGGTAATCACGCACTATATCCTGATAATCTTTAGGCAAAATCCATGGTTCGCGGTAGTTCAGATCCACGGCGCTATGATTGCGATAAAAAGGAGTAAATGCACCGAGCGACATCCAACGAACCATAAGTTCTTTGGTAGGTTCGCCCATAAATCCGCCTACATCGGGACCTGAAAATGAAAAACCGGCAAGTCCTAAGTTGGCTACCAGTTTTGCACTTAGCAGCATGTGATCGTCGGAAGCAAAATTATCGCCTGTCCAAATGGTTGAATAACGTTGTCCGCCGCAATAAGTGGCCCTGGTAATGGTTAATGGACGGCGACCATTCATTAATTTTTTTGTGCCTTCGTAGGTCGAGCGCACCATTTGCATACCGAAAATGTTATGACCTTCTTTTATCGTTGTTTTATTTCCTTCGAATCCGAATTCAACCATGTCTGGAATCTTTTGTCCCCAGGTAGCCGGTTCGTTCATGTCGTTCCAGAAACCTTCTACACCTTTGCCGGTGAGCGCCGAGAATTTCTCTCCCCACCAACTGCGAACTTCAGGACGTGTAAAATCAGGGAAATGCGAACGACCAGGCCAAACTTTTCCAACGTATGGCTGTCCGTTTGGATAAGAAAGGAAGTATTTATTTTTAATTCCTTCATCATAAGCTGAATAACCTTTTTCAACTTTCAGACCCGGGTCTACAATCACTGCAAGGTGAAAGTTCATACCTTTCAACGTGTTTATCATCTGCTCAGGTTGAGGATAGCGTTCAGGATTCCACGTGAACACCTTATAATTATCCATATAGTGAATATCGAGGTAAAGTACATCGCAAGGGAATTTCTTATCGCGAAAAGTCTGTGCCACGTTCAACAATTCTTTGTCAGGGTAGTAGCTGTAACGGCATTGTTGGTAGCCAAGGCTCCAAAGTGGCGGTAGCTTTGGGCGACCGGTTAGCCAGGTGTATTCTTCAATAACATTACGAACTGAATCGCCGGCAAAGAAATAGTAATCCATTTCACCACCTACGGCACCGAAATGAGACATTTCATCATCGGTTGATGCACCGAAACTAAAAGTGCTTTTGTATGAGTTGTCAAAGAAAATTCCATAGGTCATTCCATCATGAATCCCCATGTAAAAAGGTATAGTAGAATAAAGCGGATCTTTGTCGAGACCGTAAGCCGGAACGTCAGAATTCCAGTTCTCGTAAGCCATGCTTCGTTTGTTCAGCGGGCCTGTTTTTTCGCCCAGTCCGATGAATTTTTCTTTCTCGAACATTTGTTTGTAGCAGGTAACATCACTTCCAAGCCATGTCATGCCAAATCGTGGGTCATCGGCATTGAGTAGTTTACCATCGGGTGTGTAAAAACTAATGCGAATGGGAGACTTTGTAATCTCAATTTTTAGCGACTGGGTTTTTAATACCAGTTTAGAGCTTTCATCAACAACGGACACAAACTTGCCGATTGCTTGTTTGTCTACAGCGTACGAAAACGCGCGTAAAGGTTTTTCTTTATAAGCCCTTACCCGAATAATATCATCCCTGAAAGCGGTAATTTGAACAATAGCATTATCAGCTTCAATAGAAACCAGATTATTTTCTTGTTTAAATGTTTTTAAGTTACCTATTGATACTGAAGTTTCAGCCAATACAGACAACTGAAACGACATTAAACAGAATAAAAAGAGGATTTTGTTTTTCATAAACTCTACGCGTTATTTTATAATTCAAGATTAAATGATTGAATTTATTGTTTTCATCAAATACTGAAAACTTGTAATGTTTTATTATTACTCACCATGCAAATATAGAGTATGTCTGCTAATGTGGAAAGAGGGATGGTCTAATAAGTAGCGGAAAGTACGGTGTTGTATTGGTTATTATATTGATATTGAGTGTTTAATGCGAATTGTTCAATTAGAAAAAAGTACTGGGAAAATAGACTTTTTTATTCGATAATTTCTTGAATGTCGGTTTTTACAGATTCAATTTGCATTATTTCTTGTTCGAAAAGTTCATTTGGAATTACAGAGCGATTCTTTGCTTTGGTTTTATAATTTTTCACAGTGGAGAGTGAAAAATCCAGAAAGGTGGCAATACGATTGCTTTCATTTATTCCAAGCCTGATTAATGCGAAAATTCGTATTTCAGCATTAAGCCTGCCATCTGAGTTTATTTTTACCTGATCTTCTTCTTTAAAAAGCTGATTGTATCGCGAAACAAAGTCGGGGAAAAGTCTTATGAAAATCTCGTCGAACAAAGCAAACATATCTTCACGCTCTTTTCGTAAGTTTGAAGATACCGAGAACCGTGCTAGTTCTTCGAATTGATGATTTCGTATTTTACGCGCAACCATTTTTCTATATTCCTCTATCTTATCCAAATATATAGAGTTGTTACTAAAAAAATAACCGATATATTCTTCTTTAATTCGCTGAGCTTCTTTTAATTTTTCGTTAAAACGAAGTAGGTCTATATTTTGTTTGCTTATTTTTATTTGTACTTCAGTTAGTTGTTCATTCGATTGAAGTAAATCGGCGTTTTGCTGTAGAATTTGTAATCTAGCAGAATTTAATCGTTTTTTCTGTTTTAAAATAATAAAAGTAGACACTAGAAATAAAATGAAAAGAGTAGAGATCAGTCCGGAATAAATCAATAATTTATTGTTTTGTTGTTTGATAATATCAAATCTGCCAGCCTCGATAATAGGTAAAATCTGCCCAACTTCAATTTTGCGTTGTCGGGCATTGTAATAATTAGCATCATCCAAAGCAATTGTGGCATACGAGTAAGCTCGTTGTATATCACCTTGTTTATATAATAATTCGGCCAATTGACGTATGGCTGCGGTTTCTTTTGTGGCTATTTCTATGTCGGCAATAGCTGCCGATACAAGATTTAAAATGGCTTTTGTTGTATCTTTCTGGTTAAGGTAGAGATTGGCGAGAGTTGAAGTAAAAATGGCATGGTTGTGCAAATCGTGATTGCATGTGAGGAGGTATTGTTCAATAATATTTATCGCTTCAGAGTTATTTCCATTGAGTTGGCATTGTCTGGCTTTAGCTAATAAATAATTGGAACTTTTAGGGTTCATCAATGACATACTCTTTTTGCAGTAATCTAATGACTTAATCTTATATTCGCTCTGATAGGGTTCAGCAGTTGAAAAAGACATGTTCCCATTTAGTGTAGACAGAAACCAATATAAACCAGCTTGTCCATTAATGTTAAGTTTGGTAGGGTTGATTGTTGATGAAATTTCGGATGCTTCTTTGTATAGTCCGGCTGACATACAGCTGAAGGAGAGGGCAATTTTTGACTCGACGATTTTATCTTTATCTTTCAACTCTTGAGCAGTCCGAAGCATTTTACTTGCAAATGAATATGCTGAGTCGTATTTATAAGATTGATATTCTTTATACAATTCTTTGCTTAATTCGTAAGTGTTTATTGCGGAGTTTTTTTTGCGGATAAATTGTGTTCTCAGAGTTTTTATATGGTTTATTTTTGCAATTTCAAAAGAAGAACGCTTTACAATGCATTTATCCAACTCTTTTAAAGCACTTCTCGTTTTATTATTTTTGGAATGGGCAAATGTGATAGAAAGTATCAGAAATAATAAAATGGTTTTTTTAGTCATGGCTAAAAATTGCTAGAGATTAAAATAATATACCTTTTATTTCTTGCAAATATTTGAATTAAAGTGTATTGAACATAACTGAACCATTTTCTTTTAAACTGCAATCTATTTTATTTTGTTGTGGATGTGTGTCAAATATAAAAAAAGCCGTTCATAGTCTGACTAAGAAAGGCTTTTGATTTATTTCTAATTCTTTGGCTAAATCATGTTTTTTTCTATTTCCGCAGCAATTTCAATCATTTCTTCAGGGCTAAGTTTCAGTTTTGGATTTTTAAAGTTCATATCCGATTCCTGATTGATTGGTATTAAATGGATGTGGGCATGAGGCACTTCCAACCCTATTACTGCTACGCCAATACGTTTGCACTGAACAGCTTTTTCAATAGCATAGGCTACTCTCTTTGCAAAAAGCATCAAATCACTAAAAGTTTTGTCATCCAAATTGAAAATATAGTCTTCCTCTACTTTCGGAATAACGAGTGTATGCCCTTTTGTCATAGGATTTATATCCAAAAAAGCAAAGAAACGGTCATTCTCGGCAATTTTGTAACACGGAATTTCACCGTTTACGATTTTTGAGAAAATTGTTGCCATGATAAATTTGTTATAAATTTCTACACTGATTCAAACTCCTTTTTTTACAAAGAAATTTCCACCACCTCAAATTCCAATATTCCCGAAGGAACAGAAACAGAAGCTTTTTCGCCAACTTTCTTACCTAGTAAACCTTTAGCGATAGGTGTTGTAACCGATAGTTTGCCTTCTTTAAAATTGGCTTCACTCTCAGAGACAATCATATATGTCATTAACTGATCAGTTTTAGTGTTTTTTATTTTGACCCGGGTCAGAATCTGAACCTCGTTGGTGTTAATTTTAGACTCATCAATCATACGAGCGGATGCAACCATTTCTTTCAGATTCGAAATTCTCATCTCCAGCATACCCTGGGCTTCTTTTGCTGCGTCATATTCGGCATTTTCAGATAAATCGCCTTTGTCACGTGCTTCTCCTATTTGTTTTGAAATAGCTGGACGTTGTACTCTTTCCAATTCGTTAAGCTCTTCCACTAACTTTTTGTAACCTTCGGCTGTCATATAATTTGTTGCCATAGCTTTGTCTCCTTTTAGGTCTTTTTTTAAGTATAAAACAAAAAGAATTCCGACTGTATCCGCCGGAACTCTAATTCTATTGTGTTTTTAATTATTTATAGGACAAATATACTGGCTTTTTTTTAGTTTAGAGCCTATATATTTGTGTTTAATAGCATTTTTAGTGAAATATATTTTGATTTTGTGTGTTCATAGATTTGCATCTTAAGATTCTGTGTACACAAAATGTCTTATTTTCTAAAATATACTTTAAAGGTTATAGGTTTTATTTGTGACTTATATAAAAAAACAATGGGTAACTTCACAGCCACCCATTGCACATTTTAACCTAAACCTTAACTATGAAAAATTTATCTGTTTGTTTACTCTGCAAAATTGAGAATAATTTTTGAGACATGCAAATTATTTCAGAATAATTTTTCAAGAAAAATCATTTTTTTTTTGAAGTATATATTTCTTTGTATTTAAATAACTCATAATAAGAGTAGTGTGCATGTAACAATAAGCAAGTTAAAAAATGCAAATGCTTGCAGTTTTCGTATTTTGATTATATAATGTACTTTTGTACGACTAAAAAATCTCAAAAAAATGAATACAAACGAACAATCTGTCGCTTCAACGGACTTTAAATCCGCTTTGAATGACAAGAAACTTTTTATTGAAACCTACGGTTGCCAGATGAACGTGGCCGATAGTGAAGTAGTGGCCTCTATCATGCAAATGGATGGTTTTGCTCTGACTGACAAAATTACTGAGGCAGATGCTATTTTTGTTAATACATGTTCGATTAGGGACAATGCCGAACAGAAAGTGATAAATCGACTTAAGTATTTTGAAACACTTAAACGAAAAAACAAAAAACTCATAATTGGTGTAGTGGGTTGTATGGCAGAACGAGTTAAGGATGAACTTATTAATGACTATGGAGTCAATATTGTTGTAGGCCCCGATGCTTATCTCGATATTCCAAATCTGATAGGAAGTATTGAACAAGGGAATAAAGCTATAAATGTTGAATTGTCGACTACCGAAACATACAGCGAAATATTGCCAACCCGTATTAGTAAATCTATTTCGGGTTTTATATCTATTATGCGTGGATGTAATAACTTTTGTTCGTATTGTATTGTGCCTTACACCCGTGGTAGGGAACGCAGTAGGGATGTAGACAGTATATTGACAGAATTGACAGACTTACAGGCCAAAAATTATAAAGAAGTTACTCTTTTGGGGCAAAATGTAAATTCTTATCGAATTGAAAAAAATGGCAAGACAATTGAATTTCCTGATTTACTAGCTATTGTGGCAGAAGCAGCTCCGGAAATTCGTTTTCGCTTTTCAACCTCGCATCCTAAAGATATGAGTGATCAAACTCTCGAAACTATTGCCCGATATCCAAATTTATGTAAATCGATACATTTACCTGTGCAGTCGGGGAGCAATACGATATTAAAATTGATGAACCGAAAATATACACGCGAATGGTACCTGGAACGTATTGCAGCTATTCGTCGTATTCTACCTGAAGCATCTATCAGTACTGATGTGTTTTGTGGTTTCCACGGCGAAACGGAAGATGATCATCAGCAAACGCTTTCGCTATTGCGGGAGGTGAATTTTGATTTGGCGTTTATGTTTAAATACTCTGAACGACCAGGTACATTTGCGGCTAAGAATTTGCCGGATAACATTACTGAAGAGGAAAAACTACGTCGTCTGGCTGAAATTATAGAAGTACAAAGAGAGCTCACTAACCAGGGAAATCAACATGATGTAGGGAAAACTTTTGAAGTCCTGGTTGAAGGTTTTTCAAAACGATCAAAAGAACAACTTTTTGGACGTACATCTCAAAATAAAGTAGTAATTTTCCCCCGTCTTGGTCGTCGCATAGGTGAAACGATCCATGTAAGGGTTTTAAGTGCTTCTTCGGCTGCGCTTATCGGTGAAGTGGTTGAGTAATATTCTGTATTTTAGAAAGTTACTTTAATTAAAGAATTTTTTCCGTAATAACTTGCAGTATCGAAATCAAAATACTAATTTTGTGGAACTTTGCAAGAAAGCTTTTATTTGTTGTAACCTGTTGGTTGCCTATATTTTAAAATTACAAACTACTAAATAAATTTCAAACTAAAACAAAAATCTATGTGGTTAATTGATTCCTCTATTGGGCGAAAGCTTATTATGAGTATTACGGGGGTATTCCTCGTGTTGTTTTTACTGTTTCACAGTTGCATGAATATCGTGGTGATTATTTCGCCTGCAGGATATAATGCAATTTGTGCCTTCTTAGGAGCTAACTGGTATGCTCTTCTGGGTACTTCGGTGTTGGCAGCTGGTTTTGTTATTCATATTTTGTATGCATTGTTTTTGTCGTATCAAAACATGCGTGCCCGTGGAACAGAACGTTATGCTGAAACAAGCAGCCAAAAAGGAGTTTCGTGGTCTTCACGTAACATGTTGGTATTAGGAGCTATTGTTTTTGGTTTCCTTGCTTTGCACATGTACAACTTTTGGTTTAAAATGCAATTTGCTGAAATTTCAGGCATGAAAACCGGTGATTTTGAAGCTTCTAATGGTGCTGCTTATGTAGCTCAGTTATTTAGTTGTAAAGCTTATTGTGGAATTTACATTGTTTGGTTGGCTGCATTGTGGCTTCACCTGACTCATGGCATTTGGAGTGCTTTGCAAACAGTTGGTTTGAATAATAAAATCTGGTTGCCTCGTGTGAAAGTAATTGCAAACATTATTTCAACTGTTGTGATTTTGATGTTTATGTCAATCCCTGTGTATTATCTATTAGGATGCGGTTCTTGTAGCATTTAAAATGGTAAATTCTTGGCAAGCCACCAGGTAAGCCGATTAGTAAATCAAAAAAAAATAGTAAATTATAATATGGCAAAGAATCAAGAATCTACTGCGGTAGACGGAAATAAAATAGATGCTAGAATCCCTGAGGGACCATTAGCAGAAAAGTGGAGTAATTATAAAGCTCACCAAAAGCTGGTAAATCCGGCAAACAAGCGTCGTCTTGATGTTATTGTGGTTGGTACTGGTTTGGCAGGAGCATCAGCTGCAGCGTCGCTTGCTGAATTGGGCTTTAATGTGTTAAACTTTTGTATTCAGGATTCACCTCGTCGTGCACACTCAATTGCCGCACAGGGTGGTATCAATGCTGCAAAAAATTATCAAAACGATGGTGACTCTGTTTACCGTCTTTTCTATGATACTATCAAAGGTGGTGACTACCGTGCACGTGAAGCTAACGTTTATCGTCTGGCTGAAGTGTCAAATAGCATTATCGATCAGTGTGTGGCTCAGGGTGTTCCTTTTGCACGTGAATACGGCGGTTTGTTAGATAACCGTTCATTTGGTGGTGCTCAGGTATCACGTACGTTCTACGCTAAAGGACAAACAGGACAACAATTATTGCTGGGAGCTTATTCAGCTTTAAGTCGTCAGATTGGTAAAGGGTCTGTAAAATTATATTCACGTTATGAAATGTTGGATGTAGTTATTATTGATGGTCGCGCCCGCGGTATCATTGCCCGTAACCTTGTAAGCGGAAAAATTGAGCGTTTCTTCGCTCATGCAGTTGTGGTTGGAACAGGTGGATACGGAAACACGTTCTTCCTTTCTACTAACGCAATGGCATCTAACGGTTCTGCTGCAATTCAAATGTACAAGAAAGGAGCTTATTTTGCAAATCCTGCTTATGCTCAGATTCACCCTACCTGTATTCCTGTTCATGGCGAATTTCAATCGAAACTGACATTGATGTCGGAATCACTTCGTAACGATGGTCGTATCTGGACTCCAAAGAAAAAAGAAGATGCTGAAGCTATTCGTGCAGGTAAGAAGAAACCAACCGATTTAAAAGAAGAAGACCGCGATTATTATCTGGAACGTCGTTATCCTGCTTTCGGTAACCTTGTACCTCGTGATGTTGCATCCCGTGCAGCTAAGGAACGTTGTGATGCAGGTTATGGAGTAGGAAACACCGGATTGGCTGTTTATCTAGACTTCTCGGATGCAATCAATCGTCTGGGCGAAAACGTGGTTCGCGCCCGTTACGGTAACCTTTTCCAAATGTACGAAAAGATCGTTGACGAAAATCCATACCATACACCTATGATGATTTACCCTGCTATCCACTACACGATGGGTGGTATCTGGGTTGATTATGAACTACAAACTTCAGTAAAAGGACTATTCTGTATCGGTGAAGCCAACTTCTCCGATCACGGTGCTAACCGCCTGGGTGCTTCGGCATTGATGCAAGGTTTGGCAGACGGATACTTCGTATTACCATATACTATCCAGAATTATCTGGCAGATCAGATTCAGGTTCCACGTTTGAGCACTGAACTTCCTGAATTCGAAGAAGCTGAAAAAGCAGTGAATGATAAGATCAAAAAACTTATGAGTATTCAGGGTAAAGAATCGGTTGATCATATTCACCGTAAACTTGGATTGATTATGTGGGATTTTGTCGGAATGGGCCGTAACAAAGCCGGTTTGGAAACTGCGTTGGAAAAAATCAAAGAAGTTCGTGAGGAATTCTGGACTAATGTTTATATTCCGGGAAAAGAAGTTGATTTGAATAATGAATTGGAAAAAGCACTTCGTTTGGCTGACTTTATCGAAATTGGTGAATTGATGGCACGAGACGCGTTGATGCGCGAAGAATCGTGTGGTGGTCACTTCCGCGAAGAATATCAGACACCCGAAGGTGAAGCATTACGTAACGATGAAGATTTCTCATTTGCTTCGTGCTGGAAATTTTCCGGCGAAGGAAAAGAACCTGAATTGTTGAAAGAAGTGTTGGATTATGAATTTATCCACCGTCAACAACGTAATTATAAATCTTAGAAAGGGTAAACAAGTTTACGAGTAAACGAGTACACAGTTAATTGGTAAAAAATAAATTATTCTTAAGAAGCTATGTCAACACATAAGGACTTGAATGTTTGGAAAAAATCAATGAACCTGGTTATTCTTACTTACAGGCTTACTAATCAATTTCCTAAAGAAGAATTATTTGGTTTGGCTTCGCAAATGCGTAGGGCTGCCGTGTCCATTCCTTCAAATATTGCCGAAGGACATGGGCGAAATTCGGATAAAGAATTGATTCGTTTCTTGTTTATTTCGTTAGGTTCAGCTTCTGAATTGGAAACTCAAATTTTGCTTTCAAATAAGTTGGATTTTCTAAAAGAAGAC
>Ga0224521_1000139_pt1 | contig 24374 bp, 23 predicted proteins | sample CFST0metaG_FD_182731 | JGI IMG/M metagenome (GOLD analysis project Ga0224521, IMG submission 182731) | Peat soil microbial communities from Stordalen Mire, Sweden - C.F.S.T0 | ecosystem: Environmental > Terrestrial > Soil > Wetlands > Peat | place: Sweden: Norrbotten County, Stordalen Mire... | reverse complement strand
ATCCGCATGTTATACAAAATGCAGAAGTATTCAAGGATAAAAATGGTAAACAGGTTCCGGTGTTTTATTCGTTGGGAAATTTCATATCAAATCAGCGCGAGTCAAATAATAAAGGTGGACTTATGTTGAAGATAGACATTAATACACATTCCAAAAGAATAGTAAATGCTTCTTATTTACCGGTTTATGTTCACCGAGGAAAATTGAATGGTAATTTTCAATTTCATTTAATTCCGACAACTGATTTTGAAAAGAATTCTTCGTCTTTTGCTTTATATAAAACAGATAGTCTTTCGTTGATTGAATTCGATAGAAAAACCCGTGATAGATTGTCAAATATCAAATTAATTCAATAGATTTTGAAATCAACAGTAAATGAAGTTCTTAATGAACTGAAGTCATTATCAACTCCCGAACATTTTGCGAAACTATCTCATTTTGGAATTAATGATGACAGAGCTTATGGTGTTAAGATTCCTTTATTAAGACAATTGGCAAAAAAAATAGGAAAACATCATGAACTGGCATTGGAGCTCTGGAATACGGAGATTCATGAAGCACGTTTATTGGCTTCGATGATTGAAGATTCTAAATTATTGACAGAAAAACAGTTTGATGCATGGGTTAGTGATTTTGATTCGTGGGATATGTGTGACCAATGTTGTAGTTTGCTAGGTGATACGCAATATGCACTTAAAAAAATTGATGAGTATTCGCTTTGTTCAGAAGAATTTGTAAAACGAACTGCTTTTGTTTTGATATGTCAGCAAGCTGTACATCATAAAGAAGTTGATAATGAGCAGTTTTATTATTTTCTGAATATTATTGAACGTGAAGCCTGGGATGATCGAAACTTTGTACGAAAAGCAGTGAATTGGGCATTACGTCAAATAGGGAAACGAAACGAGCTGTTACGATTAAAAGCCATTGAAACTGCTGAACGGATTTTAAAACAGAATTCTAGAGCATCCAGATGGATTGCAACTGATGCTTTGCGTGAATTAAAGAGTGAAAAGGTGATTGACTATATCGCTAAGAGACGACAATAGTTTAAAGGTTTGACATAAAAATGGCTGAAATCTGAATTAATTATCAGATTTCAGCCATTTTATGTTTGAACTAATTCATTTATTATTTATCGTTGAATGCCTGATTTTTTATCATCTTGTCAACATCGTAAGGTGCGGGTTCGCCTCCCAGATATGTATGGAACCAATCCAGATGAGCATTGTAATACAATGGCATTGATTTTACATTGCTTGGCCAGTGTCCGTCATTCTTCAGAATAATCAGGCGCGAAGGTATGCCGAGTGTCTGAAGGGTGGAAAAGTACTGGATACTTTGTGTATAACACACACGGAAATCGAGCTGACCTGTCATGATTAAAGTTGGAGTAGCAAAATTCTTTACATATTCCGATGGTGAGAATTTTTTGTATAAATCGGAGCTCCATGGCTGACCCTGCAATTCGAAGTTCGGGAACCAGAGTTCTTCTGTTGTTCCCCACATAGAGCGCAAGTCATAAAGACCCATCATGGATGCCAGACATTTGAATCGTTTTGTTTGAGCTTGAAACCAGTTCATCATATATCCGCCGTACGACCAGCCCATGGCACCCATACGGGTTGAATCAACATACGAAAGATTAGCTAGTGCATCGGTTACTTTCATTAAATCAGTAAACGGTTTACCGCCCCAATCACCCGATATGCCACGGGTAAAGTCCTGCCCGTATCCTGTTGACCCGGTAGGATTAGCAAAAGCCACAACATAACCTGCACCCGGATAAACCTGCCAGTCGCCGCGAAATGAATTCATCCACTGCATTTGAGGTCCGCCATGAACATTTAATATGAGCGGATACTTTTTATTCGGATCGAAGTTATGAGGCTTCACTATGAAAACTTCCAGCTTTTTGCCATTGGCACCAACTACCCACATGGTGTCTGCAGGGCGAATATCTACAGCGTTCTCAAGTTCCTCGTTGTAAGCAGTTAATTGCGACACTTTAGTGTTGTTGGGGAGTTTGAAGCGATATAGCTCTGTAGGTTTTCCAACAGAACTGGCCGTGAAGTATACATAGCCTTTTTTATCCATGTCAAAGCTATAAATGGACTTCTCACCACTTACAGGAATTATCTTTTTGGAAGCAATGTCAATTTTATAAATAGGCTGATAACCCTGTACATCGCCTAAAAAATAGATAGATTTTGAATCAGTATTCCATTTATAGTCGTTCACCCAATTGTCGAACGATTCGGAAATCATGTTTGTTTCCTTAGTCTGACGATTGTACAAAGCTAAACGGAATAAATCCGATTCGTATCCGGGAATTAATTGTTTCCGGTAAGCAATGTATTTTCCGTCGGGTGAATAAGTCGGCGATCCGTCCCATGCTTTGTTTCCTGCAGTGATATTCACAGCTTCACCACCTGTAACAGGAACCAGAAACAGGTCGGCGTTAGTTGATGCTTCAGGATGTGTGTCGTGATTGGAAACATAGCAAAGCTCTTTGCTGTCGGGGGAAAAAGTGTAGCCAATGCCACCACCCAACATAAATACAGGCGAAACAAACTTGTCGGGAGTCAGGTCGGTATACGTGTTGGTTTCTACATTGAAAACGATGATGTGTGAAGCCTTACCTGCTGCGTAATCAGTCCAGTGACGGAAAAGTAGTTGATCGGCCACATAGGCCTGCACCGGACCGTTGGTAGCCAGTGAATCAGTCAGTGCATTCTTTTTACTATCGGCACCACATTCGGGATATACTTCGGCTGAAAAAGCTATTAGCTTATTGTCCGGCGACAAAACAGGATCGTTTACACCCATCGAAAAGTCAGTGATTTTCTTTGACTGATTATCGGCAAACGTGTACAGATAAACCTGTGTGCTACCCGATGCCGACGATGTGTAGTATAGACTTTTACTATCGTTTTTCCAGGTAGGGTTGCTGTTTCCTTTTCCGGTAGTTGTAATTTGTTTTTTGTTTTGCCCGTCAGAATCCATTACGTAAATGTCAGTCAACGATTTGCCTTTCTGTAAATCAGAGTTGGTTACTGTAAATGCTATATGCATCCCGTCAGGCGATAAAGCGGGAGCTCCTACAGACCGGACTTTGTATAAGTCTTCAATAGCGAATGCCTTTTTCTGACCCACGACAGTTGCTGCCGACAGACCGATAAAAGCGCACAATAAGTAAATAGTTTTTCTCATTTAAATATGTTTTTAGTTTGCGATATAATTAATTGCAAGTTGGGAAAATAACCCAATAAGCTTAAATATTTAAATACGACCCTATTTCGGATTGAAATAGGAATACTTATGCAAAAGTAGTAATTTAGCGTTAATAAATTGTAATAGTAACGGCTAAAATAACTATATTTGCACTTTAAATAAAGTCTACAAATCGCATTAAATCAATATGGCACAAGCTCTTTTTATTATCATTATAGTTATTCTCGTACTCGATTTTGGGCTAGAACGTTATCTGGCCTTCTTAAATATCAAACAATCAGGCAAAGAGCTTCCGGCACTTTTAAACGATATATACGATGCTGAAAAATATGCCAAACAGCAGGATTATTTCCGTACCAACTCACGGTTTGGTATGCTGACAAGCAGTTTCAGTTTTATTATTATCCTGATAATGTTTGCTTTTGGAGGTTTTTCCTGGGTAGATGGTTTAGTTCAACAGCATGTTCAAAGTCCTATATGGGCACCTATCATATTCTTTGGAATTTTATATTTTGCAAACGATATTTTGAGCATTCCTTTCGATATTTACGACACATTTGTGATTGAACAAAAATTTGGTTTTAATAAAGTTACTCCAAAACTCTTTGTTCTCGATAAATTAAAAGGATATGGAATGACACTGATTCTGGGTGGTGGTATTTTATTCTTAATTATCTGGATTTATACCCTCACACCAACTTATTTTTGGTTGTGGGCGTGGGCTGTAGTTACTGCTTTCAGCTTGTTTATGACCATGTTTTATTCGCAGATTATTGTTCCGCTATTTAATAAACAAACGCCACTGGGAGAAGGTGAATTGCGTACAGAAATTGAAAAATTTGCTTTAAAATCAGGCTTTAAGTTGGATAATATCTTCGTAATTGATGGTTCAAAACGTTCTACTAAAGCCAACGCCTATTTCAGCGGATTGGGTTCAAAAAAACGTATCGTACTGTACGACACATTGATGGATACAATGACTGTAGAAGAAATTGTGGCAGTACTGGCTCACGAAGTAGGTCATTACAAACACAAACACACACTGATTAATTTTCTTATATCCATTCCTTATACCTTGTTGCTCTTTTTTGCTTTTGGATTTATTTTACAAAGCGATGCTTTTGCGCAAGCTCTGGGTGGAACAGTAGCGTCATTTCATCTCAATGCTTTAGCATTTAGCATTTTGTATTCGCCCATTTCATTGGTATTGGATACAGCCATGAACGTTTTATCCAGAAAATTTGAATATCAGGCTGATGCTTTTGCTGCTAAATATGGTTATGCATCTCAATTGGAATCAGGATTGAAAAAACTGACGGCAACATCGTTAGGAAACCTAATGCCACATCCGTTGTATGTTTTCTTTCATTATTCACATCCAACATTGTATCAACGAATTACAGTTATTAATGGTAAATGATTAATACTGTTTATCAATTTAGATAATTAAATTCTTATAATTTATGATCCTCGGAATAATGGGTGCTATGCCCGAAGAAATGGACAAAATAATTGCTGCCATAAGTAATAAAATAATTGTGGAACGTGGCAGTAGAATTTATTACCGTGGTGATTTATACGGTCAGGAAGTAGTGGCTGTATTTTCTCGCTGGGGGAAAGTGGCTGCTGCAACTACAGCTACCAATATGATTCTGGATTTTAATGTTGATCGTATTGTTTTTACAGGAGTAGCCGGAGCTATTTCTCCACAGCTCAATGTAGGTGACATAGTGATTGGTCAACGATTATACCAACACGATATGGATGCACGTCCACTCATGCGTCGTTTTGAAATTCCACTAACAGGAAAGACATCGTACGAAACTCCGCAACAAAATGTGGATACTATGTCACAGGCTGTACATAACTTTTTGAAAAACAATAAAGAATTCAGAAAAATACTTGCTGAACAGGATATTACTAATCCAAAAATGTTGATTGGAGATATTGCCAGCGGTGATTTGTTTATTTCGAGTGCTGGAATGAAACAGGCACTGATTAAAAATCTTCCATCGGTAGTTTGTGCTGAAATGGAAGGAGCAGCAGTAGCTCAGGTTTGCGATGATTACGGTGTGCCTTTAATTGTAGTTCGGGTAATTTCTGATAGTGCGGATGAAGAAGCTCACATTTCAGCCATTGGTTTTGTAAATCAACATGCAGGTGATTACTCTTTATCCATTTTGAAAGAATATATTGCTATAATTCAGTAGAATAGAGTAGGAGAGAAAAATTTATATAAAAATCCCAAACAAGCTGTGGCTGGTTTGGGATTTTTCTTTTTGATTATCTATATGCTTTGTATTTTCTTTTTGCATCCCGAAGAATCCAGAAGATGACTATACTGATTAATGCTGCAAAAAAACACCAGACAGAGGTAAGATATTGCGTAAAGAATATTATGGTAATCAAACAGGATAATGACATTAGAATACCTAGCAAATGCGTTCTTTTAATACTTGAAATAAAAAGTGGTGTTATAGAAGCAATCAGGTATATTGCAAATGCTATCAGATGTAATGAGTTTGGAAAATTATCCTTATATTCAATATGATAACCCATTATTTCAGGTCTGACATTGAATGTGAATAAACAAAAGATATAATACAGCGATAAACTTATGCCCATTGTCAGAAATACCCATAGAAACTTACGCCTCTTTTTATCTTTTTCCATATATAGTACTGCCAACGGAACCATCACAGGCCAGAATACTTCAGCCATGACTAAATAGATATGGGTTGCCAGATTCTGATATTGAGCATATCCCGGATGTTGTAATATCAACCATACAAAACCTTCAACAATTTGTTGAAAACCAAAGAATAAAGGAATACTGGCAAATACAATCTGTGAAGGCTTATGTACTTTCAAGACTGTAGCAACACCAATGGTTGATATAATGACACCTCCTGCAAAGCTTGCTCCCGCTGAAAAACACATAAATCGGTTGTTTTAGTTCTATCCTTAATATTGAGAATTCGCAAAGGAACACTTATATATTGGATAAAACTATTTAAAGCCGCTTTATTATTGAAAATGTGTAAATTAACTCCAATCTTGTATAGATTTATGTTTAGATTTTCAAACTCTCAACATACAGTTCTTCCACCTTGGTTCTTGCCCAGGGAGTTTTACGTAAAAACTTAAGACTGGAACTAACGCTTGGATTCTCATAAAAACAATTTATACGAATACGCTCAGCAAGTTCTTCCCAACCATAGGTTTCGACCAATTGTTCAACAATCATTTTTAATGTAATACCATGCAGTGGGTTATTGGGTTGAGTAGTCATAATGAACAAGTGTTTAATGCGTCGATATTTAGTTTGAACTTCATTCTATCTTTTAATTATTTAGACCCTACTTTCGTATATATAACTATAAAATCCCAGAGGAAATGGCATAATATGATCAGTTTTATATTTCTGTATTTATAATAATATACAGCAAATATCAACCCCAAACATAAAGGGATAAGCATCTGACCAATTGTGCCATAAGATATATGCAAAATTCCAAAAATAATAGCAGAAACAGCTATTGATACTGACGGTTTATTAATAAGCATTTCCAGTCTGGTCAGCATGTATCCTCTACAGATTAATTCTTCTGTTATGCCTGCGGTAAATGGAACCAATAAAATGAGTAACTTGTTTTTTTGTATAATATGCATCAACTTATCAGTAATATCACTTTTATTATTTAATCCCATTAGTTTTACACTTACCCCAACTATTATAGCACAAACCAGCGATAGAAACATGATTTTAAAAATGGATTTCAGGTAAAATGTAAAAGGATAACTCTTTTCACTCCAGATTAAAAACTGTTGTCTCTCAATTTTAATAGCATACAAAAACAGCAAGGCTAATACAACCCAAGGGTATAATTCTTTTAAATATAAGTACTTTGCATTAGATGGGAAAATAGTTAATCCTAAACAATTCAAAAAGATAGGTAATGCAAGCATAAAAATTGTTGCACTAATCCCAATAATAAGAATTGGTTTTTCAGGTTTTGGTAAGGTTTGATTCATGGTTTTTCTTATATTTGGGTCAAGAATAAGCATTCACCTCATCGACTTCTTCCCAGTTTATTTTCTTATAAACATAAATCCGGTTCACGTAATAAATGGCAATAAGATAAACGGGAATTAGGAGCAAATTGGCAAAGTTGAACCAACGTAATAAAAAATAATGCAAAAATCCCAAAGCTGCTGCTATAGACATCAATCCCATAATCCTTAGAAAAGCTGCTCCTCCCTGAGTAGCTATCTTATCCTGTGCAAATGGAAAACTGGGATTTTGACTATAATAGAATAACATGGTGATTAAATAGATTGCCAACAAAGCAATTAATACATCAGGAATTATTCTATATCCCCAAACACAGCAAATAACGACGGATAATACCAAATAAAAAGGTATAAAAAAACGGGCAAAAGCAGCTTTGATAAATCCTTTAAAGTAATCAGCAGGCGAAGAAAGTGGCACTGTTTTGAAAACCCATGTGGCATGTTGATTATTCCCATTTAGCAATGAGGTTGGAAGAGTTGTTCCAATAAACATAAAAGCATAAAGTATTAATAAATACCGGGAACTGTGCACAAGTTCGTTTAAATCAAATGAATTATTACGAAAGAACTGAACAGCAACCATGATTAAAATAAAGCCAAGCGATGGCAAAAATGATTGCATAAATAATCGTTCGCGTCCCGTCATTGTCCAGACCAGTTTAAACGAAGCTTTTTCTTCGTGGCGCTGAACAAAAACGGCTAACATCATTCGGTACCAAAGGCTTTTGCGGGCTGTTTCAACTTTTACTTTCGAAACCCTGTCACCCTGTTCCAGATCCATTAGCTTTCTATTAAATACAGGAGTCAGGTATTTACCTGTGAAATAGATAGCTATTATCGGAATTATCAATGCTTCGGCAATGAAAATAAGGTGACGATAATCAAAAACAAAAGAAGTAAATGCTTCCACTAATCCTGAAAAGAATGCCGGTGGAACCAGATAAGTGTACCAGTGAACAGGTAATACCATATCCCGGATAAGTGTTTTGTCCACCATATTTACTCCCAACTGATAAGCCAACATAAACAGAATGGCTATAACTATCTGGAAATACATCAGCAGATTCTTCAGTTTTTCACCACTGGCAAAACGCATAATGACCAGATAAAGCATATTAGCTAAAAACAAAGTGAACAACACATTCAGGCATATTGTGAACGAAAATACCAATGCCGAAACAATCCCAAACTTAAAAATAGCCACAATGATGGATATAACCGAAAGATTAAAAGCCATCAACGACAAATACAGCAAAACATGTGCATTACGTGCCAGGCTTATGGTGTTTCCTTTGATAGGAAGTGGTTGTATGATCACATTTTCGGAAGTATCAAACAGAATGGTGGTAAATTCAGAAATAATCATCATAGCCATCATAGCCATTAAAAAAGTATGGGCAAAATAGTAATAGGTAAATGGCGATTTTACAATGATTAAGAACATGGCAAAGAATATCCCGAAAAAAATTTGTCCAAATGATTGTTTTATCAACGCATTCTCGGTTTCTTTCTTTGAATTGTTGCCGATACCTTTCATTCGCCGATTGTCCATAGTCAGCTTCAACTGCAGAATTCCGATAAACTGATTATAATCTGCACCCATTTTTTCGATAAACCAACGGAAGGGTTTAAAAAGCAAAAGTAAAAACTTTATCATACTGTTTATTTTTCGAATGCGTTGATAAATGCTTCTGCTTTCTCTCCGTGATTGGTGTTTCCTGTCAGGCGCGTGAACATTTTCTCCAGATTTTCATCATTCGAAAGCTTGTTTAGTTCATCAAACGATCCGTCGGCAATTACTTTTCCCTGATCAATAAGGATAATCCGATCAGATATTTTTTCAACCACATCCATTAGGTGCGAACTGTAGAAAACTGTTTTGCCCTCGCGAGCCAAATGAATAAGCATTTCTTTTACCATGATAACCGAATTAGCATCCAATCCTGATAAGGGTTCGTCCATAAAGATAAGATCAGGATTGTGCAACAAAGCCGAACAAATCATTACTTTCTGGCGCATACCTTTAGAAAATGTAGCAATGCGTTGGTTCAGATTTGATTTCATCTCAAAAATATTCATCAATGCTTCAGCTTTCGATCGGGTTAGTTCAGTTTCCAAACCTCGCATTTCGCCAATAAACTCCATAAATTCCATGGGAGTAAGAGATTCATACAAAACTGCATTTTCAGGTATATAACCCACTTGCTTTTTTATTTCGAGTGTGTGGGTACGAAGGTCTTTTCCGAAAATACTGATGTCACCTTCAAAGTCGTTTATTAAACCACATAGAATCTTTACGGTGGTTGATTTACCTGCTCCATTAGGTCCTATATAACCGATAATTTGACCTGAAGTGATTTCTAAATTTATACCATGTAGAACCTGCTTCTTTCCGTATTTCTTTTCCAGGTTATGAATTTGCACAATAGTTTGGTTACTCATCTTTTTAATTAAAATATTTAATGGTCAATAATGTTTAATACTATTATTTTTCAGTGGGTTTAATTTGTTTTTATTGAATCATTTTTATTTACAAAAGCATCCAACCTGAAGTCTTCCAATTCATTCGAAACTCCTGTTGAAATAATGAGGTTATCGGGAGAAATCAGATAATAAACCGGAATATCTTTGATAAAGAAGTTTTTATGAAAAATCTGGTCATTATCCAAGCCAAAGAATACATTAGTCCATTGCTTTTCCTGAATTAGATTCCGAACCTGTTCCTCATTTTCTTCGCTGACAGCCAGGAACACTATTTTATCTTTAAATCTTTCGGCCAACTTGTTGAGATGATCTAAAGATTTCACTTCAGCCGAGTTATAAGTTGCCCAGAAATCAAGAAATACAAATTTGTTTGTCAAATCGGGCAATTCATTATTTAGCATTTTTAATCCATTCATTGTCGGTGCTTTATCTCCAACAGCCAATTGCGAAAACACATTCCCTGAATATAGAAATGCAATGAGAACCAATGATAATACAGTTTGCTTTTTCATGTTTTTTTAGTTTAGTGATAATTAATAGGTAAATAGTTACGAGTAAATAGTTACAAGGTTTTAAATAATATCAATTACTTAGGTTTAAACATTGTGAGTTTATTTACCATCTCGTAATTCAATTGTCTTTCGATGTTTCTTCGATAATCAGACTTTTATCTTCCCAGTCCATAAAATCTTTGTAAAATTCTATGGCATTGTGCATAATCCAGTCAAGTTCAAAATCATTAGCCAAAGTGAAATGTATAGCTAACAAATGTCTCTCTGTTTCACCAAAGATATTTTTATAGGTAAATTCCTTTGTTTTAACTGATAAATTTTGTTCCACTGTATTTTCAACCAACAGAAAGAATTCCATGATGGTGTAACTTTGAATATGCTGTAATACATTACGACCTTCCAGTGTATCACCAAGATGCGAATTTCCATCAAGAAACACCCATTCAGGCAATGTCAGATTAATGTCTTTGTCCATAACAGTAGTTCATAATAAAGTTTGAATTCAAATAATAATTATAAGTAGACACAAGTAAATCGTAACGAATTACATGCTTCGACAAGTCCAGCACAAAATACCAATGGGGTTAAGTCTTATTCCAATTCCTCGTTATTCATTTCGGATTCCGTAAGCTCCAATAGTTTCACTGACTGAATAGCATTACCGGCAATACCTTTTATTGATGCATGCATATCAATGGTATTCACGGTAACTTTTTCTATCTGTTTTTCTCTCTTTTTCCAAATGCTTGCCATGGCTCTTTTTTCGCTTTCCAGGTCTGCTCTCATTTGTGTAAAACCTTCCACAATGGCTTCCACTTGCAAACGGAAAGTATTGCCTGTCAGATAGTCATAAAGCATATACATTTTATCGCCTTTGTTCTCTTGCGAGCTTACGGCAATGTTTATTTGAATAATCGTTTCTCTCAATACAGAACACAGTCCTTTGAATTCATCGTAGTTGCAAACCCAGATTCCATCCTTTAATCCCATACGATCCATATCCGAAGGCATCACTTCTGTAACCAGCACACCTATGTTGGCACCTTTCTCCCGAATGTCACCTTTAAACTTCTCTATCCAACTTGGTTGAAAGTCTTTGGTACGTTTACTTTCGTAATAGATGGTTCCACAGTTTTGAAGGGTGCGGGTGTTTACCACCTGAATGCAATCACCACCTCTTGCTCCCTTTTTAATTTCTTCAATAGTATCTAATGGAAACTGACTTGCCAGCCATTCTTCTATGGCCAGTTCCTGAACTTCACCCTGTAACTGCATAGAACCCTGTTCCTGCTTACGTTTCATTTCTTCGGTAAGTTTCCGTTGATCTTCCAGTTGCTTTTGAAGTTCTTTAAAGCGCAACTCGTTTTTATCTTCTTCCTGTTTTCTGATTTTTTCTTTTTCGGCTATCAGTGTCTCATTCAGATTCTTTTGAGCTTCAGCTTCGGCTATTTCTTTTAGTTCCGATTTTTCACGTTTGAGCTTTTCTATTTCAGCTTTACTGCGGTTAAGCTCTTTTACCTGTTCCGATTTTTCGTTTAGCTCCTTTTGCAAGGCATTAAGCTGTTCCGATTGCTCTTCCTGAATCTTTACTTTAAGCTTTTCTTCTATCTGTTTCCGGTCTTCTTTTAGTTGTTTGTCCAACCTATCCTGAAACATTTCGTTTTCCTGCTTTTTCTTTTGTTCAAAGAGTTCCTTAGCTTTATTCAGGCCATCAAACTCAGCATCGAATTTCTTCTTTTCTTCCGCTAACTGGTTCTGATATTTTTGTTGTATCTCGTTTTCCAACTGATGCGCCAGTATATCCTGAACATCAATGGATGTTCCGCAGTTAGGACATTTTATTTGAGTATTATCTTCCATATTATTATTTTTTATTTCAACAATTCACATGTAGTGACAGGTTGAAATCTGTACAGTTACATAGAAATTCAATTTTAATATCGGATTAGTAGAAAGTGCCTTATTATCCTTTGAAAATGAGTTAGCGTACAAATATACCTGTTGCATTAGCTCCTTTTGTTCCATCAGTTAGAGTTAACGGTATTTTATTTTTCCAGTATATTGCTACTGAATTATATGAAGCACTTGATTGAAAACCGGATATAAAAGTATCCTTTCCTTTCACCTGAATTGCAGTAGGATAAGCATTGTATACTCCATCAGAGATAGAAGTTGCGATTCCATTTTTCCAACAGGTAATGTTTGTTTTTGAATTTTCAATTGTTCCTACAACATAAATATCATTTTGAATTACATTCATCGATACAGCAACTGATTGCGCTCCATTTGATGGTAAAGTTGTAGCAACTCCGTTTTTCCAGTATTGAGCTGACCAACCACTATTACCCATAATTCCTCCGGCAACATAAATATCATTATTTACTACTGAAATGGCACTTGCGTCGGCGGATGAATAGGGGGTAGAACTGCTTGACAAGGTTGTAGCAACACCATTTTTCCAATATTTGGCAACAGTTTGTTTTGAAGAATTCATTTCAGTTCCTGAAATATATACATCAGTTCCAACTATGGTTATAGCTTTCGCTCCGGCAGAGTACATCCCGTCAGTCAATGAAGTTGCAATTCCATTTTTCCAATATTTGGCAACATTAACAGACCCATTACTTTCCGAACCAACAATATAAACATCATTTCCATTCACTAGAATACCATTTGCTTGAGCTCCGGCGGTGGCTCCTTGTGTTATAGATGTTGCCACACCATTTTTCCAGTATGTAATTTTCGAACCGGTAGAACTCCATATTGTTCCTGCAACATATACATCGTTACCGACAACTGTAATAGCACTTACATTAGCACTGTAGGACCCATCTGTAAGAGATGTGACTACATTGTTTTTCCATAGTTTAGGTATATAAATATCATAACCTTGTGAATCCTTTTTGTAAAATTCACTACCGATTACATAAACTGTATATTCATAATTAAAAGCTAATTCAGAGGAACTACCTGTTGTCGTAGTCACTTTTACCGGAAAAGTACCTTCGATCAATTCTGGAACTAATACAGTCAGGGTTGTAGGAGTACAACTTTCAACCGGAACAGCGATGCCATTGATAGTTACTTTATTGTCAGAAGGATTAGTACTGAAGTTTTTTCCGGTAATAGTCAATAAAGTATTATATCCTCCCAATGTCGGGGACAAGCTATTGATAATTGGAGTTAATATTGGGGCAGGGTTATCATCTTTTTTACACGAAAATAATATTACTGCCAACAGACATATTGTTAGATTAATTTTCATTATTTTTTTTACTTTAAACATTTATTTCTGTTTTCTACTACCTTTTAAATTTACTAACTCCAGCAAACCACTCTTGTTCAGCTTTAGGTTTCGAACGGGGTTAAGGGTAGTAATATAATTACAACACTGAATCATCCGGTTCTTTTAAGCTATCCTCATTCCATCTTGCCGGATTATCCGTTATGTAATTATAAATAGAATCATAGCTATCGGCATCTCTTACAATATGATCATGAAACGAACGTTGCCATTCAAAGTTCATATTGCCAAACAAATGGATTTGTTTGGATGATGTGGTTTTAAGAGCACCCATCAATTGCGAAACCGATTTTATTTTCATATCCTTACCTGAAACATCTTGCGGATTTATTTCAAATAATAAATGAATGTGATTTGGCATTACCTGCGAATTATGTATTTCAACAAATGGATATTGATTTTCCAACCAATTGATTTGTTCTTCCACGATTTCTCCAAATACATTCAATTCCATTTTATCATTGACAATTTTTCCCAGATGATGTGTCCGGTATCTACAACAAATCGTAATGAAATAAATGTTGTTTGATGTATAATCAAATCCCTTTTTTCTATTTCGTTTGCGGTTTTTCATTATGCATCCAATTTCTATTTGTTGGACATATTATGTTATAACATGATAATGTTTTTTATATTATTAGACGGGTCTCGACCTATCTGATTAATAAAACATGTGATTGAATATACGTCATTCATTCTTTATTGGGTTACATCATTGGACAGGTCTCGACCTGTCCCTACAACCCCCGATCAAATGATTGAACCTTATTGTGTTATATTGCACCTTTGATAATATGGTTTATTCTATTATCTCCACAAATCTAACGTAGGGACAGGTCGTGATCTGTCTGATTAATAAAACATGTGGTTGAATATATGCCTTCATTATTTATTTGGTTGCATCATTGGACAGGTCTCGACCTGTCCCTACAAACCATCATCAAATGAATGAACCGTATTGCATTATATTGCATCTTTAATAATATGGTTTATTCTTTTATATCCACAAATCTCACGTAGGGACAGGTCTCGATCTGTCTGTTTACATAAAATAGGTGATTGAATATATTCCATTCATTATTTATTGGGTTGCATCATTGGACAGGTCTCGACCTGTCCCTACAACCCGTGATCAAATGATTAAACCGTATTGTATTATATTGCACCTTTGATAATATGGTTTATTCTATTATATCCACAAATCTCACGTAGGGACAGGTCGCGACCTGTCCGTTTAAATAAAAAAGGTTTTATTTATCAAATATCATATCTCAATCCCAGTTTTACCAGTCTGTTCTTAGTTTTATTCGGACTAAAACCCTCTTTGAAGATAGGTGATAAGTATTGTTGGAAAGCTGCAACAATCGAAATCTTTTCTGTCATTTTATAACGAGCCTGCAACTGTGCTGCAATACTTAGTTTTGAAAACATATAATCATCGGTAACACTACTTGAATGAACCAATAAACCGGGAAGCATACCACCACCCACATAAAGCTTTCTTTTTATTGGCTGATAAAATACCGAAACAGGTATTGATAGGTAGGTTAAACCAAAATCACTTTTTAATCCGGTTCTATAATAACTATCGGGAGGAACAGGCATTGTAACATTACTTACAGGTAAATACATTGATTCATGCGTAAGAACAATATCCCGATTAAATTTAATCAACGTCAATTCCAATCCGCTTTCCAGACTGAAGTCATTTTTCAATTCTGCTTGCAGACCCACCATAATGTTTCCACCCGCGATGCCTTTATAGTTTTCGTTATACGTGTCTTTCATGTACAGAGTATAAGTAGTTGCTGGATCGATAGACTGACTTCCAACTATCTTTTCTGACTTAGGTATTAGAGACATATTACCCGAAGCTTCTATAAAAAAATGAATCTGAGCCTGTAAACTAAAAACCAGAAATAGTGTATAGGTTAGTAATAATAATTGTTTTTTCATTCAGACAATTTTAAAATGTGTTTCTATATTCTTTTTTCTTCTGTTCTTTATCTATCTTTTCTTATATCAACTTCAAACTTCTAAAGGGGCTTAAATATACTTGACTTCTTTTGATAAATTGAACTAATTTTTCCCGCTTCGCGGTAATTTTTTTATTTCACATAAAGTTTTGAATAAATCAGCAATCTCCTTAGAGTCAGCTTTTGTAAATTCAATAAATTTACAATCTATGTTATTGATTAAATATAAATCCTGAGGTTTAAAATTCATTTTATTCTCCAAACTTTCTAAGAGATATTTTTCAATATCAATATAAATATTTTCTTTATTTCCAATTCTACATCCTTTAAAATTGACATTTAAAACAACACATTTAAAACTGACATTATTAAACTCATTTCCTAAAAAATCACACTTAGTCAAATACTTCGTTTCTGAAAAAGTTATATCAGAAAGATTTGAAACTAAAAATTTACTTTCAATTATTGTTGTTTCCTTAAAAGAACAATTATTAAACATACAACAGATGAAAATCGTATTATATATGTCAAGTTCATCAAAAGAAACATCAAAAAACTTGCAGTTAATAAAGGTGGCTGAAAAAATTTCTTTATTGCCTTCAGAAAAGTATTTATTTTTAAATATCGTATTTTTAAACTCAATAAATCTAAACCTGGAACTAAAAGTTTTTATTCCACGCATACTATTATCTTCAAAAAATGAACTTTGAACTTCTACACTTGAAAGATTTGCTCCATCAAGTATACAATTTTTCATAGAGCTAATTATTGCAAAAGATAAATTTGCATTTTCAAAATTACAAAATTCAATAGTTTGACCTGCAAGATTAGAACTACTTAAATCTGCTTCTAATCCTATAAAGGGATTATTATTATCTATCTTAAATAAATATGTTATTATAGTTCTGATTACAGTTGAATTGAAGTCGTTTGCAGTTTTCTTATAAATACTTGTCTCACTACGAATATAACTATTTAAAATATTAAATACCACCTCACTATATTTGTATTTATCTTCTTTTGCTATTTGATAAAGTTCTGCAACTCCACCAAGTATTATTGGTTCTTTATCATTTCCTAAATGCTCGATTGCATTTTTGAATCGTTCATCTATCTGTGACTTTCGAGATAACTCTAACTGCTCGCCTTGCTTAATAACACTTTTTTCTGTTATCAAAGCTCTCCTGTTCGATATTATAAGACCATAAAATATACCAATACCTCCTAAGATACTTAACAATAATTTAGTCAATTCACCAACTCTATCACTATTTGATGGGAATAAGAAAAAAGACAACTGATTATGAAAAGGATAATAACCCAATATAAGTACTCCAACTAAAATAATTAAAAAAATGTCCCAAAACTTTTTCATCAATATTTTTATTTAATTAAAATAATCAATTAACTCGTTTTTATTTATGAGCACCTTAAATTCTCAAAGTTTCATAACGTTCTTTCCGCCCCAAAAATACGAAAAAAAATTATCCGCTTAACACAATTAGCAGAAAAAGTTTTAAACAATCTGAATGAAAAAGCAACTCAGATAAAGCAAAAACCGCTCTGATTTCAGCGTCAGAGCGGTTTTTTGTAGGGTGGGAGTGTGTACGATGTAAAACGGTGGTTTACATTACATAACTGATAATTTCAGTTGTCTTTTTCTGCACATATCAGAAAAACAATGTTATCCAATGTGGTAGGCAGACATTATCGTGCAGTCATATTTTTGTCTTTATATTTGTTAATTTATTGCTGTTTTATTGAAATAGGGAGGAGTAGGGGGCAAAAATATTAAAAATTAACTTTACGAGTTCTTTAAATTGGTTTACTTCTTTAATCTGCTTTTAGTGAAATCAATCCAGAAACCAAAGAAATATCGACTAAAAACAGCCTTATAATTCGTGTAGATTCATTTTAGTTATTTTAATCCGGCTATTGTTGATTTGAAAAAAATATTTTATTGGTTGCTGTAAGAATATCATTATCCGGGATTTATATATTTGTTTTTTATCTGATTAATGAATGATTAGCCTCCTCTACAAGGCTTAGATTGCCTGAGAATCGCGTAGAAATTTATTCCTGCAACATAGTTCGAAATTACGTGTACAGTTTTTCCTATAATTTATATTATGTATAATAGAATAGTGCTACTTCATTTGATTAACAAATAAGTCCTGCTCTCCCGTATTTCTCATTTTTTTACTACTTACTACAAACCACCGACTACATACTATCCTCAACCTACTGCTTAGATGAAACTTTATGAGTACTTTTGCCGCCTCAATAAGAAAACTAATAAATGAGCAAAGAACCAAAATGCCCTAAGTGTGGTATGGAAAACACTTATTTCGATTCGTCAACCGACCTGTATGTATGTCCGGATTGCAGTCATGAGTTTACAAATGTAGCTGTTACTGAAGAAGTTGAAGACAAAACACCCCGCGATAGCAATGGTACTGAACTGGTAACCGGCGACAGTGTAATACTAATTAAAGACCTGAAAGTCAAAGGCTCAACTCTTGTACTAAAACGTGGAACCAAAGTGAAATTTATCCGCCTAACCGAGGATCACGAAGAAGTTGACTGTAAAATAGAAGGAACAAGCTTTGTGTTGAAGACTTGTTTTTTGAAGAAATAAGAAAAAGAACCCCAAACCCCTTAAGGTGCTTAAGGAATGTATACCAGAGTTTTATCAGTTATCAGATTATTAACTTAAGTACAAGCTTACTTACCTCCCTTTAAGAGGCATTGAGTGGTAAAATAGAGAATAATAAAGCCTTTAAACATTTCTGTTTAAAGGCTTTATTTTATAATATTTATTGTTTAACAAACTCTTTCTTTAAGCCCCTTTAGGGGTTTGGAATCATTAATTATTTTATTTTTCTTTTATATCCACAATCAAATTCAGTTCATCCAGTTGTGCCTGAGCAATGGTTGATGGTGAATCGGCCATTACGTCGCGTCCCGAATTATTTTTAGGGAATGCTATACAGTCGCGGATGCTGTCTAATCCGGCAAACAAAGACACTAAACGGTCTAACCCGAATGCCAATCCTCCGTGTGGAGGCGCTCCATATTGGAAAGCACTCATTAAGAATCCGAACTGTGCTTCAGCTTGTTCGGGTGTAAATCCAAGATGTTTAAACATTTGGTGTTGCAATGCACTATCGTGAATACGAATTGAACCACCGCCCAGTTCTACACCATTGATAACCATATCATAAGCAGTAGCACGTACAGCTCCCGGATCAGTTTCCAACAATGGAATATCGTCTAAGTTTGGAGACGTAAACGGATGGTGTGTAGCGTAGAAACGTTGTGTATCTTCGTCCCATTCAAAGAGTGGGAAGTCGATAATCCACAGGGGTGCAAATACATCCTTATTTCTGAAACCTAACCTCGCTCCTATTTCCAGGCGTAATTCACACAAAGCTTTTTGAGTTTTACGTTTTTCACCGGCCAGTATTAAAATCAAATCTCCGGCTTGTGCATGGAATAAAGAAGCTATTTGTTTTAAATCATCAGCCGAATAGAATTTATCTACCGACGACTTGAAAGTTCCATCAGCTTCACAACGAATGTAAACCAGCCCCTTTGCTCCTATTTGCGGACGTTTTACGAAGTCAGTCAATTCATCCAATTGCTTGCGGGTATATCCGGCGCAGCCCGTTGCACAAATGCCACCCACATAAGGTACACTATCGAAAACCACAAAGTTACGTCCGGAAACAGCTTCTTTCAATTCTACGAACTTCATCTCAAAACGAATATCCGGTTTGTCCGAACCATAATATTTCATGCCATCTTCCCAGGTCATACGGGGAAATGCTTCGGTAAAATCAACGTTTTTTACGAATTTGAACAGATGTTTCATCATTCCTTCGAAAAGGTTCAACACATCTTCCTGTTCTACAAACGACATTTCGCAGTCTATTTGCGTAAACTCAGGTTGGCGGTCGGCACGCAGATCTTCATCACGGAAACACTTGGCAATTTGGAAGTAACGGTCGAAACCTGAAACCATCAACAATTGTTTGAAAAGCTGTGGTGACTGTGGTAAAGCATAAAACTCACCCGGGTTCATACGCGATGGCACCACGAAATCGCGGGCACCTTCGGGTGTGGAACCAATCAATATAGGTGTTTCTACTTCCAGAAAGTTCATCTGGTCTAAGTAGCGACGTAGTTCAAAAGTAATACGATGACGTAATTCCAGGTTTTCACGTACATTGTTACGACGTAAATCCAGGTAACGGTACTTCATACGGATATCGTCTCCACCATCCGTATTTTCTTCGATAGTAAACGGTGGTGTTTTTGATTCGTTCAATATACTTAGCTCCGAAACAAGTATTTCTACTTCACCGGTTTCTATATTAGCATTCTTGTTGCTGCGTTCAGCCACTTCTCCACTAACCCGGATCACATATTCACGTCCCAATTTATTGGCTACATCAAATAATGCAGCATTGACATCCTGATTGAATACCAATTGAGTTATTCCGTAACGATCACGAATATCGACAAAAGTCATTCCGCCCATTTTGCGTGTGCGTTGTACCCAACCCGATAAGGTTGTTTGTTGTCCTACGTTAGTCTGGCGAAGTTCGCCGCAAGTGTGTGTTCTATACATAGAAAAATTAATTTATTATTAATAATGCCCAATTCATAATTAATTGATGTCTAATTAAATAAAAAAAGATGTCAACAAATATAAGAATTCAGCAACTTAATGTTTTGAGTTGTAACAACTCTTTTTTCGAAAAACAGATAACAAAAGTACTAAAAAATACTTATTAAAAAGTTATATTAATGCATTTTAGCACAAAAAAAGATGTAAAGAAATATCCTTTCTCTACATCTTAATTATGTATTATGAATTGTAAATTTCGAATTATGCTTGAGTTAACTCAGGGCTTATTTTCTTTACAAGTCCTTTCAATACATCACCCGGTCCTAATTCAATAAATTCTGTTGCACCGTCGTTAACCATATTCTTTACGGTTTGAGTCCAACGTACAGGAGCAGTAAGTTGTGCAATCAGATTTTGTTTAATAGCTTCCGCTTCAGTTTGTGGATAAGCGTTTACGTTTTGATAAACAGGACAAACCGGTGTGCTGAAAGTAGTTGCATTAATAGCAGCTTGCAGTTCTTCGCTGGCAGGTTGCATTAACGGTGAGTGAAATGCACCTCCAACCGGAAGTTTCAACGCACGCTTAGCTCCTTTTTCTTTCAATAACTCACACGCTTTATCAATTCCTTCGATAGAACCCGAAATAACCAATTGTCCGGGACAGTTATAGTTAGCAGGAACCACGATAGCATCTTTAATGCCTTCGCAAACTTCTTCAACTACTTCGTCGCTCAGTCCAAGCACTGCAGCCATGGTAGAAGGTTCTTTTTCACAGGCTTTTTGCATAGCCATAGCACGTGCGTAAACCAGTTTCAATCCATCTTCGAACGATAATGCACCGGCAGCAACCAGAGCTGAAAATTCACCCAATGAGTGGCCTGCAACCATTTCAGGTTTAAAATCGTCACCCAATACGATTGCTGAAATTACAGAATGAAGAAATACAGCAGGTTGAGTGACTTTTGTTTGTTTCAAGTCTTCAGGAGTTCCTTCGAACATGATATCCGTAATACGGTATCCGAGAATATCATTCGCTTTTTCGAAATATTCTTTTGCTAAAGGTGATTGATCATAAAGGTCCTTGCCCATTCCTACAAATTGAGCGCCCTGACCCGGAAATACATAAGCTTTCATATTATTTTAGTTACAAGTTACAAGTTACGAATCACAAGTTTTAAAACAAAACCCGATTATTCAGTAACCATACACAGTTATTTAATTATTTATGCTGAATGACAATCAACACAGATTGTTTTGAAACGGAGCGCAAAGATAATATTTTAAATGCATAACTCATAACATTAAATAGCAAATATCCTTATATGACTGGTTTACAATTAATATTACAGTCAGTTAGTCAAAGAAATAATGATATTTTCAGATACAGATTATTTCTAGTAAATTTGCAACATACTAATAAGAAGTAAATGGAACAGATTATAAAATATTTCCCAAATCTTACGGATATTCAAAAGTCTCAATTTGAAGCACTTTATGATTTGTATTTTGAGTGGAATGCTAAGATAAACGTAATTTCACGCAAAGACATTGAGAATCTGTACGAACATCATGTACTGCACTCGTTGGCTATTGCCGAAATTATTCGTTTTCAGCCTGGTTCTGCTATTTTGGATGTTGGAACCGGTGGTGGTTTTCCCGGAATTCCATTGGCCATTTTGTTTCCTCAATCAAGCTTCGTTTTGATTGATTCCATCGGCAAAAAGATTAAAGTAGGAACAGAAGTTGCAACGGCTATCGGCTTAAAGAACATCACTTTAAAGCACCTACGGGTACAGGATGAAAAAGGCAAGTTCGACTTTGTAGTAAGTCGTGCTGTAATGCCTTTGGGCGATCTGGTAAAACTGGTACAAAAAAATATCAGCAAGAAGCAAATCAATGCATTACCTAACGGTCTTATCTGCCTGAAAGGTGGTGAATTGCAGCAAGAAATTCAGCCCTATAAGAGTTTTGCCGAGCTATTTGAAGTAAGCGACTTTTTCAACGAAGAGTTTTTCAAAACAAAGAAGGCTGTATATGTACCTCTATAAATGGTTAATTGTCAGTGATAAATGATAAATGGTTAATCTCTTGAAAATCAACCTAGCAACATACTTGCTTTCATTCTCTTTACAAACTTTACAACTTTATAAACTTTCAAACTATTTTATAAATGACAATTAAAACATTCATATTCAATCCTTTTCAGGAAAATACATACTTGCTTTTCGATGAAACAAAAGAAGCAGTACTCGTTGATGCAGGATGTATCACAGACGCTGAAAAACAACTTTTAAAAAGATTTATCGAAGAGAACGGTCTGACTCTAAAACGGTTAATAAATACGCACTTGCATCTCGATCATCAATTTGGTAATAAATTTATTTTCAACACCTTTGGTTTAAAACCCGAAGCTTGTGTGGAAGATGAATATTTATTGGAAAATGTTGTTGCTCAGGCTCGTTCGTTTGGTTTTGCTGTTGAAGAAGAAGCTCAACCTCTTGGTGCATACATTGTTGAGAATCAGGAAATAATGTTTGGTAACTCTAGTCTGAAAGCCATTCACGTTCCGGGTCATTCACCCGGTAGCATGGCATTTTATTCTGAGAAAGACGGCTTTTTACTGGTTGGAGATGTGTTGTTTCGTGGGTCTATAGGTAGAACCGACTTACCAAAAGGCGATTATGCCACTTTAATACTGTCGATAACTAAAAAGTTACTTCCCCTACCCGATTCCACCGTTGTTTATAGCGGTCACGGGCCGGCAACCACCATTGGTTATGAGAAAATAAACAATCCGTATTTATAAACTACAGATAGAGATTGTTCTCTTTAATGAACTGCAGTACAGAAGGATGTAGCCACAGGCTTACATCCTTTTTTTGTACGATGGAATCGCGTATTTGAGTAGATGATATATCGTAAAAGGGAGTGTTAAGTAGCTGCATTTGAGGGTATTTAGTTGCCACTTCAGCAAAATCATATCCTTTTCGTGGATAAACTAAGATCGGGTATTCTTCAAGCAGTTCTTTATGGTTTTTCCACTTATCAAAAACCAGGGCGTTATCGCTTCCAATGATTAATTCAAACTGATAATCGGGAAATTGCTTAGATAGAACATGCAATGTATCAATTGAATAAGATGGAATTGGCATAGTAAACTCAATGTCGCAGGCTTTAAACTCAGGATGGTTCTGTATGGCAAAAACAAGCATATCCAATCGAATGAACTCATCCAATATTTCCGATTGTTCTTTCAATGGATTGCAGGGTGAAATGACAAACCATACTTCATCAACAAGTTGATTATCAGTTAAGTATTCTGCCAGCTTTAAGTGGCCTACATGTATAGGATTAAACGACCCAAAGTAAAGAGCAACGCGCATATTGAATTGGTTTGTAGGAAGGTTTGGTTGATTAGTTTATCTGTTTGTTTACCAATTTATTAATAGCATACAAAACTGACTGGTCAATAAAAACAACCGACTTACTTAGTTTATATATTTACCTGACTAAATGATTAAAGTTTCAGAAATTCCCGTATTGAACGCTCTGCTTCTGCTTTTGCCTTATCCAAATCGTCGTTTACAATAACCAAATCAAATTTAGGAGCAAAAGTCATTTCAAACTCAGCTTTACCTATCCGCTTTTCAATCATTTCAGATGAATCGGTTCCACGTTTTATCAACCGGTTTTTCAATTCTGCCACACTTGGAGGTGCAATAAATAAAGCTAATGCCCTATCACCAAATTCTTTCTTGATATTTAATCCGCCTACTACATCAACATCGAAAACAATGTTTTTTCCGTTACCGGTAATGCGCTCAACCTCACTGCGAAGCGTACCATAGTAGCAGTTTTGATAAACTTCTTCGTATTCAAGAAACTCTTGATTATCAATTTTTTGACGAAATTCTTCGGGTGTCAGATAATAATAGTCAACACCCTGTTTTTCTGTGCCACGCGGAGCACGACTTGTGGCTGAAACCGAGAACTCCATATCGAATCCACAGCCTAATAAATATTGAACCAGGGTACTTTTACCTGCTCCTGATGGTGCTGAAAATATGATTAATTTGCCGGACATATTTTTTAGTCGGTAGTTATTAGTTGGTAGTTATTAGTTGGTAGTTGACAGCTTGAAAAAGTAGAAAAGATTC
>Ga0224521_1000129_pt1 | contig 25097 bp, 30 predicted proteins | sample CFST0metaG_FD_182731 | JGI IMG/M metagenome (GOLD analysis project Ga0224521, IMG submission 182731) | Peat soil microbial communities from Stordalen Mire, Sweden - C.F.S.T0 | ecosystem: Environmental > Terrestrial > Soil > Wetlands > Peat | place: Sweden: Norrbotten County, Stordalen Mire... | reverse complement strand
TTTGTGAATCGTATCCCAGACGATCAGCAGTTGTTCTTTGGTCATATCCATCGGCAGGTTCAAGTCCATCGAGAGGTATTTTGGTTTCAGTCCACTGGTCACCGAATCGGAAATAATGATATGAATGGCAAACCAGGCGGCGCGTTCCCAACCGTACTGCGGTACGATGAAAACAGGGTCGGTGGTAAAAGAAACTGCCTTATCACCGATGGTGACAATGCCTACATCGACGCCGTGCTGCGGCCCGACGATGATATCCTTACTTTTTGCGCCCAAACGGGGGAAAATCACTTCGGTAAAGATTTCCGGTGAGATTTTGCCGATTTCGGGCATTTCCGCGCTTTGCGCGCTTTGCGCGCTTTTTGATGTTTGTTTTTTCTGTCCCTTCACGGGAGGCTCCTTTCATTAATCTCTTTTAGGGTTTGATTCCCCGCCGCTTTGCAGGTATTCGGCTATCGTCTGAGCATTCTCGCTATTATAATAATGTTGAAGTAGCACATGAACTTGAGTTAGACATCTCCAACTATAGGTAACATACGCTTGATTGCCTATAGCTGGAGACAGGAGGGAGCCTAAAACTATTCCAGAATTATTTCAATCTAATGTGTATCTAGGCTTATGGAGACACCACCGCTAATGCCAGTGCAGGACTGTGAGGATATACTAGTGCGATAAATTCTCCATTGTTTTCGATATTCATACAGGCTGCCTCATTGGTAAATATTTATAAAAGACAACGTTCTATTGCGGTCTTGATGAGATTACTTTTTCATAATAAACCATACGCACATCCCACTCTGAAAAATAGGTAGATCCGATTTCACGAAAATTGTTCTTCTCATAAAATTTTCGTGCTATATAATTGCCGGACAACACGCTGAGCTGAATGGATTTATAGTCTTTGGTTATGGCGTAGTTTTCTGAATAATCCAGTAATTGGCTGGCTAACCCGCTTCTCTGGTATCCGGGATGAATCGCCAACCGATGTAAAATAAGTTCTTTCCTGGTTGGCTCGAAAACGTGACTTTGTCCAAATTCGATTGATTTTTCCTCATTTAGGGTCGCTATTCCACCGATACTTTCTCCGATTTTTAATATATATAATTCATGTTTTTTAATGTCTTTTGAAACGACACCAATATTCGGATAAGCGTCGTTCCATTGAAAAATCCCACTTTCATTCATGGAAAGAATGACCTTTTTAATCAGCTCCATAATCTCTGAGAGGTCTGAGTCAGTTGCATGAATAATTTTCCCAGTAGTTTTGTCCGTATTCATTTAGAACATCCGACTAAAGGTTGTCGTACAAATCCTCTACAAAAGTGAGGCTTCCCCTATACCCCGCATATGTCCGGTTAAAGATCAATCGGTCGGTAATGGGGTAAGTAATGACATTGCATTGAATCCCTTGTTGCATAGCAAATTCGCGTTCATTAGTGCTTCCGATCAGTAATGTAATTTCTTCATGAGATTCAAGTTCTTTTTGAATTTTCCATTGGTCGGTTTCAAAAACAATCTTAGGTGGGCGGGCATAGTCCAATGATCGTAATTGTTCTTTAATCCGTTCGATATCTTCCGGCCGGAACACAGGGTCCGTAATGATTGAAACAACCGGCGTGAAACTATAGTCATTCGCAAGGAAACGGGTAACCCCGACAACTGTATTCGCATCGCCTACAACGGCAAATTGCTTCCAACTTAAGGAACCAATGGCTGTTTCGAGGTAACTGTAAACATAATCTTCTTCATTTTTAATAACAGATTCGGCTTGCTTTTCGATGCTTAATGCTTTCCCCACCGCTCGGATAAACGCGGATGTGTCGCTTGCGCCAATGGGTAACCCCGGCCACCTGAGACAAGGAATTCCGTAACTTTCAAGGTATTCCTTGGCAGCACTTTTTAAAAGCCAGGGTGAAATTATGATATTTAAAGACGCTGCCGAAGAATCACGTATATCTTTTATCCCTTGATGGCGAGTGAAAAACGTATTAACCCGCAGTCCCAACTTTTCGAGAATCCTGGTAAGTTCTTCAAAATTACCTTCCCAGAACGGGTCGTGATACGGCATGATTCCCAATAAATTAACCAAATTCTTCTGCCTGTCTGCTGGTTTAACTATATGTTTTAAAAACGCTGTAAAAGCAATCTCATAACCCCTATAACTCTCGCCCAAAAACCCCGGAGTTTCGATAGGATAGACCGGCAAGTTCTTTTTTCTGAACTCTTCAGTTACGCTGTTAATATCATCGCCAATAATGCCTGCCGTGCAACCTGAAAGCACAAAATATGCATCGGCTTCCATTATTTCAACTGCGCCTTTAATCGTTTCTCGTAAACGGTCTGTGCCACCGAAAACAACATCTCTCTCCAGCATGTTGGTGCAGGGAGTTGATACACTGGAGACATAGAATGGCATTCGTCCCCCCGCCTGTCCAGCTTCTCCGGCTGTAGTCTGCATGCAGCAACCTGGACCCGAATGATAAATCGGAACCACTCGGTCGACCGCAGATAAAACAGCGTTCACGCCACCTAAAGCACAATTCCCGCGCGGATTTTGTGTAATATTCGACATAAGCATCTCCCTTTTACCGATAGTATAATTTTAGAAAGCCTCGTTTTATTGCCCAAATGATTTAATAAACTTGAAAGCATCGTCTTTATACCACGATTCTTTATATGGCAGACGCGCGTGAGCGGCCAGCTTTACATTGAATCCAGGATTTTCTATTTGGTTGGCGATTTTATTACCCAAATACACGAGCCCATCGTATCCCATGGTCGGACGCTTCATATCCAGAACATGAGTAGTGGGTATTCCTAATCTAGCTGACCATGCCGGCACGCCGATAAAGACATCCGGTTTCAGTTTCTTGACAAGGTTGATTTGCTCAAACGGCTGCATATTAGCAATGTCAATAACATAGTCGCCGTGAATACCATTAAGATATTCAATGTCTTTTTGAGCGTCATCATCAAAAGTTGGAGTTTCCAGCCCCACCAATTTCATGCCGAAATCATCGATTAGAGCTGCGGCTGCAAATGAGCGCCCTGTTCCGCCGCAGATAAACACTCTTTTGTTTTCCAGTCTGCGGCGAATACTTTCAATCAGGGGAATTATACGCTGATGTTCTTTTGCAATGTAGTCCTCAGCCTCTTTTGCTTTTCCCGCTAGTGCCGCAACGCCTCTGAACCAGGTGTCAGTATTACGCATGCCTATCGGCATTACCGTATGAGCGAAGGGGATTCCGTAGTCATTTTCCAGTTCTTTCATAAACTCATCTGCAAAGACCTTGCATATCGCTGTTGAAGCTTCAGCCGCAGTTATTTTTTTTATCTTTTCCAGCGAACTGTAGAATGGAAAATAATTAGCATGCAAACCAATCAAGGAAAGCATACGTTCAATTTCCAGTTGGTCCTTATAGCTGACCGTGGTAGGGGCAAATAAATTAATTAAGCCCGCCTCTTTGGGCACCTTTTGGTTACCCAGAATATACCGCCGAATCGAAATAAAGGCCGTGTCATATCCGGAAGCTGCTATTTTTGATTTAAAACCTTCGCAATGAATGGGCACAATAATTGAACTGATTTGTTTCTGTACCTCAGCCGCGATAGAATCAACGTCGTCCCCGATAATTCCAGATGCGCAGGATGTAAAAATAAAAATCAATTTTGGAGAATAGCGTGAATACGCCAGGAGAATAGCCTCCTTTAGTTTATTCTCCCCGCCGTGTACGATATCTCTTTCGTCCAAATTTGTCACGATCAGTTTAACGTTTTTAATAAATCTAACTCCGCGGTGCGCCTGGCCAACTCGATACAAGTCACTTGCCATGGACGAGCAGCCGGCACAACCCTGTGGGGAGTGCACAATAAATACTGAATCATCCATGGACATCAATGCCGACATGCTGTTAATCTGTTGGCATTGCAGGCCCTGGCTGAAACTCCGGTCGGCCATCTTCAGACATCGTTTTCTAAATTCTCCGGCTAATTGAACACTGTTACCGCCGCAATCGCTATAGGTGAACGGTCTGCTTTCTCTTATTCCCGAATATCGGTCTCCCGTATTTGTCTCTTGTTTTGGGAGGATTTGCACTCCGTTTCCGGTTAAGTTTTCCTGTTTTTCTGTCGCCATCGCTTACCTTCTTTCCAATATATTTGTAACCTGATCTGTAATCCTAACAAAACTTATTAACCTTGGTCCCTTTATCTATATCGAATAGCTTGATTCCGGTAGTAGTCTTCTTAAAAATTGCCTTGTTCGTTCTTCTTTAGGATGAGAAATAACTTCTTCAGGCAGTCCTTGTTCCACAATTTGTCCGGCGTCCATGAAAACTACTTTGGTGGCAACATCGACTGCAAAATCGATCTCGTGAGTAACCACAATCATGGTCATTCCCTGGTGGGCGATTTTTTTCAACAATATCAGTACATCACCGACTAACTCGGGGTCTAAAGCACTGGTGGGCTCATCGAAAAGGATGACTTCCGGATTGAGGATTAAAGCACGTGCAATGCCGACGCGCTGCTGCTGCCCGCCTGAAAGTTGTGATGGATATGCATCGAACTTATCCCCTAACCCCACATTCTCAAGTAAGTTACGCCCTCGTTCCAACGCCTCCTGTTTTTCAACCTTTTGCACAACAATCAGTCCTTCGATAACATTCTCCAAAGCGGTTTTATTTTTGAACAAATTGTACTGCTGAAAGACCATGGCTGTTTTACGAACAAGTGCCAAAGTTTGTTGTTTTTTTGCGTGTCTGATATTCACATGGGTATCACCGACAGTGATTTCGCCCTCGTCAGCGCGCTCAAGAAAATCGATACAGCGCAGTAATGTGGTTTTTCCCGAGCCGGATGGGCCGAGAATAACAACAACTTCTCCGTCGAGAACACTCAGATCAATACCTTTTAAAACATGATTGTGGCCGAATGATTTATGTATATTTTTTAATTCAATCAACTGTTTACCCCTTCACGAGATAATTCACTCGAGTCGATAACAACCGAATGCCCTGTTCAACGGCAATGCATAGTACCCAGTAGACGATGGCAGCCGCGATATAAGCTTCTACGTAGCGGTAATTTCCGTTTGCCTGGATTTTTACACCGGTTATCAAGTCCGTTACTCCTATTAGATAAAGAAGAGCGGTGCCTTGAATGAGTCCGATAAAGGTGTTGCCCAAAATTGGAATAGCGACAGGCAGCGCTTGCGGAATAATTATGCGACGATAGATAGTCGTAGTAGTCATTCCCACGGACCTCGCCGCTTCGATTTGTCCTTTTTGGACTGATTGTAAAGCCGTTCGAACAGATTCAGATAAGAAAGCAACGGATACAAAACTCAGGATGATAAAAGCTAATGTTATTGGGGACACCTGCGAAGAACGAAAAGGCAGATGATAAAATCCGGCAATTTCATCGATGCCGTACGTAAAGAAGAAATACAGCATCAGCATTAACAACACGATGGGAATGCTGCGCAATAGTACCACGTATACTTGAATGATGCGGTCAATAACACGGACTTTCTGAATTCTGCAAATCGCAAACAGAGTACCGACGATAAGCCCGATAATCAAAGGGACAATTGATAACAACAGCGTGATAGGGATGTATGTAACACCTACCCATAATTCATGCATGAAAAAAAGATAATCAAACCTGTACAATAAAGTCCCTTCTTCTTTTACTTAAAGACCCTGTATTTTTTCTCTACGAAAGAGAAGCCTCGTTCCAATAAAGTACACAATACAAAGTAAATGATGGCAGCTCCAACGTATCCTTCAAGAGAATGCTTTGTTCTTGCCGCAATTGCCGAAATAACACCCACCATGTCAACGACACCGACGGTGAAAGCGAGGGATGTATTCTTTAAAGTAGAAACCGTCGTATTTCCAAACTCTGGCAGCGCGATATGGAGTGCTTGCGGGGCGATAATCCGGCGAAACAGTTGCGGCCTCGTCATTCCGATTGACAAAGCCGCCTCTGTTTGTCCTTTATCGATACCCCAAATTGATGCGGAAATGATTACTGAAATAAAGGCCGCCGTACTGAACGCATAGGTAGCGATAACGAAGTAAATCGGACCTACCCGGTTAAGGTCGATGCCCAACGGTAAGAATAAAGGAGAAAGAATCAAGGGCAAGCCAAAATACACAATAAAAAGTTGGATATTAATAGGTACCCCGCGGACAAAGGAAATGTAAACCACCGAAAGCTGATTTAGAACAGGAACTTTAAACAGGCGCACGACCGCAATCAATATACCCAGCAAAAAACCGAAGAATAAGGCAAAAAAAACAATAACGAGCGTCGTAGGCAGGTGGGATAAAAGCTGCGGAAAATATTCCCATACCCTTTTAAAGCTGAAGTAACTGATATTGGTCATGTCGCCTGTCTCCTATTCGTTATCAGCTACCGGGAGTAGTTTCTATCGCAACCGGGTCAACATAGTCGGCACCAAGCCATTGAATTGAAAGCGCTTTCAATGTACCGTTATCGGTGAGTGTTTTAAGCGCACCGTCAACAGCTTGTTGCAGCGTAGTCTCGCTGGCATCATTTTTACGATAAATGAAATAAGTGTTTGAATTATATACAGGTTCCGCTGATGTGCCCAATTTCACATTGTATCCGTCTTCGAGTTGCTGTACTATACGAAGTGGCAGGATAAAAGCATCTGCTGTGCCGGTTTGTATCGCGGTAAGCAAAACAGTAACGTCGGTAGAACTGACATATGTCAGCTTGATGGCATTATTATGTGTTTTGTTGTAGGTTTCAAGAAAATAGGCATCATTGGAACCCTGGAAAGTCATAACGTTTTTACCTTCAAGGTCGCTGATGGTTTGGATGTCGGTTCGGCCGTCCTTGAAAACAATATGAGCTGCCCACGTAGTTACTAATTGATTGCCGAATAGATAAGTCGCTTGCCTTTCGGGATTGCTTTCCCACTCGTGCGCTATAAGGTCAACCTTATTCGAAGTGAGTGCGACGAACTGGTCGCTTTCGGTTTGATAATTAAATTGGTATTGGGGTAAAAGTGCATCGACATCCTTCAGTACATCAATTTCATACCCGATGTAATTGCCGTTTGCATCCAGATAGGCATAAGGGTTAAAATCATTAGCCACTGCCACTTGCACTGTTGTAACCTTAACAGGTTGAGTAGTTGATGCGGCTGACATAGTGGTATTGGTTGTCGTTGTATTTGAATTGGAAGAGCAACCCGCCAAAAGTGAAGCTATTATAATTATTACTGAAATAACCAATATTAATCTTTTCATTTTATTTCCTCTATATTTTTTTATTTTGTTAATATTTACAAGCTTTTTAAGCTTCAACAGTATCTCATTTGATTTGCCTCCCCAACTGAAAAAACACACGGGTAAATCGGACCATATTTAAATCGAAGTCTCTAAAACGACTGAATATATATCCTCAAGAAGCCTCAATGCACCGTCATATCCTACATAGGAACGATCAAGTATTAGCCTCTGACTGACAGGCATCGATATTCCGATATAATGTCCCATTAGTTCTTTTGCCAGCACCTTTTCCCAGATGCTTCCCAGAATAAGCGGCCTGCCGTAATAGTTGGTCTTACGTATTTGTTCTTGGACATCCTGCCCGTCACTTGAGAATTCCACTTCTGCTTGAATACCATGATTGTATTTTAGAAATAAATTTGAAACCGACTCTTTGTATTCCTCGGGGATTCCATCAATGACAAATTGTTTAGCGGGGAACAATCCCATATCGTTTACCAGAAAGCGGGAAACCGCCAGTGCATAATGACTATCGGCAATTGTGACAAACCTGCGCGCAATCGAACGGGTTTCTAAAAATGTGTCGGCGGCACGTTCAATAAAATAGTAATACTCATCCTCATGTTTTTTTATGACGGCTTCGACGATTGATGGGCTGATACCGCCGAATTGCGCTACGGTTCTTAAAAAATTGCCGGTTTCCTGCGGCCCGATTGGCAACACGGGGTAATGCAGGTACGGAGTGCCAAACTTTTGTTTTAACAGTTCCACATTTTTAAGTCCCACCCATGGAGATATAAGCAGGTTAAAGGAAGCCTGAGGGATTTTGTCGATGGTTTTTAGTCCCTTTCGAGGGCCGAAAATCGTGTTAGGTATGAGCCCTATCTCGGAAATCAGCTTTTCCAGATGAATTAAATTGCCGTACCAGAATGCATCGTGAGCCGGCACGGTGGCCCAGATATTTACCAGTTTATCCACCACCGACGCAGGTTTGAGGTATTGTTCGATAATGGCATTAATCACGAGTTCATGCCCGATCAGATTGTTTCCCTTAAACCCTGCGGTTTCTGCGTAAATTACCGGTTTCCCGGCGTTGGCAAACGATTTCACTACCTCTTGAACGTCGTCGCCCACGATCTCAGAGACGCATCCCGTTAAGACCACGAAGAAGTCAGCATCAATTACTTTAAGCGCATTTTCTATTGTTTCTTTAAGTCTTTTTTCGCCCCCGAAAATAACCTCTTTTTCACTGATGTTGGAGGAAGGGAATATATGATACGAGATGTACCCCGAACCTTGGCCTCCGTTACCTTCGGTCATGCCTAAAGACAGCTTTGCGCCGCAACCTGGCCCTGCGTGTAAAATCGGTACAGCCCGTTCAATCGAACTTACGGTCTGCATCGCACCTAATGCGCAGACATATCTTGGTTGATCAATTAAATTAGTCAAATTAAACCTCCACCTTCTTCAGGAACGTCGAGTTTGGCTGGTTTAACCACCATTCGGTATACGGCAACTTGGTCCGTTTGGCGATGTTGTTCGCCAAACTGCGGTTAGTGACGGCATCCAAAATCATGGAAGCAAAATTCAGGGTACCGTTATAACCGAAAGCAGTATACTCGTCCATGACGCAGACGGACGCGGTCCCCTGTTTTAAGGCCCATACGGTTGTACCCTGGTGACGGGAAAAATAGATGTCCGGTTTCAGAGTATTAAGTACATTCATTAGCTCGAAATTCTGTTGGTCGCTAACACTGAAAGGTATATCCATCTGAAGGTTTTTAACCAGATAATCGAGGTCCTCAACTACCAGGCCCTTGTCGTATTTTGGATCGAAATGCCAAGCAGAGGCCCATATAGTTTCCACTCCTAATTCTTGTAAAACCCTGATAAAGTTAAAAGTATAACCGGGCCCCATGCCAACTACAGCTTTAATGCCATGCAATTGTTGTTTCATTTTTTCTAATTCAGGAAGCACGCGTGCCCGTTCTAGGGCAATATAATTCTCCACCTCGTGTTCTTTACCGATGACTTTTCCAATCCCTCGCAGCCATTCTTCAAAACCGGTGATTCCATGTGGGCGTAAAGTTTGCACATATGGTACTCCGTATTGTTTTTCAAGACCGTTTCCGAGATAAGTTCCGAGCGTCCCGCAGATACTAACGGTGGCAATTGATTCCGACATTCGGGACAACTGGTCGACGGTAGTACCGGCCGGAAGAAATAACGGCTCGACCCCGAATTTAGCAAATAATTCAGTAATTTGTCGTTTTTCACTCCCGAAAAAATTAATAAAATTTATGACATTCGTTTTTTTCTGTGGCGGCTTCACGATTCCGGTTAATAGAGCATGCCAGGCCATATCGAAACCCGTTGCCCATATTTTGCTTTTAAAACCCTCGCAAAATAAGGGGATGACCGGAATGGGTATATCGGGTTTCAAATCTTCTATAACACTTTTTATATCTTCACCGATGACTCCGGAAACGCAGGAGGTAGACACAAATATAGCATTCGGATGATATCTGCGATATGTTTCGATAATAGCACCACGCAGTTTCGCGGAGGCACCAAATACGGTATCGTTTTCGTTCAAATTCGTCCCCACGAACTGGGCATTGATGGGCTCAAACCCCAACATCATTCCTAAATATTTACGTACGACACTGGCGCCGATGGCGTCAACAGTGCACCCAACCGGGGCATGGTTCACCACCGCCGCGTCCAGAATCCCGCAGACCATTCCTTGCGCACATCCCGCATTGCACAAACTGGCTTGATTAAAACACCGCTCCCGATTCCCTAATCCGCCGCAACCTGCTTTTTGCGCAGCGTCACGCAATGTACCGCTATAGCCTGATATCGAACCCAGACGATTTTCCCGCGTTGGAGCTTCTGCAACTTTCAGATTAATTTCCATATTCTTTTCTCCTTATAGCTATAGGCTGATTTTATATATTCCCGTGTGCTTCGACTCTCAATTCGCCGTTCTCATATGAGAGCAACAAATCTGCCCATTTTGCAGCCCACTCCCTTAATTCCTTCACATCCATCGGGGAGGGAGATTTGGAATCGGTGTGTTGCGCGATTTTAGAGGCCAAAGAAGTATATATTTTAGCCTGCGGTGAATCTGGAAAGGCTTCTATCGTAGTTTTCCCTTGCAGTTCGCTCTGAGTTACGGTTACTGATCTGGGAATATACTCGACTACTTTCGTACTGGTCAGTTTTACGAAATCATCGATAATTTCACGCGCGTAAGGCGCATTTACTGAATTGGCTATGACACCTCCCAATAACGCTCCTCCTGAATTAGAGTATTTCTGGATACCTTTGAAAAGGTTGTTGGCGGCATACAGGGCCATAAAGTCGGAGGATGAAACCGTAAACACATGCTCGGCAATCCCTTCTCTGATCGGGACGGCAAAGCCTCCGCAAACCACATCCCCCAGAACATCGTAAATTACAAAGTCTAGGTCAAGTTCTTCAAATACCTTTTGCTGTTTGAACAGTTGCACGGCAGTAATAATCCCTCTCCCTGCGCAACCGACACCGGGAGCAGGTCCTCCTGATTCAACACAATAAACCCCGTTAAAGCCTTCAAAGATAACTTCATGTGCTTTTACAACATTTTCTTCTCTTAATGTGTCGAGAACAGTGGGAATGTATTTCCCGCCTCTTAAGGTATTGGTGGAATCGCTTTTAGGGTCGCAGCCAAACTGCATTACTTTGTATCCGGCTTTGGATAACGCTGCACTTAAATTTGACGTGGTAGTGGATTTGCCAATACCGCCTTTTCCGTAAATTGCAATTTGTTTGATATGTTTTGCCATGATGTAGCTCCTACCTCCGCTGTTTAGTTTTGAAAACCTTCTGATTTTAAATATTCTTTATTATGTTTCTTCAGGTAAGTAATTAACCTGGGTAAAATTTTATCGATTTCGCCGCTTACTGTTAAAAATTGAACTCCTGCAGCGTTCAATTTCGTCACGGCGCACGGGCCGATTTGGTTAATAAGCACTATGCGGCAGTCAGTCAATGCGTTCACCGAATTTTCCATCTTAATATCATGGCCTTCCCCTGTACCACACGAAGGAATCGTTTTCCTGTATTCGGAATATTTATATTCTCCGTCGTCATCGATGTTGTAGATAACAAATCCCTCGCTTGTGCCAAAATGTTGATTAACCAACTTGTTATCATTACTGCCAACCGCAATCTTATATGGCATAGGCTTTAAACTCCTTTTCCCTGGCTGTTATCCGTGTGAAAATGTTTCCGCTCGTGTACCATATAGCAATCCGGCAAGATCCTGACCGGTTCCGGGTATTCCGCACGCATCCGCACGGCAGTGCTGGCAGTGACGGAAGACTGTCAGATGCTTCTCGGCAATCTTACGGGCTCGATTTAGTTCATCGCAAGTAGGCGCCGTGTAATCCTTCATTTCGTTTTGCGGGATAAGCGGAATAAGGTTAATCATCGAAGCTCCGGCTTTGGTCGTAGTTTGGGCTATTTCTTCCACATGTTCGATGTTAATGCCCGGTATTAGGACAGTATTTATTTTGACGATTGCCCCTAGAGAACTCATTTTAGTAATGCCTTTCAATTGAGCTTTAATCAATTGTTCTGCCCCTTCGCTACCGGGCAGATGTACTCCGTGTAATATGATGCCTGAGCAAATATTCAGCAGGATCTCAGGCCTAACTGCGTTGACAGTTACAGTCACTGTTGTTACTCCCGCTTCAACCAGCTTTCGCGCATTTTCCTCTAGCAATAGGCCGTTAGTGCTCAGACATTTGATTAATTGCGGGTAATTTCTGTGAATCAATTTAAACGTATCCAGTGCATGAGTCGTGGCTAAAGGGTCTCCAGGACCTGCAATTCCCACTACTGTAATATCAGGGCAAAGCTTTATGGCTTTTTCTACTACTGCCAGCGATTCTTCAGGACTTACAATCGTATTGGTTACCCCCGGCCTGTTTTCATATTTGTTAAAACTACGCCGGCAAAACCTGCATTGTATGTTGCAAGCGGGACTGACGGGCAAATGGATACGGCCGTATTTAAAATGCGCATCGCCTCCCAGACATGGATGTTTCTTTACCAGATGCTCAAATCTATCATTATTATTTTTCCCTAATACACTTGCCATAAGGTATTCCTTTAAAAACAAAAGAGACTAAACTCTTTCTCACTCGAGATTGTGAATTTAGCCTCCGGATGACCAGTCAGCTTTATTATTTTATTTCAATCGAGCCAATTTACTGTTCTTTGTTAATAAACCTCGCTTTTTCCAGTTTGTCAATTTGAATTATTTTATGGTCCTGTATGATAATCTGAACATAGCCGTAACTTACACTTTCCACGGCTTTGATAATTTCCCATATCGGAAAGCCATTGTAATATTCCGGGATTGGTTCACTCGTATTATTCTCATTCATTGCATTAATCGCACCAGTATGAATTATTTAGTTTAACAACCAACGCATATTGTATATAAATATGGTCATATTAGTAAACAATAGCGATATTTATAAATTAACATGAAACACAACCGGTTGTCAATATAACTGCGGGAATAATTTTATTGAGACTAATTGACACCGCCGACCATCCATGATAATTTAGTAAAGATAGTATATGTTGTCTAATATGATGATAATAGTCTACAAAGCAACAGAAGATTAAGAATTCGACTAAAATATGGGATAAAACTTAATATTCCGGTTTAGCAGGGTAATCCAGGAACAATACCAAGGTTACGCAGAAGGAAGTATAAAAATGGAATTTGAAACGATTATTTCGCACGCCGGTAAAAATATAGATACAGCCTATGGCGCAATGTCCATGCCGATATATCAGACATCAAACTTTGTTTTTGACGATATCGGTAAAACCAGAGCCGGATATGATTATTCCCGCACTGCTAATCCCACGCGCAAAGTACTGGAGGACACCCTGGCCAAACTGGAAGGAGGTCATGCCGGCTTTGCTTTTGGGACCGGTATGGCGGCCATCACAACCGCCGCACATTTACTTAAAGCAGGCGACCACGTTATTTCGGGTGACGATATATACGGAGGCACCTACCGCCTATTTCAGAACGTTATGAAAAATCACGGCATCGAATTTTCTTTTATTCGGCTAAATGACAAGAAATCAATTGAGGCGGCGATCAGACCGAACACAAAAATGATCTGGTTTGAATCACCATCCAATCCGCTGCTGAATATCGTGGATATAGAAATGGTGGCCTCGGTCGCTAAAAAGCATAAAATATTGTCCGTGATGGATAATACTTTTGCCACGCCCTATTTTTTAAAGCCGATCGAATTCGGAATTGACATGGTGATGCATTCGACTACGAAGTACCTCAACGGTCACAGTGATGTGGTCGGGGGGGCGCTTATCACCAGCACCGAGGAACTAAGCCAAAGGGTACAGTTCTATTTAAACGCATTAGGCACCTGCGCAGCGCCTTTTGACTGCTGGCTGGTAATCAGGGGTATTGCGACCCTGTCGCTGCGAATGAAGCAGCATGCGGAGAATGCTCAGACGATTGCCGAATACCTGGAACGGCATCCCTCGGTTGCCAAGGTTTATTATCCCGGGTTGAAAAACCATCCCGGGCACGATATTGCCAGCAGGCAAATGAAGGGCTACGGCGGCATGGTCTCATTTGAGGTAAAAGGCGGAGAAAAAGCCGCGCATAACTTTTTGCGCAGGGCGAAATTATTTGCTCTGGCGGAATCGTTGGGCGGGGTAGCTTCATTAGCCGAATATCCGGCTTTGATGAGCCACGCCTCAATGTCCGCTGAGGCCCGGCAACAGTGCGGCATTTCGGAAGGATTGGTCAGGCTCTCCGTGGGGATTGAAAATATCAACGATTTAATAAAGGATTTAGACCAGGCTTTGGTTAATCGTTAATCGCGGATTTGATAAGGTGTATCGTTAGGGAGCGGTTAGTGGCATAAATGGCTGATTTGTTTTTCCTGGAGAAGAAATATGCCGATGAGATGATTGCGCACGCCCATCGGGAAGTTCCCAATGAGTGCTGCGGAATTATGGCAGGCGTAAATAACAAGGTTGTAAAGTTCTATCAAACTATAAATACCGAACGCAATCCTGCCCGTTATATAATTGATTCTCAACAGATGTTTGCCATCTACAAAGAAATCCGGGAGAATGGCTGGGAGATTTCAGGCATTTATCATTCTCATGTTCAAACCGCAGCTTACCCATCTCCTGCTGACACTAAATCCGCGGTTTTATCCGGACCGGTTTATTTCATTGTATCTCTACAAAATCCGGAGCAGCCTGTCATAAAAGGATTTCGTATTCTCGAAGGCAATATCACGGAAATTGAACTGAGGCTCATAGATTCTTAAGGTGATTGTTGTTTCTAAAAAACAGCATGAATATTTTTGTCGGCACCGGTTTAACTCGATTGTATCCACGTTTCGAACTTCAGATTCCATCGAATTATTTCATAAGAAGTTCCAAAATATGAGAAAGCACGGAAATTATTTACTCGTAATGTCGGGTCACTAAAAGAGTTAATGTGACTTCCTGGTAGCATTTCATCATTCGGTTCAAATACCAGCCTGATCTAAAGTTTTCCTGGCCTTTGTTTTACAATTCGTTATATTGTAAACTGCTTACTTCAATGGAATTGTTCTATTTAATATTCTTTATAAGGTCAAATGTATTTTTGTAATAAAACAGAAGGCTTTTCCTTGATTCCGTGAGTTCTTTATTGTCTAGTCTTGTCCGAATGTTATTAGCCAGTTTAGAATCAATCTTTTTATGTTTAATAATGAGTTCGGCTATTTTAATAATATCTTGAGCCCCTAACTTCTGCGAAGAGTTAAAAATTTCGAATTCAGTTTCCTTCCCGCGTAAGTAATTTTTACGAGCGTGGCCTGCGCTCCGCGAATAGTGCACGACGGGGTTAGGTTTTTTACCGGTTTTTTCGTAAAACTTACTCTCTTGTAAAAAAGGATCAACATGACTTAAACCAAGAGAAATTATCTCGGATATTTCTTGGTAATTCCCGAGGTAACCATTTGAATCCTACTAATATAATAGTAGTTATTTCTAACACTTAAGGCCACCGGAGTGTGCCAACAACCCATTGTCATTATTTTTCAAAAATCAGGCACGAAATGAATAACTAATATAATTAGAAGGTGCGGTAATAACTAAGGAGAAGTGTGAATGAAAACGAAAAAAGCCAATAAAATCAATATGACTGAAACTTATCTTGAAATCGGTGATTATTTCATGGAAAGAGATTGGTATCAACCGGCAATAAAGATAATTTCTAAAGCCATTGAAGTGAACCCCAATATAGCGGTTGCATATGAACGTCGTGGCCTTGCTTACGGTCATTTGTGTGAATATGAGAACGCGATCACTGATTTTATGATAGCTATTAAAATAAATCCAACCTGTGCGGGCACTTTTTGTAATCTAGGGCTAGCACACTACAAGTTATGGTGTTTCGATGAAGCTATTAAATATTACAATAAGGCTATTACACTGGATCCGACCGTTAGCTTATTTTATTTAAATCGAGGTTTGGCATTTTATAACGCTGGGCAATATAAGAAAGCGATTACTGACTATAACAAAGCTATTAAGTTAAAAACATCGGATAGCCTTGTTTATACTTACCGAGGTGAAGCATTGGCTGACTTAGGGAAAATTGATCAGGCTATTGCAGACTATGACAAAGCATTAACTCTGAATCCAGGCGATATTCACGCTTATGCCGGGAGGGCGCTGGTGGTCAGCCGTTCTGCATCACCCGAATAAAACGTTACTTACTCAGCGCCTCAACCAGTTTCACCATGGCAACAGTATCACGCTCACAGTATTTCAAGAGATCGGTTCTCAGCTTGTTGCATCTATCCAATGAAGTTTTGGGGCTTATGAGCTCTAAATAGGCCAACGAGGCTAACCCGCCTTCGTTTATCTCCATATCTTTATAACTCATTCCCGGGACTAACGCCGGAAGTACGGACTTGATGGAAAAAGACCCGTGAAATTCAGGATGATAGCAGTAATTACGCACTTGCGTCAATAGATCGAAAATACGCGGTAGTAACGCCAGAAGAGCATCTGAATATTGCGGAAGAGCATCCGACAGTGCTTTAATCCGTCCTGCTTCATATCCGGAGTACACTACAATCGAGCCGCTTTTCCCCAGTGTATTAACAAGGCCCTTGGTGAATGCAGGGCGGGGATCCCCGGTACCATCATGAAGGAATTCCTGGTGGCGCAACGTACCATCTTTATCCAGAATGTGGTCCGACCATTGAAAAGGTATCACTTCGTACGGCCTGGTTCCGATGTAAAGAGGCAGGGCTGGATTGAAAGTTTCAAAATCCAGATAATGCACGGGATAGACTAGCTTACCTAATTCATTTTTAATTTCTTCATCCAAATATAAAGTGTCGTTCACTACGCAATCGCGCACCCGCTGCTGGATTTCGTTCAGTTCGGAAAAATCGGCGGGTATCTCGAGAATATCGTTAACCCCGATTTCTTCCAGGCGCTGCAACAATTTCTCACTGATTCTAGGTAACTGGCTAATATGATTCGCCGGTTCATCCTGATGGCAATATCCGTAGAAATTGCACCTGTACGGTTTAGTGCATTGCTTACCGGCTTTTATTAATGGTATGTCGGATTCTGCCAGACAAAGTCGCATAGATTTAATGAGTTTTCTATTTCCGACTGTAATGCCTGCACTTCACTGGTGATATCATCAGTCGCAAATAATTGGGTGAGATCATATTCACCGCCCGGGTAAACATAGTCCTTATTCAGATGGGCCAGACAAACCTGTATAACATTTATCCCGGCCCCAATAAGGATGTAATACTGGATGGCAGCATCCAGGACGTATTCTTCTTTCAAAGACGAAGATGATTTTACTTCTATCAGGCTGAAGGTGTTATTGCCCGCTGGTTTTAGGATATCCACCCGGGTTCGCACATCATCGAATTGGAAAGCGGCTTCAAAGAGCGGAACTTGTATTTTTTTCCCAGCGCTGCTTTAGTTAATGATAATGCCTGGGGGAAATGCATAAAATCGACATCGATCAGAATACCATCAGGATATAATTGTCTGGCGAGGACGCCAACATCAGTACCGTTATCGAACACGGCCTGCTGATTGGCATCGACCGGGTCTGTTAAATCCCGGTGATAACATTCAAGGTACAGGCGTTTTTCGCATTGAATCCCCGCCATAAAACGTGATTTAGAAAGGGTCGGTATTTGGGGAGTTTTATCCACCATCGGTTTACCTCAAATTTCTGAAGTTAATTACTCTATCTTTATCTGTTGCCCCATTATACATCTTGTTAATAAATCAAACATTTTAATTAAGCCCGTAAGCTATGAGGCGAACATCAAGGCAACCTTTATTTCGTGTTGCCGGAAACCATCGAATCCATCCATTCGTCAAATTCAACCATTTTTCGGGAAATTGCCAACATCAAACGGCGAACATCACGAGCTTCTTTTTCACTCGGTTCCCAAATGTCGGTCCCACTTTGCAGTCCAAGCTGTTTTGCCAGTTGATAGAGATTTTCAGGTTCATAGAAAAAAAGAAGAATATTATCCTGGTACCTGATTGGTAATTCAGAATCGCTTATGAATTCTTCAGGGTTGTGGGAGTATACCTGTGTTCTGAAAAAATCACGCAAAAGCGGCAAAAATTGCTTTTGATTGTCAAAAAACCAAAATCGAAGCCTTTGATATTCAATTTCGTCCGTCTCGCTAGGGGGCGGTGGAGAATATGGCGGTTCGCTGGTACCGCTTACGTTATTAATCAGGACACCTAAATCAATAAATCGTTCGCGGCACAAATGCGCTAATTCACCTTCAACGTAAGTGTAAGCTCCATCTTGTTCTGGGTTTTGCTTTCAATTATCGACATTATTTACTCTGCTATATTCGTTTTTTACTAAATTCCGGCGACAATGGTATCCCGGCATCCTTGCAAAACTCAATAAAGAACTTGATGCATTTGTGGCAAATGTCATCATCCATTTGATAGGTATTCTGGAAAACGGCTTCGAGTTCGGCATAAGTAGCGGTTTGGGGGTCTAGCTTACCTTTAATAAATACAAAGGCATAGGCTTCATAAGCTACCTGTCTTAATAATGCAGCATGATGTTCCCCGGTACTTACGGCTAAGAGCTTCAAAACGGGCGTAGGTCGATTACTGTTATCAATAATATTCAAAAACCGCATGGCTGACATCAGATTAGTGCTATTTCTTACGGAGAATTTATCGCTCAAGTAACTAATGTCAATGCGAGTGGACAAATTCCGTTCCAACATATTCATTAACCTGTTGAACGATTTATAAGAAACACTAGGTGGGGGATACTTCCCTATTTCATTTGTTGGCATAATAAACCTCACTTAATTATTTAGTCATCGGCCAATTTCTTATCGGACGAAACACTTTGATTTGATTTTCTCAATTTTATTGAGCCTGTAAGTTCATTCCCAATAGTCTCGCTCTTAATACCTTCAGGTTCTTTATATTCTCCTTGTTATATCCAAGAAGCAGGGTTAACGCCTCGCAGTCGTCCTGCTCCCTATACTGTCGCCATAGTTTTACTTCATCCCTTCCTGAGCCGCACTGAAGATACCGAGAAATGTCCAACTGTCGTTGAACTGCCTGATAACCACCTTTCAAATTGCATTGCCAGCAGTCATGCATTAAATCATGGTGGTCGAACATAGTCTCAAGATTAATACCGAGAGCGGTCTTAATAAATGGTAAGTCAAACCGAACGCCATTATATGTGTAAATAGTTTTTATTCCAGTGAGACTTTCAATGAGATTATCTTTGGTTATGTTTTCACCTACCAATTGCACAATCGCGCCATGGTAGCTGTTTGTCAGATACAAACCAATGACCGTTATCTCCCCATGTTGAGGAGACAAGTCGGTGGTCTCAATAGAAAGATAGGCGTCCAGTAAAAAATCTCTAAAAGCCATAATTGTTATCCCTTTCCTCCTGAACTGTAAGCATCCCATTTTAGACATTGCTAATCGCCTTTAATTTTCCGGCTTTCTTCCTTCACCTCGATACCAACTTTTCTCAAAGTTTCTTTGCATCTGAGACAAACAATCCTACCGTCAGCTGTCTTCATCTGAAAATCATGTGGGCACACCATATTACTTCTCCTTTTTATTTTCAGTTAATCTATTTATGACATTTGCCTTTTCTATTATGGGCTCGATAGTTTCGAACCAAAGACCGGCAAAGACAGTCCAATGGTCAATTCGATAACGTTGGTGAGACGTTCCGTTACGTCGTTGACTATTTCTGCAATTTCAGACCACTTTGCGTCGATTGTTTTTTATTTTCGGGCTTCTGCTTTTCTAGTTCCCCTACTTCTTTCAACAGTGAAACCGCCTCACCACGGCGAGAATATGACTTACTAAAAACTCCTCCCAACTCTCGTAAACGAGATAACGGAATTTCCAAATTTGCCAAGGTATCGGTGATAATTTGTCTGTTCTGAAGTATTTCCATATGCCTGCCCCTCTAAACAATAGGTAGAAAATTCGGCGATTCCTTTAATAATGATATCTTTGTAGTATTTTCAAAAGGCGCTGGTACTCCGCTTCAAAATCTTCGTCACTCAATATTGGAATAGCTTGGGCTTCTATCCTATGTTGTATAAGATATGGGCGTCCTCCGGGGCTAGCACTGGGTTTTATTAGTGATCGTAAATTCTGATCAATTTCAAATACTCTTAGAATCTTTACATGGGGATATTGAAGTTTGTGGTCTTTATGCCAAAGCATGGGGCCACGTTCAGGATCCCAAAAATCAAAAAATCCTTCTCTTTCAATTTCCTGCCAAAATGTCAAGCTATATCGTGTATCAACGGTAGGAAAATGGACGTCACAAATCTGTGCGACGAATCTTAAGGGGAAATTTTTTAGATCCTCGCCCCACTCACGATAAATTATCTTTTCAAATTTCAGCCCCGATTGGTTTCTCTCATATATACGGTCTTTGTTGGGACCCAATGGCGTTATTTTCCCCTTCATGGGAATTAGAAGATAATACTCTTTTTCATCATTCATTTCGTCATCGCACATCAGAATCTGATGACCTGCGGAAATTGCGACAATGTTGATTTGTTCATTTCGGTGAACCTTATTAATTTCAATACGCCTAGGTTTTGACTTGTTTAACCAACGTCTAGCTTTTAGCTTCAAAGGTATCATTTGATGCTCTTTTTCTTTACGTGCAGGATCACTTGGAGGCAGCGTATTTATTGACGCTTCAAGTCTTTTTAACTCTTCTTCAGCCCTGTCATCTTTGTTCTTAACAGGAATAGCTTCAAGTAAGCCGAGTAAGTTGTCTTTAGTTAAATCAAATTTTACACAGGTCAGCAACGCTTGCTTAAAATCATCCGAAATTTCTTCGGGTGAACTAAACGTTATCATATCCGCAAGTTTATTCTTAAGTTCTTCCTTTGTATCGTTGCCATTAATCACAGCTGTCAGCAGTTTCCTAAACTCATCGCTAATGCCCATAATTTGCGGCTCCTTTCTTACTAAATTTTTATAGTTTAGCTCCTTATTTAATAAAAATCATCATGATCAGAAAACCCGATTATCAGTATCACTCGAGGGTCTTATTCATTTTAATGTTGCAAAATACTTAGGCTATTATTTCTTCTCCTATATAATGCTCCCCGGATGAATTTGTTTCAATATGAAACACTTTGCATAATCGGGGTTCAATGTAATAGAGCCAAGTTGTAGTGCCACTCACACGCACTCGACTGTGGCCACCTATTCTATTCTGTGGTATGGTTATCAATACTCTTTTTGCACCGGTCGGGTCGCCCTCAAATTTCACAACAACAACCCCCAAGAATGAACCAGGTGTTAAACCTTTTCGTTCGTCACTTCGGTTACAATAATAGCGAGCAGCCTGAAGAGCGCTTTTCTCCGTGGCATAAAGGCGCAAGGTATGGTCGTCCTTAATCCCTTCCTTCGGTTTTGCTAAAAAGGGCATTGTTATAATCACTTGTTTACCGGGTGATCCTCTGAGTTCCTTTATAAGTCGAATTTGGAATTGAACGTTCGACATCAAGTTATTTTTCATTTACGTTGCACCTCCTTAGTACGTTTATGTTTGAATGTCATTCCAGGTTGATGATACCCAATTCACCTCGGTTCATATTTTCTGAAGAATCCAACACCTTTCGTATGGTTCTAACCCTGCAACTTTTCTATTTGTTTCATTAGCCCTTCTGTGATGTTCGCTTTTTCCTGTTTAAGACCACTTTCCAACAAAAATATCACTGTTTCTTCGAGAGTGGACTTTAATCCAGCTTGTTGCGCGAGTTGTAACTTATGGTACAACTCCATTGAGACATTTATTTTAATCTCTTCCCACCATGGCGTCTGACCGATCATTTTGTCTTTCCACTCGGGTAAGCCTACAAGCGTTTCGTTGTTTGTGCCCTGTAATTTAACAAGTATTGGCTCCCGTCCGTCATTAATATTTTGATCTATGGTACCTGCGAGCGACCGCTCTGGGTCTATCGCATGGCTTTTAACAAGGCGTTTACTAAGTGCCATTTTTGCCAACGTCCTTGAAGACATTGGATAACCTTTTTCTTCAAGGATTAATTTGGCAACCTCTTGTATTGTTTTTTCCATGCCAATTCTCCTTATTCAATTATTTAATTTTAATACTTGGTACTTGCAAGTAGTATAGTGACACATATGTTTCGCTGATGTCAAGTATAATCTTTGCTTTAACGTATGGTAGCCTTTTGCCTCGTATTAATCACACTATTTCCCATTTATCCTTATTTTAGTTTTAATATGTTATACTTGCAAGTATTGTATCCACTGCATTGATATGATAAAGCTGAGAAGCTAGAAACAATGGTCTGGGCCGAATTAGAAAATTATCTAGGTAACCGTGATATTGTTCGTGGCAACATGGAAAAACAAAGGCAGAATTTGGGTCAAGTTAATGCGTTCGAGACAGAACTAAAACAAACAGACCACCAGCTCAAGTCTATTAATCATGAGCAGCACCAGCTTCTACAGTGGGCATTAAGGATTTCCCAGCTGATCAGGTAGAGGCAGAAAACAAACGTTTAAATAAATCTAAAGAGACGCTGAGTGTCCAGAAAAACGAATTAGAGGCGCGGATCAAAGCAAGTCAGTCCGCTGTTGTCAATGTTCCGAACCTTGAACGGTTTATTAAAGATTTGCAGGATAAATTACCATCATTAGATTTTGCTGGAAAGCGCCTAGCTTTAGATATGCTTGGAACCACAGTTTACATTGATGATCAGAATGTAGAGATAATTAGTACGATTGAGCCTGACAGTAATCCAAGCATTGTGTCCCAATCATCCCAGTGATTGTTCAAGGGTAACAAAATAGCGTTTTGTTAAATGAACTGAACAAGCTTAAAGATTTATTTTAGAGCTCATAACCTTCGGGCTGTGAGAGATTTTGTGCCTATACCCGTCGCCATGACCCTCCAATTTCCCGTTCTGGCATCTGAGATGGATGCATTAAATTTCCGTTGGGTGCATCACAAAACCAACCAAGCCACCTCCCAATGAACTCAGTCTGATCACCTTGGTCAATAGGGGTGAACGGCCAGGCAACTTGATAGTGACCCATCATCGGGATCAATGTCTCGCCGGAATCAGAAGTTGGGTCAAGGTTGAATGGATCTATCGGGCTAAGTTTGGTTGCTATTAGTGGAGATATCATAAAGGCCGTCTCATACCACCTATAGACCCCTTTTTCTTGTGCATCGCTACTTATAATAGGATGAACCCAGAACTACACATTCTTCTGATGGAATGTATTGAAAATAATTTGTATCTGTTTTATGTGTAACGATGTTCGTTGTGGTTATTGTTTGTCCGTCATTGCTTATTGAATAGGTATAAAGGGTATCACCATCTTCAGCGTCATACATTTCAAGAGTATTGTTACTTTTAAAAGTTCAGATACCGGTAACGGAGCGAAATTTTGTGAAGATGGAAACAGAGGATATATTAAATTGACGTCCAAGGAGGAACTGGTTGGATGAAAATTTGGAGTCTGATAGCCATGGGAGTTGCCATTGCGATATTCTGGGCCATGCTATCCATGATTTTTGAATCAACTTGTAATTCTTGAACGTCCCCGAAAGAAAATGAATAAACCACCAATGTCTGTTCGAACCTGGGCATTAGTTATTGATGCCTTGCGAAAAAGTAATCCGCATCAGTCTTTGCCAGCTTAGTAGTTTCGATGTCCGTTGTCACATTGGCTAACGCCTGTAAAGCCCTGGCAGTGGCTAACTCATCACCTTCATGCGCCTTAAGCGCGTTAATACGCCTCATTTTAGTCGGTTGGTCTTTATGCCAGTGCATTTCTACTTTGGGATGATAGAATTTTTCATTCTCGGGTGTTTTGCCTGGTTTACCTTTATCCTGGGTGTAATAAGTTGTACCTTTGACCACAGTGCCGTCTTTACGCACGTAACTTTTCCGGGTCACTTTGATTTGGGCCATTATATTTCACCTTTCTCCTATTTGCCTAAATGGGAGTCCTTATTAATAACCGGTTCATCGATCCAATATCCCTGGAAATTATAATGTCTATGCAGTTCCTCCTCATACTCCCGGTTTAAAGGAGTCCCTGCATGGTATGCCGGTGACTGCTTGATTGTCGCACGGGAGAGATCGACATAGACATTTGACTCGCTCCAACTAATACGCTTAATCCATCGCGGAGAAACCAGAACTATTTTCCCAGGCCACCAATTTCCCGTGTCAACAATTAGATAACGAATTGCCCATGTCTCATCATCAATAATAAAGTCAGTGACGTGACCGATCTCTCCATCTTTAGCTTGGATTGCATAGTTAGTAACAGCGCCGGTACTTCGCAAATGAGGATCCCACCCTTTTTTATCAAGGGTAGCTTCCGGAAGTGCTCCGGGGTTATCCCCAATGTACGGATAGGGATAATCCCCCCACATGTAAGGTCCGGCCCAATACATCGGCCAGGAATAATATCCGTAATATTCCTCTTCGAATTGTCTCGAGACCGGCTTGTCACTACTAATGGATGGACTGTCCTCAATCTGTTTTTTGGTTAAATTTACGGCTATATTTTTTACATTTTTATTTATTGCGCCTAATGCACGTGGAGATATCAATACCTGCCTATCCCTGAGCCAATTTCCGGTATCAGCGACTAGATACCGAATAGTCCAATAATGGTCATCGAAGTAGAATTCTTTGATTTTCCCTATTTCCCCGTCAAGACCATTTAATTTATATCCTTTTAGTGTTTTGGCATCATTTAACATATTGATCTCCTTTAATTTTGTAAATTTCATTTATGGTGTGGGAGTAAATCATCTTTACCTTACTCATAACTCTTAAACAGCATTACCCAAACAAGAGAAACATTTTTTCATGACAGAAACTGTAAATTTAACTTCTCCTATATATGATATTTACCCTCGCGGTATCGAATTAAGATATTAGCTTGTTGGATTATAGCTGGCCTAATACGAATTGAATCATTATTTCAATAAATATTAAATTGGTAACTACATCGGGACATAGCTAATTCTTTCCTGCTGGCGTATTCTGATCCATTTGTTTTCCCGTCTTTGCGGTCGAATTTTCTAACCTCGCTTCATCAGGGGAAATAACCTTGCAAGCATAGTAAACAGGTTCAATATATTGTTTCCGCCAATTCCTTGCCCAATCAGTTAGTTTAGGCAAATCTTCTGTATGACAA
>Ga0224521_1000127_pt1 | contig 25227 bp, 22 predicted proteins | sample CFST0metaG_FD_182731 | JGI IMG/M metagenome (GOLD analysis project Ga0224521, IMG submission 182731) | Peat soil microbial communities from Stordalen Mire, Sweden - C.F.S.T0 | ecosystem: Environmental > Terrestrial > Soil > Wetlands > Peat | place: Sweden: Norrbotten County, Stordalen Mire... | reverse complement strand
TTGGTCTTTCTAGTTTTTCTGAGGTTTACTCTAAATCTTTTTCTTTACGAACCGCCGTATGCCGAACGGCACGTACGGTGGTGTGAGAGGACAGTGAGTGAAGTAATCACTCACTTCCTACTCGATTGAAACATGGTTTGATAAAAAAGAAATACCGTTAAGATAATCTGCCAGGTATTTCATCCTGCAGTGGGTTGCATATCTCTTTTAGCCTCTTTATTGTAATGACGCTCACCATCCTCACTGTAAATCTAATCGCAACTTCCATTACTGCGTATATGATAAGCTATAAAAACCATTATAAACCGATAGCTTTTACTTTCCTCGGAATGGCAGTCACCGTGGTGATACTTTATCCTCTTTTTGCAAAGCTTGAAAGCTGGGTTAAAGATATTTCTTTAAGGGCAGTCAGATCAGGAAAATCATTTGGCGGTAAATATTTCGGATTATTATTAACCTTCCTTATAGCAATGACCGTGCTTTGTTATTTCTATGGAAAGTTGTGGTATCACGTTGATTTTTTTCAGGTTATTATACATGGCCGGAAGTAGATAATCTCCTGCTATAACTCTGAGTACTTAAAAAATAAGAACTGACACTGAGTTACACGGAGGATGCACAGAGTTACACAGAGGAATTACGGAGATATACAGATGTCATCGTATATTAAACAGGAGTGAGACCATACAACAACACCTCAGAACTCTATAATCAAATCCAGTCATATGGTGTTTCCTGGTAAACGTAGTAATTTAACCAGTTTACAAAAAACAGATTTGCATTCGCCCTCCATCTGACCATCGGCCGGATTTTAGGATTGTCATCGGGAAAGTAGTTATCAGGTAAATCTATAGGAAGTCCTTTTGAAAGATCGCGTTCATATTCTTCTTTGAGAGTATTTGAATTATACTCAAAATGGCCCGTGACAAATATCTGCCGGCTGTTTTTTGAGATAACCACATGAACACCAGCTTTTTCTGACCATGCAGCCAATGTCAGACCCGGGTTTTGCTGAATATCTATAATCCTGTTTTCAGTGTAACGCGAATGAGGTGTCAGGAATGTATCATCAAAACCCCTGAATAGCGGTATTTTATTATCTGAGATCTTGTGTTCAAATACTCCGAATAGTTTTTTTTCCAGCGGATATTTTTGAATTCCGTAATGATGATAAAGTCCTGCCTGCGCACCCCAGCAAATATGCAGAGTGTTTGTTACATTTGTTTTGCTCCATTCCATTACCTCGGAAATATCATTCCAGTAATCAACTTCTTCAAACCTGAGATTCTCTACTGGAGCTCCTGTAATTATCAGGCCATCATAACGGTTATGTTTAATCTGGTCAAATGTTTTATAAAATATATTCAAATGTTGCTTGGCTGTATTTTTTGAATCATGTTTATCCATATAGAAAAAATCAAGTTCTATCTGCAACGGGGTATTTGACAGAACTCTGATAAAATCGGTTTCTGTAACAATTTTAAGCGGCATTAAATTACAAAAGGCAATTCGCAACGGGCGTATATCCTGATGCGAAGCCCTTTGCTGATCCATAATAAAAATGTTCTCATTCTTAAGGATGGTGATTGCAGGCAGATTATTCGGGATGTTTATTGGCATTGTTCCATACTCTTTTTTTATCGTGCAAAATTATACTTTTCAAATGTGAATAACCCAGTCTTTCAATATATAACTACAAATAAAAGGTATTTTAAGTTCAATTGTTGAACCCTGAAGCTTAGAATATGGTTCATTTTACCGTAAACCTAATAATAAGTTGTTTAGTCAAAAAATTTCCTGCACTTGTCAAACTGCCAGAAATAGTTAATTAGGAACCTGCAGGAATTGATAAAAAACATATATATCTGAATATTAATAACATAATTAAAGATATTACTATAAAATAGTATAACCTACTATAAAAATATGATTTAAGAAATAATTGATTTTTACCAATTCAGCCTTTTCATACATAAACAGTCATATATCTTGGATAATCATCTCTTTTGAAGTGAAAATAAAATTGTTTCGCCATTCCGTTTATCAAAACACAACCTTGTCATATATAAAAGAACCGACTTCTTTCATAATTTTATTTTACTGACAGGATAATAATTTATGAAAAACAAAACATCATCAAAGGAAAATAAAAACGTTGATAATCAACAAGATAGAAAGTCGTCCCGACAGAAGTCACCATTAGCTAAAAAGCCTGCTATCAGCACGGTTTTCAAAGAACTTGCCGAAGAAGGGCATGAGGACTTTTATAATTACCTTGATTGGTTAGGCCTTGCAAAAAGTCATAATCTTTTAATCCTGACATCATCCCGTCATTATTACTTCGAAGTTGAGGATCTGAAAAATATCAAAACAGTAGTCACTCTGAATAAATTAAATAATATAAAAAACGTTAATGAATTTCTCGGAACAATTTATTCCGTTCTGCCTCATAAATGTTACTTCGTTGGCAGTTTTATCGACAATAAAAATCAAAATGGTTTTTTATCTGTAAAAAAATATATTGACAGAAATGAAGAACCGGGCTCTGCTTCGAGGGCTGAAACTGGCCCGTGGAATTCATTTTTAAATATACTTTACGGATTAATTGATTCAAAAACAAACAAATCTTTATCAAAAAAAACTGTCCAGTTCATTCTTGAGGATACTGGTTTTAAAATTGTTGATATTACCGAATTTAACGGGCACACTTATTTTTGCACACAAAAGGACAAGCCGTCTGTAGAATAATTATTACTTTCGCTACATTGTGCACAATTTTAATTTGTGACACATAACCCCTGAAACGAAGCATTCTGGTTTATGGATGTTTTTACTAATTATTATTGGCTTCATAAAAATCCTGATATGAAGAGTTGGAATCTCATGAAATATTTCCTGGGTTCCATCGATGTTTTAGCTATCCTGCTGGCATTCCAGGCTTCTTATCTTGTCAATTATTTTGAAAAGAAAGATTTCTTTTTTACCGATAATAACATATTGCTGCTTTTTATAGTGATACTGCCTTTCTGGCTTCTGGTACAGTACCTTGTAAGAAGTACAGGTATCCAGACAAAAAGGTATAAGGTTCTCTCTTTGTTGTACATGCAGTCATCGATTGCGGTATTCTATCTTCTGACAATTTTTTATTTTTTCTTCAGATTGTATTCTGTTCACAAACTATTCATTGCGGAAATTCCATTCTTTGGTTTCATTTTGTTATATTTTGGAAGGATACTTATTTATAATATTCTTAAAAGATTCGGGGAGAAAGGGCACAATCATGTTATTGTTATAATAATTGCTGACGATTCTTCGATGCCTTATATTGAAAACCTTTTGTCAAGCAGAACCTTAGGATACAGAGCTGTAGTTATATTTACAGAATCGCCAGCGGTTAAAGCCAAATATGAAAATAGTTCAATTATACTTCCTGAAAAGTTTACAGGTATTATAGGTGATCTGATAGAAGTTGATTTTGTTGATGAGGTACTCTACCTGAAAGAGATTCCAGATTCCGCCAATGTTCGTGAAATACTCAGCACATGCGAAGATCTGGGAGTTACGTTCAGGCTAAAATCTTCTGTTCCCAAGCCAAGTCTTACCAGCGCGGTCAAAACAGATATTGCTGAGGGGAAATTCCTGAGTTTTATTAATATTCCGAATAATACTTTTGCCCTGGCAATAAAGAAAACAACAGATATTAACATAGCCCTTATGGCAATAGTTGTCTTATCACCTGTTTTGATTGCACTTGCCATTCTGGTAAAGATTACATCGCGTGGTCCGATAATAAGCAAACTTTCCAAAGTCGGGTGGAGGGGACGCCAGATAAAAGTTTTCAGGTTCAGGACAATGTATCTGAATGCCGAGAGGAAGATTTTTTACCGTGAATCTGACATAAAAGGTGCCGGATCTGAGTATGAAAATGATCCGCGTATTACAAGAATTGGGAGATTTCTTCTTCGCTCCGGGCTCGATCAGCTGCCGGAACTGTTCAATGTCTTAAGGGGTGAGATTTCAATTATTGCACCACGGCATCCTCTGGAGAGCGAGAGCATTAAATCGGTCAATAGAAAATACTCGTGAAACAACCATCTTAGCAGTTTGTTAACCCTCAATATATGTCGATCAAATTTAAATCCTTTTAATATGTTTAATTCCGAAATATTTATCAAAAACCGGTCCGGATTAAAAGTCTTTTTTATCACGGCTGTGATCATGTTTGTTACTCTGGTTGCCAGTTCTCAGGTCGGAGATATAAGATGGTCAGCTGATGGTAATTCTTATTATCGGATAGAAAAAAACGAACTCATTCAGTATACACTACCCGATAATAAGCCGGCGGTAATATTATCCAAACAACAGCTTACTCCGGCAGGAGATACAGGTCCGCTACAATTCAATTACTATTCTTTTTCTTCGGACCAACAAAAAGTTTTGTTGTTTACAAATACAAAAAGAGTCTGGAGACTGAATTCAAAAGGCGACTATTGGATGTTTGACAGGAAAACAGGAACACTGAGTCAATTGGGCAAAACACTTCCAGCATCATCATTAATGTTCGCCAAGTTTTCACCTGATGGAAATTCGGTTGCCTATGTCAGCGGAAACAATATTTATGTTGAGGAGCCTGGAACATCACAAATTAAGGCCCTGACTACAAATGGTTCTGTGACATTTATAAATGGCACATTCGACTGGGTTTATGAGGAAGAATTTGCCTGCCGCGACGGATTCCGATGGAGCCCCGACAGCAAAAAAATTGCCTACTGGCAGATAGATGCAAGCAAAATCAGAAAATTTTATCTTATAAATAACACTGATTCAATTTATTCCAGGGTGATTCCAATAGAATATCCTAAAGTCGGAGAAAAGCCTTCTTCCTGCAGGGTAGGAGTGGTAACCCTTGCCGATTCAAAAACTACATGGTTGAATATACCCGGCGACCCCTCTCAAAACTATCTTGTAAGAGTGGAGTTTATTCCTTCCACTGATAATCTGCTTATACAGCAACTCAACCGTAAACAGAACTCCAGCAAACTATATATTTCTGAAGCGGCGACCGGTAATTCCAGGGTTATCGAGGAAGAATCAGATAACGCCTGGGTTGATATTTATCAGCCGGGAAATCCTTATTCCATTGATTTCACGAATAAATTTATCTGGCTGAATGAAACAAAAAGTATTCTCTGGGATTCTGAAAAAGACGGATGGAGGCATTTATACCAGGTGTCGCTTGAAGGAAAACCCGAAATACTTGTAACCAAAGGCAATTGGGATTTTACCGATATTACTTATGTCGACCATAAAAAGGGATTTGTTTATTTTATGGCTTCACCCGATAATGCCACCCAGGAGTACCTTTATCGGACAAGGATTGATGGTAAAGGAAACGCTGAACTGGTCAGTCAGCCATCTTTAAAAGGGACTCATAGTTATTCTTTCTCACCTAATGGGAAATATGCAGTTCATTCTTTCTCGAACAGTTTTATACGACCTTCACGAGAGTTCATCACTGTGGCAAATCTGAAACCTTTGACTAAGAAAGAGAGTATTATAGCAAGGGTCGATTCACTTAAGGTTAAACCTGTTGCAGAATTCTTCAAAATCAAAACTGTTGATAGTGTTGAAATGGATGGATGGATAGTTAAACCTTTGAACTTCGATCCTACAAAGAAATATCCTGTAGTGTTTTATGTATACACTGAACCGGCTGAGGCTACAGTAAAAGATGCTTATGGCAGATTCAGGAACTTTCTCTATTTGGGAGATATGGCAAAAGATGGCTATATCTATATTTCGCTCGACAACAGGGGTACTCCTGCACCGAAAGGAGCCGCCTGGAGAAAATCTATTTACAGGAAAATAGGACAGATAAACATTCACGATCAGGCAATGGCCGCTAAAGAAATCCTTAAATGGAATTTCGTAGATCCCGATAGAATTGCAGTCTGGGGATGGAGCGGGGGAGGTTCCGCAACTTTGAATCTCATGTTCCAGTACCCCGAGATATACAAAACCGGTATAGCAATTGCTGCAGTGGCCAACGAGCTTACTTATGACAATATTTACCAGGAACGCTATATGGGATTGCCACAGGAGAATATGGAGGATTATGTAAAAGGATCACCGATCACGTATGCAAAAAACCTGAAAGGTAACCTGCTTTATATCCACGGAACAGGAGACGACAATGTTCACTATCAGAATGCAGAGATGCTTCTTAACGAACTGATCAAGTATAATAAGCAATTTCAGTTCATGGCATATCCTAATCGCACTCATGGTATTTCCGAAGGAGAAGGAACTTTTGCGCACCTGTCAACTCTGTATACCAGTTATTTAAAGAAGAATTGCCCTCCGGGTGCGAAGTAAGATTTTGACTCAAGGGATTTCCTCTGTGCTTCTTCGCGCAACTCTGTGTAAGTTCTTAGTTATTAGTTACACAGAGGTACACAGAGGGTTCACAGAGAGCCACAGAGAAGGTTTGGTCTAATATAAAATCCTGACCCGTATGGTATGGGGTATATTCTTGAGATCTTTCAGAACTGAATCACCCAGTTCACTGTCAGTCTCCAGTATTACATAACCCAGGTCGGCATCTGTCTGCAGGTATTCTGCTGAAATATTGATGCCCCTTGAAGAAAAATAGTGGTTTATTTCCCCAAGAACACCGGGAACATTTTTATGAATATGCAAAAAGCGCTGTTTGGAGGAGTTGGCCTGAAGTGCAATTTCAACAAAATTAACAGCTCCGATTGTTGATCCTGTGTCACTATATCTTACCAGCTTTTCAGCCACTTCCAGTCCGATGTTGGCCAGCGCCTCTAGTGTACTGCCGGCAATGTGTGGTGTGAGAATCACATTATTGAAATCCTGGAGATCGTTCTCGAAAGGTTTATCATTAGATGATGGCTCTTTCGGGAATACATCGGCAGCAACTCCTGCCAGATGATCCGACCTGAGCCCTTCTGCAACTGCTTTATAGTCAACAATATCACCGCGCGAAGCATTAATCAGACATGAACCCTTCTTCATGTTTGCAATCTGGTCAGTTGAGATCATATTCCTTGTTAATTCTGTCAAAGGAACATGAACGGTAACAGTATCTGCTGCTCTTAAAAGGTCATTTAAAGATGATACGGGTTTGGAGTTTCCAAGGCTGAGTTTCTTTTCAATATCATAATAGATAATGTTCATTCCAAGGTTCTCGGCAAGAATTGAAACCTGTGAACCTATATGTCCGTAGCCAATAATACCAAGGGTCTTGCCTCTTACTTCCACCGAGTTATTGAATGATTTCCTCCAGATTTTCTGGTGAGCCAGGGCATTTTTTTCAGGAATACCGCGCATGAGCATAATACACTCTGCAATTACCAGTTCTGCTACCGAACGTGTGTTTGAAAACGGAGCATTAAATACGGGGATACCAAGCATTTTGGCATCCTGAATATCTACCTGATTAGTACCTATGCTGAAACATCCTATCGCAAAAAGTTTGGGAGTTTTGTGCAGAATCTCCTTGCGAAGTTCGGTACGGCTTCTGATACCAATGATATGTGTAGTCTGTAATTTTTTTTCCAGTTCAGGGCCTGATAGAGCTCCATTAAGGCATTCCACATCAGTATATCCATTTTCCCTGAAAAACAGGTTGGCATTCTCATGAATCCCTTCCAGTAATAGAACTTTGATTTTACTTTTATCCAGTGAAAAATTTCTCATCAGCAGTCTGTTAAGAGTTAAAGTAATAATCTAATTTGATATCCTTTATTAAATCGTGAAAAGTAAATAAAAGAGTCCGTTTGTGCAAATATTTTAAAGCGCTTTAACTGTATTTATGATAATTCAACTTAAACCGATTTGGAAATTCCGGATTCTTTTTGAATCCCCGTGAGCGCATTTTCCATTGATTACTGCGGAGTCAGTGAGCAGTATGAATTTATTTTAGGAGATCGAATCCCGACATTATCGGGATTCATAGCCTGCTGCGAAGAGCTTCAATAAGGCCGAAGAAATTCTATATGCAATAGAGAAGTTTTTCTCTTATTTATCCTCTTTTGTTACTTCTCTTTCAGGCTGACCTGTGATTGTGTTGTTTTTAAATTCAACCGGCAGGCTGTTTTTTGTCAGTAACAATGCCGCATCCTGTTTTCCGTTACCCGAATTGCTGAAAATGTTGTCTTCAATTACAACGCCTTCTGCATTGCAGTTCACCGAAATTCCGTATCCTTTTTCCTTTACACCATTATTTTCGATACGGTTATTTCTGAAGATATTCCTGTGAGGTGCATTAAGTGACAATTCCCCGCGCAGTTGAATTCCATCTGAACCGTTTTCAAATATTTGGTTCCCTGCATAAAGCATATCAACATCCTTGTGACCAGTGCTAATACCGTTTATGCCGTTATTATGAAAACTGTTGTTCCTGACAATCCCATTCCTTACCCGCCAGCATACGAAGAGTCCGTAACCTTCGTTGTCGTGACTGTTGTTCCCTTCAATAAGGGTGAAAGGAGATCCGGTCCCCGGATGAAGTCCGCTATTTGCGCATCCATATATTTCGCAGTTGCGCACAGTGATATATTCGGTTAATTGCCAGCTGATACCATCGCAGTTAAAGTTTTTGACTATAACATTATCAATTATTGCCTTATGCACTTTATGGAGGTAGATTCCTCCGGCCCGGCAGCCGTCAATCATATCATTACTTTCCCTGCTGCCATCAACGGTAAGATTTTCAATCGTGACATTTTCTGCATCAACAGCAGCGATCACGGAACAGTTGTTTGAGATGGTGCCTTTCTTGTCGGCATGGTAATCGCGCAGCAGATAATCGTCAATTGAAATAACATTACCTTTTATTCCGGTTATTCTGGCTGTCGTGAGATCCCATCCCGACCGCTGTCCTTCATCAAATATGCATACGCCCATACCTGTTTTGAATCCTGAAGCATCTGTAACAGTGACCTGAAGTTCACCATAGTCGGCATCGAGGGCAAAAGAGGAACGGAAACCCCTGCATTTTTTTAATACCGTGTTAGCGCCCGATCCAACCAGCGATATATTATCGTAAAGCCTAACCGGAGCGATAATATCATAAATTCCGGGCAGAAGCAAAACAGTGCCACTTTTACAGCTGTTATGTATTGCATCGATAGCTGTCTGGATAGCTTCAGAAGTATACCCATGTATAATGGCATTGGTACCTCCCACAGAGATCCTTTTTCCAACAACAATAGGTTTAACTACTGAAACTGCCTGTGTATCATGGACAATTGACGGTTCCTTTAAATAACCGGTTTCCTTAGTTAATGAACTGTAACCCGTCTTGTCGGATGCCGGTTTGTTCTCATGAAAACATGCAGCGAAAATGATTAATAACAACAAAAGTGAGATGGCCTTCATTTTCATATTTAAGTTCTTTTTGTAAAACAAATAATATCAGAAGAATGAATAACATTTCTAAATCCAATAGGAAAGGTAAGAAAAAAGTTCATCCTTTATTAATTCCGAAAATTAATTGATTATCTCTGTGCCCTCAGTGTTTCCTCTGTAGCTCCGTGTAACAAAAGGATAAAGAACTTACACAAAGTGGCAAGAAGCACCGAGATACACAGAGAAGAGCCAAATAAGCCTTTGTGATCTATCAACAGTTTGATGATGGATGCTTTTAATGAATTTAAAACTAAGTATCTCAAGCCGCATGCCTTTACCAGGTCCTTATCAGTCGGGCCATTACACAGTTGTATCATTAAGCATATTTAACAATTCTAATTCGTAATTACTAATTCGTAATTTCTTCGCACTTTTGCTCCGGAAAGTAATTTTATATGAAGTCATGGTTTTCAGGCGAAGCTTTCGCGGTGATACATGTTAAAAACTTTCGTTTTTATCTTTCTTACCGCATTTTTATGACGATGGCAAGTCTTATGCAGTCTGTAATTGTAGGCTGGCAGATTTATGCTATATCTCATAATGTTCTATGGCTTGGGTTTATAGGGCTTGCTGAGGTTATTCCGCAGATTGGTATATCTCTTTTTGCCGGACATTATATTGATTTATGGAACCGGCGCAAGATTGTTAATTACACTACTCTTTTACTTATATTCGGAGCTCTTATTCTATTGATTTATAGCGCAGACGCAACTTATTTTTCAGAACGATTCGGTATTATTCCGATTTTCATCACTATCTTTTTAACCGGACTGGCACGCGGGATATTAGGTCCTGCACAGGTTGCTCTGTTAGGTCAGCTCGTCCCCAGGAATTTATATGCCAATGCTGCCACATGGAACAGTGCCAACTGGCAGGTTGCGGCAGTTATGGGACCGGCAATCGGCGGGCTTGTATATGGGTTTTGGGGGATTATACCTGCCTATTCCCTGGTATTAGGCTTATATACACTCTCTTTCTTTATGATTATGCTTATAAGAATCGGCAGACATGAAGTTATAGAAACTACAGAAGGTGTTTTTACCAGGATACGGAGCGGAATAAATTTCGTTTTTAAAACTCCCGAATTGCTTGGAGCTTTTACCCTTGATATGTTTGCGGTTCTTTTTGGAGGAGCGGTTGCAATGCTTCCGGTTTTTGCTTCTGATATTTTACATATCGGACCTCAAGGCCTGGGTTTGTTAAGAGCCTGCCCTGCAATTGGAGCCACACTTATGGCGTTCCTATTGATGTTTCGACCTCCTATGGGGAAAACAGGGAAAATCCTTTTTATATGTGTTCTTGGCTTCGGTCTTTGCATGATTGGTTTCGGACTCTCAAAGAGTTTCATTCTCTCGGGACTACTGTTAATTCTCAGCGGAGCTTTTGATAATGTCAGCGTTGTTATCAGGGGAACTATTCTTCAGCTTTATACACCCGATGAAATGAGAGGCCGTGTTGCATCAGTAAACAGCATTTTTATCGGATCATCGAACGAACTTGGTGCTTTTGAATCGGGGGTCGCCGCCAAATTAATGGGACTCGTATCTTCGGTGGTATTCGGCGGCATCATGACCCTTGCCGTAGTTTTTACCACAATCAGGGTAAATAAACCTCTCCGGAAGCTATCGCTTAGGAACAAAATGTGAAAGATACCTGTACCTTGCGCCCCGTGTCAGGTTATGATCAACATCTATTTCCGGCAGAGGAGTGTTATCAACAACATTAAAAGGCTTAATCGTTGTTTTATTCAAAGTTATTGTATTTTGACTTCCAAAGTTATATAACTATAAATATATAAACACTTCTGGATTATAATAGACGGAGAATTATTAACATCCACAGCAGCGACAGCGACAGACTCTTTGCTAAATTATAGCATTTGTGTAAATAATTGCGGTATTTATTATAATTTTAAATCATAACTTCTCAATATGGACAGGACTCTGGGATTTTTAGCACCGGTTATCATTTCAAGTATAATCTTTATTCTTAATATATTGTTACCGGGCAGATGGGTGACAGGATATGTTAATAAGACAAATACCGATGAAAAAATGAGATACCATCTCAATGGCATCCTTGTTTTCTTTACCGTAATACTATCCTGGTTCCTGTTAGGATATTTTAACATAGTCCCGTATGACTGGCTATACGATTACCGATGGTATGGGCTGGCGGGGGCATTTTTAGCTGGAATCATTTTTTCTCTGGCTGTTGTATTGAATTATCCTCCTGTAAGAAAATCATTTCTGTCCGATCTCTTTTTTGGCAGGATAGAAAATATTCAGTTCAGCGGCGGAAGAGCCGATGCTAAAATGTGGCTTTATCTGGTAGGGGCAACCATGCTGGAACTGAATGCTCTAAGCTTTACGGCTCATCATTTGATACTGTACGGAGAACAAGCTTCAACTGGGATACTTCTTTCTGCAGCGTTGCTTACTTACTTCATAGTTGATTATTTCATCTTTGAAGAAGTTCATTTGTATACCTATGATTTATTTGCAGAACGGGTCGGATTCAAATTAGGCTGGGGATGCCTGGTCTTCTATCCGTATTTTTATGCTGTCTTTTTATGGTCCACGGTGGATTTACCCGATCCTCATACTCCTGACTGGCTATTATTTTTATATGTTATTATTTTCTTTTCAGGATGGATTTTATCACGGGGTGCTAATCTGCAAAAGTATTTTTTCAAAAAAAATCCCGAGAGAGCATTTCTGCGGATCATACCTGAAACAATTTCCGATGGCAATAATGCCTTGCTGGTAAATGGATTCTGGGGCCTCAGCCGGCATATAAACTATTCGGGTGAAATCTTAATGGCATCGGGGATAATTTTGTGCACGGGTTATCCCTCAATGATCTTGCCATGGTTGTATCCTCTTTATTATGTTTTACTTTTAACTGCGCGTCAGAAAGATGACGATAAGCGCTGTTCACACAAATATGGTGGACTCTGGGATGCGTACAAGAAAAAAGTTCCCTACAGGATCATTCCGTTTATATATTGAGAAGGTTGGGGATAAACCTCACAACCTGTACATTTTCCGGGTAGTGTCCCCCATAATGTTGACAGCCATTTTCCTTGGCATGATTTTTTGCATGATAAACGATGCTAATCTGTTTCCTCTGCCTGTGATGAATGACGGCTGTTTACCAAGTTTCTTCAAACATTCATCTGCAACTTCTTCAGGATCAAGTAACCGGGGCGTGAAAAAACCTGTCTTTTCAGGATGTGAATTTTTATACCCGGGAGTTGCCGTAGCACCTGCACAACAGGCTATAATATCAACACCACTATTTTTCCATTCGTACCACAAACTCTCTGCAAGTATCCTGTTAAAAGCTTTTGTCGCCGCATAAACAGCCAGGTAGCCGCTACCCTGGAAGCCTGCAAGCGATGTCATTAAAACAACCGCTCCTTTCCCTCTGATTGTCATTTTTTCTCCGTATAACCTGACCATATTGAGCGGGGTTATCATATTAAGCTGAGCTGCCCTGGTGTGATCTTCTACGGAATTTTTGAGAAACAGACCAATGTAGGAAAGTGCGGCATTATATACAAGCAAGTTGATTTCCAGTCCATTCAATGCATCCTCAACCAGTCGTGTAGCATTTATGGCTGAAAGGTCACAGGATATACATTTTACATATATTCCGTATTTTTTTCTCAACAGATCAGCCAGTTGTTCCAAAGGCTGAAGACGGCGCGCAATTAGCACAAGATCTATTCCTTCGGCAGCGAAACGTGTTGCATATGCAGCCCCAATTCCTTCTGAAGCGCCGGCTATCAAAGCCGTATTGCCATATTTTTGTTTCAGGTTCATTTCGTCAATAAAGATAAAAGATAAAAGTATAAAGACTATAGTGGAATGAAATCAAAATGCAAAAGTCATAAAGTAATATTCCATTGACTGCATGACTGCAAAACCATCAAAACTGCAAGATTCCCGGAGTCCTGGAATCCCATACGTTGCACCATCACACCGCCATACCGTCATACCGTCATACCATCATACCGCAATACCGGCACACCTCTTATCCTGATTGAATCCCTGGCGAAGGCTGTTTGAAAAAAATTGAATACCTTTATGTTTTAAGATTAAGCCAGTAGGGCCGGAAGAGTAAAAGCTTCCTGATAGTATAATTTCAATATTCAATTTATTATGGAATACTATGTCGCTCAAAAAGTAAAAGAAACCTGGGGAAAAAAGCCCTGTGATCATCCAAAACTGGAGAAGGAATATTATGCCGGGGCCTTTCTGGTAAACTGGATATGCACTCAATGCGGCAGGGAATTTACAATTGCTGAAAAACTCGGTATGGATCAGGAACGGAAGCATGTTCATGACATGGCCTGATACTGTATATTCCGTGTATTTCCTATAGGTTATTTTTTTAAGAGTTCCTGATGTTTATTGAACTTGAAAAGATGAGGGAGAAATTTAGGTACATCTTTTTTGTATCCGGCATAAGCTGGATACTTTTCATTACTTATATAATGTACCCCCCTTTCCTATAGAAATTGAAGCTCAGGCGAAATCCCCAAATACTTACAAGTATACACATTATCCACAGGCGAGGCGAGGGATGGGAGATGAGTGCTGTAAGACTGTAAATAACAGGCATCATACTCCACAATTTATCAACCTGACTATAGTTTTGCGTTAGTTCTCCTGCAATAAAACAAATTGCTGCATTCGACAACATTATAGTTATAAATGTTTTCGTAAGTGGATCGCTAAGTAGAAAATGAAAGTTATTCATCAATTAAGATTTGATGAAGCCAATATAGTTATTTTATGCAGAATAGATCAGTGTTCTGAGCCGGGTTTGTTTACCTAAAACTGAATCTTGACTTTATGATTTTTCCAGGGTTGCTATTCTCTGCAGTATTGCATTCATTTTGTCGATTCGCTCCTGAGAGTAAGTCTTGTACTCCTTATCGATAAATTCAAATAGTTTAAGTGACTTTCGTGAATAACAAAGACTACCGGCCATATTACCCTGAGCCAGGCACAGCTCAGCTTCTGTATTAAAGAGCTCAGCCAGCACCTCGAGATGGCCATTGGTATAGTTGTGCATATTTAACAGCTTGTCCGTCAGTTCGTTTTCAGGTATAATACTGAAGAAAGCAGAGTCCTCGTTAAGCAATTTGTAATATATACTCTCAAGTTTTTCATCGGCCTTTTCAAACTCACCTTTTTTTATAAGTCCGAGGATGCCGGCGATCATTTCACCCAACATCTCTATCATGCGGAGGATGTAGTCTTTCTGATACATATTAGAAGATGAGAATACAAAATTAGAAATAATGGTGCAATGGTCCAACGGCACAATTTAAGCTACGACTCCAGTGTCTTGAGACGGTAAGTCAACACTAGTATTATGTTACCTGGCAACAGGCGCTATAACCAGCTTTTCAATCTCAGCCAGATCAACGGAATTAGGAAAAAATTCTCCAAACCATCGGATACAACGATTGGCATTTAATGGTATTCCTACAACAGGAATAGAGTTTTTCCAGCAGTTTCTCATTCCCCACGTCAACTCCGGGATGCAGGCAATTCCCAGAATGCCGAGGGTTCTTTTTTCTCTCAAGGAAAATTTTGCCAGTTTTTTCATGTCTCCTTCCATCCATATATAAGGTTCAATATTATTAGCTTCCAGAATTTCACTTGCATAATTCTGGAAACACCTTACTGAACAATGTTTGCATTGGTAATCAAATCCGTTTCTGGTCGATTTGCAATTAGCCGAAAAGTCCTGCAGGCAATATGGCATCAGGGCAATTTTCCTGTCAGCAGAAAGAAAATCAGAGGAAAACCGGCGATTGGTAAGTTCAATCTCCAGCATATATAGGTGATACTGTTCTCTTGATGTTGCAAGTCTGCGATCGAATAGTTTGGAAACTGGAAGTCTTCTGAGATGTTCTTCAGTATTTCCGGTGTATTTCTTAAGATATGGATCGATGATGTTTAGAATGACTGATATCTGATTATCGGATTCTGTATTAATTAAGGCCTTTTTAAGAATTCTCTTTTTTAATGAGAACCTTCTTATATTTTCAATCAGAGCCTGAATATCGGTATTTAAAACCTGAATTTTATCAGCAAGCATCCTTATTGTTTCATAGTATTCAGATGTTGAATCTGAATTTCCGAATAAGGAATAGGTTTTTCCATCAACCGGTGAATATTCTGGTCCCATCGATTTATTGAACTGAGATCTTTATGTAAATATCAGGGCTTAAATCCTTATTATAATTTTACCACGTGGTTTCCCTTTTTCTGCAAGTTCAAATGCTTCGTCAGCCTTATCCAGGGTAAAATAGTTTTCGATTACCGGGTGAAGCTTCTTCTCATTGAACAATTTCTCAATTTCCAAAATATCCTCCGGAAGAGCGCGCATATTGGATGATGTTAGCTTTTTTCCCCAAATCAGGTTAATAAAGAATGACTTAAAAAGTGTAAAAGGGTTGATCATTGTTGAGGCATAGATTCCACCACGTTTTAAGAGCCTTTGAGCGACACTTAAATCCATGTGACCATAGGCATCAAGTATAGCGTCAAATTTTTTATTTGTTGAGGCAAGATCTTCTTTACTGTATCTTATAGTTTCATCAGCACCCAGCTTTCGCGCAAGTTCAGCATTGGCGTCACTGCACGTGGCAGTGATAACAGCTCCTTTTGTTTTTGCGATCTGAACGGCAAAATGACCAACCCCTCCGGTACCTCCGTTTATCAGCACCTGAGTACCTTTGACAACTTCACATCTTCTTAATCCGTTCAACGCCGTAAGTGCTGCAATAGGCAGTGAAGCAGCCTCTTCAAATGACATTTCCCCGGGAATAATCCATAATGATTTCTGATCGATAGCGATAAACTGAGCCAGCGCCCCTTGTTTTCCGAAGATTACTGAGATCACCCCGTACACCCTGTCACCCGGTTTGAACTTTTCAGCGTTTGTACCCGCCTCTTTAACAATGCCCGAAAAGTCGGAACCGAATATCCTTGGAAACTTTCTTCCTGAAAGAAACTTCAGATCACCCCGTTTTACTTTAAAGTCTACAGGGTTTATGGAAACTGCTTTGACCTCAACGAGAACCTGGTTACCAGTAACGGATGGATCAGGATAATCACCATACTGTGATACGTCAGCTCCTCCATAACGTGTTGAATAATATGCTTTCATTTTATTTTGTATTAATCTGATAATACGAAATTAAGCAATAAGTTGTGAGTTACCTTATTATAATTGAAAATATGAGATTTTAAATTTGTCGGAATTGATTGCCAGAGAGGCAACATATCCGTCAGAAACTTTCAGGTCAGAAGTTCTCCATTGATCCGGCCACGACGGATGATGCAATATGACCAGATGCTCCAGACTTCCCGGGGATTTAAATTCAACACAAAACGATTTTAAAGGGAAATGGATGCCTTTCCCGATAGCTTTTATAAACGCCTCCTTCCTTGTCCAGATTTTAAAAAAAGTATTTGTTTTGTCTGACGAATCCATAAGATATTTTATTTCCTGGTCCGAAAAGTTTTCATTTGCAATATTTTCAAGCTCATCCACTTCACGTACTTTCTCAACATCTATTCCTATTTCGTTACATTTGCAGAGGCCGACCAGCATTAAGTCATCTGAATGGGACATATTAAATTTTAACTCCCCGAATTCAGTGTTACTTATTAAAGGTTTTTTACAGGAATTATATCTGAAACTTAATTCGCCGGGAAGGCAATGGCAATATTTGCTCAGAATCAGGCGCAATTGAGAGTGAGAGAGAATAAAATGTTCCCGGTCTCGCTGAAACTTAAGTTTTCCTGCCCTTTCAAGTTCATCGGGTGATAATGTACCAGTAAATTTCGTTGCATCGGCAGGTATAGTTTTCAGGTTGACCTGCCAGACATGAACCTGGTTATCTTTAATTGCAACGCTCATTTATCTCCTTGTTTTGAAGCTGGCAGGGCGACCCCTGCCAATTAGTATTTTCAGGCAATGTTTCACCTTTCATTATAAGAGAAAGTCCTTTTAGAATAGAGTGGTTCTGCATTTCGGTATCGTACAGAATTACTGATAATGATCCGATCGTACACTCTTTTCCTATTCTGACATCCGACATTTTCATTACACGATCCTCAAAAAGATGCGTCTGGATTGTAGAACCGAAGTTGAGGGCTGAATTATCGCCGATCGTTACCAGATCAAATTCAGTGATTTCGGTAGTCTCCATAAATACTTTCTTCCCGATTTTACACCCCATGATCCTGAAATATAATGGAGCAAACGGAGTTCCCAGCAACATTGATACAAAGAACGGATAGACCAGGTTTTCCGAAATTGAGTTAATAAACTCGTTTCGCCACACAAATGTACTCCAGAGTGGTTTGGCATCAGGTTTATACCTTCCGATAAGAATAGTCTTGAAAAACCATCCGATAAAAACAGTTGAAAAACTTAGAAGAAGAAGTACCAGGGGGGCTTCGTAAATGAACTTCAGGAAATTGCCTGACTTGAAAATGATATAGGAATAATTATAAAATATTAACAATAAGATGGATGCAAATGCAAGTGGCATTGTTATCTTGAAGAATTCTATGATTCCCCTTAACAGGTATAATGAAGCTGTGGGTTTAAATGTATATTTTTCCGGGAATTCCGGACTTTTCTGGCGGTTGGGCAGGAACATAGGAGGGGAGCCGAGCCAGGATGCGTCCTTCATTTCCGCCTCTTCCGGAAGTGACGGGGTTATCGACAAAACTCCGATAAGGCAGCCATCTTCTACTTTACTTCCTGTAGGAAGCACGGCGCTGTTGCCCAGGAATGACCTGGTACCAACTTCTGTGGTGCGTAATATCATATACCCGTTGATTATTAGCGGAGGACCGACATTAACCGAATCGGCCAGGAAACTCTCATTTCCTATCTTAAGAAGATCTGTCGAAATATAATTGACTGTTGATATTTCGGCGCGCTTTCCGATTTTGGCTCCGGTAAGTCTTAACCACGGCGGAAGATATAGTGTAGCATAAAGCGACTTGATCATGAGTAAACTCATAGCTATTAATGAGTCTACAAACCATTTCCGGATATATAAAATACTGTTGATAGGAATGTCATCGGGTTTCAATTTCCCCAGAACGAGCCATTTCAGAGCCGCAGAAAAAAGGCAAAATGTTAAAATGTACAGGCCCGATAACGGGATGATTGTGATAAGTGTCATCAAGAAGCTTTCCTGGATATTTGAAAAATATATAACCAGAGAGTACGGAATTAACAATATCCACGGTAAAAGAATTACGAATAGCAATGCAACAGTATGAACGAGGATTAACCCGATTCTTTTAAACAGTTTTACTGATGGCTGTGATTTCTTTTTAGCTTCAACCAGCAAATCATAGGAACTTTTATAAGGGTTGGCGGGTGAACCTCTCCAGGTCTCTCCTTCAGGTATTGTGCAGTTCTCTTTTAGCATAGAGAGTTCCAGGAGAGCGGAATCATCTTCCATTGCTGAACCAGGATGTAAGAGGCTGCGGGCACCTACAAAACAATTACTGCCTACAGAGATCCGGCCAAGTTTTAACATTCCATCCTCAACTGTATATCCCATCAGGTGAGCTTCCTTTGAAATGCTTGAATTATTGCCTACCGACACCAGGTCAAATACTCTCACTCTGTCTGAGCCCAGGTATACATTCTTCCCGGTTTTCATTCCCATTAACCTGTAATACAACGCTAAAAAGGGAGTCCCGGTGAGCAGGCTGAGCGGGGTAATGTCAATGCATTTTTTAACAAACCAGAATCTGAAATAATAAAATCCCCATAACGGGTAAACCCCTTCCCTGAATTTTCCTATTACCAGCCATTTCACTCCGACAGAAAGCAATAATAATAGCGGGTAACTCAATACAATGCTGGCGAGGCACAGAAATGAAATACTGTTGTAGCTTAAATGAGGGAAATAATGCTTTATTAAAAATGGTGATGTTATAAGTATTGTTGCGATACCGTAGAAAAAGAGAAGCGATATAACCTGCAGCATGGCAACCGAATAATATGTAGGAGGTTTAATCTTCTTTTTTAAGGTTTTTTCAGTTTCATTATTTACAGTATTTTGGTTTAATGAATCAATATAGCCGGCAAGGTCCCTGATCGTGGGATAATCGTAAATATCACGAACTGAAAGCATATTCATCTGCTTGTCTTTACGTAGCTCGGATATCATCTGAGACGCAAACAGGGAATGACCTCCCAGGTCGAAAAAATTATCTTCAACACCTACCTGGTTTGGCGCAAACAGCTTTTGCCATAATTGCAATATTTTCAGTTCATTAGGTGAACAATCCGATGGACCGGTTATATGATGGCCATCAGTTAAAAATTTAGGTTCCGGTAACTTAGTCCTGTCAACCTTTCCGCTTGGCAATAATGGTAATTCAGTGACAATTTCAAATATATTCGGGATCATGAAAGGCGCCAGCCTTGATTTTAGCTGGTTCTTCACAGTATTTTCATCGAATCTGCCTGACTTTGAAGGGATGACATAGGCTACGAGAAGTTGAATCCCGTTAAAACCACTTTTTACTGTTACCGCGGCACTCTGAACATCCGGGCAAAGCATCAGCTGTGATTCTATTTCGGTTAATTCGATCCTGAACCCTCTCAGTTTGATCTGTGAATCAATGCGCCCCAGGAATTCAATTTCACCCGATTCGTTAAACCGGCATAGATCACCGGTACGGTATAAACGTTTGGGAAAATCCGGATTTATTTTAAACTTCGGTACTATGAATTTTTTATCAGTCAGTTCAGGAAGGTTTATATAACCATCAGATAACCCCAGTCCGCCGATACACAATTCACCGGCAACACATACCGGCAACCTTTTCAGATCGGAATCGAGAATATAAGCCGAATAGTTGGGTATGGGTTTTCCGATAGTAACATTTCTGACAGGACTACATTCATTATAAGTTGCAATTACCGTTGTTTCAGTGGGCCCATAAGTGTTTATCATCCGCCTGCCGCGTGTTGCCCATCGTTTGGCCAGTTCCGTCGGGCATACTTCCCCTCCCAGAATCAATAGCCGTAGCAGAGGAATATCTTCGCTAAGTATCGATAACAATGTTGGAACTGTGGAAAGGACAGTAACTGCATTCTCGTTAAGAAATTTAGACAATCCGGGACCTGACTGCATTATTTCTTCAGTCCCGATGAACAGAGAGGCGCCTGAATAGAACGCCAGCCATATTTCTTCAACTGATGCATCAAAAGCAATTGAAAAGCCCTGGAATACAATGTCTTCCGGTTTTACTCCAAATAGTTTTCCCTCAGTCCTGACAAGATTGCATACTGCAGCATGTGATATCTTAACACCCTTTGGATCTCCCGTTGTGCCGGATGTGTAAATAGCGTACGCACTATCATCCGATTTCACATTTGTTTCAGCTGATGAAAGATTAAACGATGATTGATCATCAAATTTATAATGATCCTTATCCAATACGACATTAAGGCATCCCGAATCGCCTGTTTTATTAATAAGGTCGGATGTGGAGATCAGTACTCTTGCATTGCAATTGGCAAGAATATAGCGAACTCTTTCAGCGGGATATTTAGGGTCGATGGGAATATAGGCCGCTCCTGCTTTTAATATACCAAGCATTGCAACATACATGTCGGGTGTTCGGGATAAGAAGATACCTACGAAATCATTGACTCCGACTCCTGATGATTTTAAATATCGGGCAAGCCTGTTAGCTTTCTTGTTTAAATCGGAGTATGTTATTCTCACCCCGTTAAAGATGACAGCAGTTCTTTTGGGATATTTTTCAGCTGTGTTTTCAAATAGCTGGTGCAGACATCCGCCTGCAGCTAACGAAGGGTCATACTCTCCGTCGTAACAGAAAAACGGGCTGTTTTCCTTTCTGACCGAAGAAATTTCAACCGGTTGATAATTATTGATTATATATTGTTTTTCATCAATTTTGTACATAATATAGTCACGGTCTGAACTCAGATTATTTCTGATCGTTCCTATCTTAAGACAGTATCTGAACTGATTTTATTCCTGCGTGTAGTGTTAATAAAATGTAAAAGCAAAATGCAAATCTCAGAGCATTACAATTATACTATGTCCCGGGATGCTGAAATAAACTGGTATCTGCTTTTTCCATATGATCCTCTGACTCCACTCTGTGCCTCTATGTATAACGTGAAAAAGGAAGAACTTACACTGAGAAACACAGAGGAGCACGGAGATCCACAGAGAGAAACCGGTCAATTCTTTATAACCGCTGTAAAATCCTAACAAAAATCAGGAGTGTGTTTTCTAAATATAACCCTGTGGAAGCAAGATTGTTTTCTCTTTGAACCTATGTGCAACCTCTATGTCTCTGTGTAACAAAATGGGCTTTAGCATACAAACCACGAAAACATGACCGGTTTATTTCAATTTTGATTCCTAAAGTACCATTGCAGATGCCAAAGATGTCATTGCGAAGCCGGAATATGTGAATCTTGATTCATTTCTGCGATAAAATTCAACCCATTGACCAACACGATTGGTGATTTAATCAGGATTTTATAATTTTATATCGTTAATTATTTCTTGCAATGACGCAGCGATTTAAAATCATACTGAAAAGCATAGGTCTGGCTTTATTTCTATGCTCAGTACCGGTAAACGCACAGTTGCTTCAGGATACTGCTGCTTTAAACCTGGTTAAGAAAGATATCGACTATATCTATAACATGAAATTTGCCAATGCCCGGGAGGTTTACACAAAAATCACCAATTCATATCCCGGACACCCGATAGTTTACCTGCTGAGAGGAATTATGACTTACTGGGAGAATTACCCTTTGCTCCATACATCTCCATCACATGATTCGTTTGAGGAAGATATGCGGCAATGCATTAAATTGTCCGAAGCGAACAATAATCAGGCATATGAAGCGGAATATTTACTTGCCGATTTGTGCGCCAGGGGAATGCTCTTGACTTTTTATGATGATAATGATTTAATAATGGAGGTTATCCCTCTCACAACCAGCACTTACAAACATTTGAGGCGCGCCTTCGATTTTACTGCAGTATCGGCAGATTTAAACTACTTTACAGGAATTTATAATTATTACCGTGAGGCCTATCCAAAAATTTATCCGGTATATAAGTCACTGGCTCTTCTTTTTCCGCGCGGAGACCTGGAGAAAGGCTTGAAAGAGTTGCAGAGTGCAGCCGTAAATTCAATTGTGTTGAGGGCTGAGTCATGTTTTTTGTTATCATGGATCTATCTGAACTATGAGAATAAGCTTCAGGAGAGCTTATTCTACTGCAAAACTCTTAATGAAATGTACCCTGAAAATGATCTCTATCTTGCCATGTATGTAAGAAACCTGTTGTTGATGAAGAAGTACAATGAAGCCGAAAAACTTATACCGGCGCTACCCGAAGAGCAAGGGAATAAATTTTTTCAGGCACAGTACATTATCTTAAAGGGAATCATCCAGGAAAAAAGGTATCATGATAATAATCTTGCACTGCAATATTATAATAATGGTTTAAGCAATATCTCCTTATATGGTAAGTACGGGAATGAATATGCTGCATATGCTTATTTCGGTCTGAGCCGTATCGCCGATGACAATGGTGAAAAGCATACACGTAAAATATACCGGAAAGAAGCCATGAAGCTGGCTGATTTTAAGAAGATTAATTTTGATAAATAAAAGGCGCAACGGCACAATGGTGAAACCCACCTACGCCAAGGCTACGGTGGTCATAGGATGCAACTGTGACTAACCTGAAAGCTGAGCATTCGATCCCGTAAACTTTTAAAAATGTAATGCGTAGCCCAGATCTATCAGCAAATTGCCGTTATGACTGCTCCCGTTAGCGCTCACTTTTTGAATAACGGTCAATCCATAAGCGCCGCGCACATCGAGAAAAACCTCACTGGAATTGAACATTTGGGTAAATCCTGCACCGCCTGTCAGTCCGAAATTGACAGTATTAATATCGCTGGTAATATCTGTATTTGCATTAAATGATTGAGCTGTTTCAACAATTGGCATTGTTTGTGCCCTGTCGGCATATATGATACTCGACCCGGTTGTTTTCTGTTTGGCATTCAGCAAAAATCCGACATACGGACCAAAATCCACATAAACCGTTTGAGATTTGTTAAATGGAATAATATATTTCACCATAACCGGTATCTCGGCATAATTCAAAATGCTCTGATTTTTAAAATTTGCATAAAAGTATGTTCCTGCAGGAACCAGGGGATTAATTGAAGATGCGTCAATAGCCTGAACTCCATTCCGTTTGCCACCTTCGCTTGAATATAACAGATCAGCTGTAAGAGCGAAATGCGGTCCTAAACCCAATGATGCAGTCAATCCGAAAGCCGGTCCTGAACGTGATGTATAATCGCGGCTAAGCTCATTGCCATTGCCCCCGCTTAGGCGAGGTATATTTATTCCTCCCAGGATTCCAACTGAAAAGTCAGTCCCGCCTTTTAACGGAGATGACTGAGAAAATGATAATGAGGTCAGGCAGACCAAAACAAACAAGGTTGTGGTTAGTTTTTTCATGAGTTATTTTTAAATATGGTTAACAGTAAAACATGTTTAATTAAAGAAGAACAAACCAAAATTATTAAATGTTTACAAAAAAGTACATTTTTTTGTTATTCTTATTAATTTTCTTGTCAGATGATATCCGATTACAGGTTTAGTTTTTGTTTTCAAATCAATTTTATATTGCTTTATGTATTCTTTCCCTAATTTAAGTATAATTTTATAACATCGATTAGAGAGAGAGGATTATTTATAATGAGTATCATGAATCATGCTAAAAACCCATTGATTTTCAAGCGGTTTACAATTTTATATTCATGATTGTCGATAATCATATTTTTTTTATCCGAATTGAAAAACCAGGGAGGAATTAATGGCTATGAAAAAAAATCCAAAAGTATCGTTACTGGAATCTGAATGGGCAGAAAACTCAGGTTCAGGCAATCTTAAACCTATTAAATTACTGAAACCCGAAACCGGCAAAGGAAAATCAGTACTCTACGCATTGAAGCAGCGCAAAACAATCCGTGAGATAAGTGACAGGAAGCTTCCGCTTCAGGTGCTTTCCAACCTTCTCTGGGCGGCATGCGGGGTAAACCGTAATAAAGGTCCGTTTGGTATTGCGGGAAGAACTGCAGCAACTGCCAGCAACTCCCAGGAAATTGATCTCTATGTTTCTTTCCAGCAAGGAATCTATTTATATGATGCCGTTAAACATAGGCTGATACCTGTTATTGCAGGCGATCACCGGAAGCTGGCTATTGGCCAGGGACAGGCAAGTTTTGGAGACAAGGCTCCTGTTCGTTTCATCTATGTTGCCGATATAAATAAGCTGGCCAATACCTCTGGTTACCAGGAACCGGGATTACAGAATCCGGAAGTTCAAAAATCATATTATTTTGTAGATACCGGAATTATCGCAGGCAATGTTTATTTATTTGCCGCCTCCCGGGGGCTGGCATCCTGGTTCCATAACTGCAATAAACAAGGTCTTTCCGCAAAACTAAATTTGCGTTCTGATCAGCGTGTGCTTTTCGGTCAGACTATAGGATATCCTGCCAAGAAATAAAGACAAAAGACAAAAGACAAAAGTAAACAATCATGATTTGGCAAAGCACAAACACCGATGAAAATTTTTAATTTGCGTTTGATATCGAATCAAACACAAATTATATGGGAAAGAGCAAAGTCGAATATGAA
>Ga0224521_1000125_pt1 | contig 25541 bp, 29 predicted proteins | sample CFST0metaG_FD_182731 | JGI IMG/M metagenome (GOLD analysis project Ga0224521, IMG submission 182731) | Peat soil microbial communities from Stordalen Mire, Sweden - C.F.S.T0 | ecosystem: Environmental > Terrestrial > Soil > Wetlands > Peat | place: Sweden: Norrbotten County, Stordalen Mire... | reverse complement strand
GCGCTTTTTGCGAAGACGAGAAAAATCCGCCGCCGCCATGTATCGGCAGCAGGCAGTATTGCGTCCGGAACAGCGGATGGTTCTCCCCCAGTCGTTCCTTTTCGCCCTCGACATAGGCCAGGTAATCCGGATTGTATTTGGCGACTTCCTGCCAGTCATAGTGGAAATGGCGTCGGAAACCGTATTTTCTTTCCATTTCCAGGTTTGTCTGCTTGACCTCTTCCAGCAAGGTAGAATCGTCCCATGTCGTGCCGTAAAGAACTGTCGTCACATTGGTCGTGCTGCCCATCGGTTTGAAATCTTTGATGGTTTGTACGCAATTGGTATATTGATTTCTATGTCCCACGTTCCATCACCGAACATATAGACTTTTACCTTTAATGCCTCCACAATAGTGCGCCAATCATCATCGGTGGCAGTATCAAGTTTACCTTGAAGTTCCTTCCGTGCCGCTTCAACAGAATCCAAATCCAGTTGAGTTTTGTCGAGTTCGGCCAGTTTTTTCTTCTGTTTTGACACCTCTTGGTCTAACCACATTCTACGCGTCAATAGGGATTTTTGCTCATCCTTAAAAGCCTGCTCGCTTAAGAGTCTTAATGCTTTTTTCTCGTGGATAATATTCTCTCGTATTTGTTTTTCCAAATCGGCTACTGATTGAGTAAGGTTTAACTTGGTTCTTTCCGCGTCTTTTATGTTGCTGACAGCTTCGGTCATATAAATATCAGGGTGTTCCAGAAAATTACGGACTTTGACTTTAACAGCATCATCAAGTTTTTGGCACGATATATGTTTAGCTTGGCATCTCTTTCCGTATAATTGCGCCCAGGCACCTTGACAGACATATCCAGGCACATAACGAGTTCTTTGCACACCATAATATGTCCTGTGGCATATTTGGCATTCAATCAAACCGCGCAGAAGATAATTACCTTTTGCATTTCTTTTCGCGTACTGCTTGTTAAGTGCCAATCTATCCCTAACGATGTTATATTGAGCCATTGAAACAACAGGTTGGGTGACAAGGCCATCAAGAAACGTCCATTGTTCAGGTGGTCTTTCTTTGGCACTTGTTTTCCCGAATGTGTTTTTTCGCCGTTTCTTTGGCGTTCCTGCCTCATATCTTAAAGCAGCAACCCTACCTGCATATGCTGGATTTTTTAATATTGTACTCACCGAAGATGGGGACCAAAAAGATCTTCCATGCGAGGTTAGTATACCTCTTGAAGTTAGTTCCTTACATATCGTCTTCAGACGAACCCCTTTTAAAGCCATATCCCAAATAATGCGGGCATTGTCAAGAAATTCGTTAGGAACGAGTTTATTATCAATCCAATCGTATCCATACGGCGATTTCATCGTTGAAGGTAGTCCTTTTTTCTTAACCCTATCTTCTAATCCCTGTTTAGCCCCTGATTGTGCCCTCAAAACACTACGCTCCTTTCCTAGGGCGAGAGCTAACTCCACCAATTGTCCTTCTGGTTCGCTGATAAAAGGCGCACCCTGGCAAACAATCGGTTCAACATGATTATCTTTACATTCAGAAAGAAACAATAACCGCTGAAGACTTACTGCTTCTATACGGTCGCGATCGAGAAACCCCACCGCGTTAATCTTTTGGGTTCTGATGAGTTGTTTTAGTGTCCGAAATTCTGGGCATGATTCCAAGTCGAGAGACGTCCAGACCACCTTAAAGATGTATTCATGAGGAATTGTAAACCCCTGATCAATCAGGCGCTTTTTTACCCTTTCGACCTGTCCATCAGGTGAAAGTTCCTGTTGCCCAACAGAACTCACCCTTGCCCAAACCGCTGCAATTTTATTTCCCATTGTTGTCTCCGTCATTATGAAATAGTAAATCTATCACGTGTTTATATTCGTCTTGCCCTATTTCTGCATACCTAACAATCGGCTGATCAGTGGATATCCCTAGAGACTTTCTAACGAACTGGACATCATAATCAAATCCGATCGGGTCAAATGTTATCTCACCAGTCTTAGAATCAATTTTTTTCGAAACATACCCTAATTCAAAAGCAATTTCCAACCAGTGGGTGTTATTACCAAATCTTTTTACTGAGAGATCCTGCCACCATTTCAGAAAATAAGGTGAAGGCTCAATTGTTTTTTCAGTCTCCACCCAAACTTCATTTGGTTCTACTTCACAGTTATTTTCCTTTTTCTTTTTCATGTGATTAATCCTCCTTAATTAAATTGTGCCAATCCCATCCGTTCCCAATACCGAGGAAAAACAAAAAGGCAAATTTCAACCATCCAATAAATCCCCTCTTGGCCATATATCGGTTTCCTATTTCTGTCATAAGTCGTATCGTCTGGAAGAGTACCAATCAATCTGCAAACCTCTTTAATTTCTTCATCGGTCATTTCGGCATTTGAATGGTAGATATCCAATACCAATTTCATTATTTCGACAAGAGAATTTACTTCAAAATGCATATCAAATTCTTGTATAATTTCCCAATAGCCCATCAATACTCCTCAGGAAACAGCACCGTGGTAACAGAACGGTCTGCTTCCGTGATAATCCATACCTTTGAATCCCTTTTGCCATGTTGTATATACGCAGAGAACAACCTACCTCCCTCTTGTAGGGCTAGGTCGTTTCTACGCTTGTCTTCAACATCTAGCTCACCCCAATCACCATTGCAATGTCGCGCAAGACTATCCGTCACGAATTTTGCAAATTGGGCATTGTCTGCAACACAATCATTAATGTAGCGAGTCCACACAAGTCTCCCGGGTGTGAATTTCATTTTTACCTCTCCTAATAGCAATCGTATTGAACAAACTCTTGGTCGTTGGTCTTAGCCCATGCAATATCCTTTTTCAGATTAGCAACGGTATCAGCATCAAGTTCCAATTCAACTGACATAGACACTGCCTTCTCTAAAATTTCAATGGAAACCTCACTTACCCCTGAACCATCGTCAGATAACCTGCTGAAAAAGTTCGCTTCTTCATCAAGAAAGTCCATAAGCTTTCTATCGTGCCATAGATTGAAGCTGTTGTAGCTTTCCTCTACTTTTATTTCGATGATTCGATTAGCTGAAATGCTCATTAAAATATCCTCCCTCAAAATAATTACGGGAAAGGGTACCGATGACTTATCGCCACCGATACCCTAATCCCAACAATTGATATTTGTTAGACTTTGGTTTCTTCAGGTTTCACTTCAACAAACCTGTTAGGGTAAGCTCGGAACAGATTGTAGCAACCGAAGCTGTTCTTGGCCGGCTCGGAACCAAATACCCCTTGCTTGACTAAATCTTCGAGTTCACCTGCTTTCAGAAGCGATTGATAGACGTTGTTTTTCGATGGGTATATCTTGCCTGTTTTTGTGTCCTGAATCTGCACCTTGCCGTTGCTCAGTGGTGGATTCCGCTGTCGCACAGGTAGTGCCATCAATAACTTGATTTGTATTACCTGTTGGTCAACGACTTTACGAAGCTCTTCAAGTTCTGCATGAAGCGAAACGAGTGTTACGGGTTTCGCTTTAATGTGGGGAATAGGTGTCAGTTCAACATGTTCGGCATCGGCTGATTTTTCGGGTTCGGCCTCTTTCACTTGTTCCACAGGTTCAACCTTGGGTTCTGTTTCTACTACAGGTTCGGGTTCAGCAGGTTGTTCGATTGGTTCAGGTTCTGTCTCATGTACTTCTTCAATCTGAATAGTTGGCACATCATCCTGTGGTGTAGGGTCAATCGGTTGCTCTACAACTGGTTCTACTTTTGCGGTGCTGGTTGGTTTCTTTTTCTTGCTGCTCATGTGTAACTCCTTATTGATTATTTAATCTATTTTAATCATATATTGAATAATCAATAAAACAAATAAATATTTGATTATCCGAATAATTAGTTTTATTGTTTTTGTGTTTAAATTTAAAAATTTAATAATTAAAAACATTACTGACCCGAAACACATTTAATATTTTTAACTACCGAAATTTTGCAACCTAGTTAATTACAGCAGCCAATTGACACGTTGCCACAAATTTAAATTGCAGTTTAATGAGTTTAAAATTTAATAACCTTTTCTTTACGACATAAACCGGCCGTCTTCCTTGAATTTGCCTTTTCCACATTTTGGACAACGGAAACCTTTCAGGTCATCGAACAACTCTGCGCCGCATTTAGGGCAGACAATTTCAAAATCTTTATTTTCTGATTTCAGGTTGTTCCAATATTCCATGAATGCTGCTATTGGGCCGTTTTGAGGGTGATCAAACTGGAGAACTACTGCCTCGCGTAATGATTGACATTTCGAGCAGTACCACTCAACTGTAAAACCGTTTATGCCACTTTCTTTAGCTTTTTCAGACCGGCCGAGGTGCCCGTATCGCTGACGTTGACCGAGTTTATCAACGTAGTAAAAATAGAGCCCTGAAGTAGTGACAGAATACTTACACTTGTTGCATTTCCAGATATAACCATCAGGCATGATAAACCTCCTAAATATTTTTATTTTTGCGCTAATTAATAATACACGTAAACGTGTAAAAAGCAAACAGTTTTTTTCTTTTCCTTCCTTAACCGAACTAACTAACGTTTTTATATTAAGAGAATTATTAATCAAATTTATATATTTACTAAAATAACAATAGTTCAGTTATTTTAGTTATTTCAATTTCAAACCTACCCACTCATGTATTCCCCAATCATCCTGTCTCTCACTAACGATGTCTAAACTCTTAAGTCTTGCACCGAACTGATTCTTACCCGGTGCAGGTCGTTTCAACTCTTGGCAAAAACTGACAAAAGCCTGGTACATATTTTCTTTTGAGATATAGCTGTCGCTGACCTCAGTGCATCGTTCTTTGATGAATACCAATGCCGGGTCAGTTTTAAGAAGATATTCTCGCCTGACTTCATCAATCGTTCTGAAGTAAGAAAATTCCCCTTTTGTTTGCACGTCCTTGAGATGTTGCAATGCCAGGTTTAACAAACCACTCAACTCTTCTTCTGTGGTTAACTTAGCAAGGAGGTTCTTGTCGGCATCGGTTCCTGTGAATTGGTTTGGAAAGTCGATTAGCATTAGCCTTCTCCATATTGCAAGATTGTCTTCCGGCAAAGATGGCAGTTGATTCATAGAGAATATCAATTTGGCCTTGTTAACGAACGAAAACGGGTCTTGAAACTTCCTTTCTGCTTGCATTGCATCACCCCCTGTCAGCATTTTTATTGGGGCAACATCTTTTATTCCTTTAGCTGGCAGATCACCAAAGATGTTTACCAACTTGTTGTACAGTTCTGCCATGCTGAACTTATTTTCAGTAAGCTGGTGCAAAGATACCGAACTGCAATTATCAGGTCCGATAAATGCCCTGAGGAGTTCTAAAAAGGTACTTTTACCGTTAGCACCACTCCCCAGCATCATCACCAATTTCTGCATACCACTGTCTGCATCCAAGCACCATCCGATGATTTCAAGAAGTAAGGGGACATCTTCCGGCTTAACTATTTCATTCAGAAACTTTGTTATTGCCGGGCATTGAGCATCTTTGTTGTAAATTATTGGTACCGCGATTGTTGCACGAAATTCTTTGCTGTGGGTAAGTACAAATTGATCTGTTAAATCTAAAGTCCCATTCTTCAATGTCAGAAAAGCCGGGAACCTGTTGAAATCTTTTCTTTGTTTATAGGTCAACCTTTGGATGTGGCCGGTAACCTCACTTACGTAATGAGATGTGCATTTGGAAGATAAGCCCAGGTGTGCCATTTGTGACTCGACTTTTTGCTGAATGAGCTCCTCGCCATTTTGTTTATAGATGCCGGAGGATTTATCATAGTACAACACTTCGTGGGTATCAGAGTATGTTAGAAAAGTTGTGTTGCCCATGATTAGTGCAGCCATCTTATCGTGAGAAAACTCCCTTTCTTCAGAAGAATCGCTGTTGGTATTCGGTAATTGTTTTGTCATTGATTAACTCCTTTTATTTAATGTCTTTTTATTTTTACTGTGGGCGTAGTGGGCACCCATCGCTGAGTGCCCACTCTACCTTAGTCGATTAACTAATCGCTTTTTATCGGATGCCCCGATTCGTCGTACTGTGATTTCAGCCACCCAACTTGATAATCTGTTGGCGAAATTCCGTGCCTCGTGCAACATTCAATATAGATATTTTCGTCAATTGTTTCCCAAACATAACCCTTCCAGTCACGCCGGTAAAATGCAGCCTTATTTGTTGCACAGTCGTCGAGAAAAGCAACCAAGCGGATACGGAAGTCATCTGGGATTGGGGCTGGCGTGCCTTCAAATCTGCCTTTGGGGAATGCATATTCCTTTAAAACAGGATTGTAGAGCAAAATATAGAGGCCATCTAGAAAGTGATAGTCAAACGGTCCCATTGAAGAGAAGTTGGTATACTCACTCATCAAACGGATGAATGTACCAAATGTTCTGAAGAAGTGACTGTCATCTTTTCTCTTGGCCATTTCTTCAGGAGTTAATGTTTCACTCAATTTCTTAGTCATTGTATTGCCTGCCTTTATTATTGGGGGAACTTTTAAATTCCGGGAAGTTCTCCCCTTTTTCTGCCAGCACCCCGGTAAGCTGGCTTATTGTTTTCTCTTGGCTGCCGAGACCTATACTTGCGGTTTAATTCTCCCTGCCCTAGAATGTGATTGAATTCAATACAACTTAATAGTAAGGTGAGTTATTAAAAACCACGATTGGTTCAAGCTGGGATTATTCCTTGTTTGTCCCAGTGTGTCCCGATAATCCCATGGTGCTCAGAAGGAGATTAATTGATGGAACAAAAGAAAGAAGACTTAATCCCTCTAAAAGAGGCCGCGGAAATAGTTAAACTTTTGCCGGATACTCTACGTAGATACGCTCAAAAGGGAAAAATAGAAGGAGAAAAGCCTAGTGGACGGTGGTATTTTCGAAGAGAAGTGTTAGAGGCTATAAAGAAAACTTCTCCCCCGACTAAGAAACCAGTTTTACCACCAAAAGATACTGAAATTGTGCAAAAGCAACTGGAAGATTTGACAATAATTGCAAAAACTTTTTCTCAAACTAATAATCTGCGGTTGAAGCAAATAAATATTCGCCCTGACACGAATCATCCTGACAACCTTGCCGAATGTGCAAAATTATTGGTTAAAATATTGAGATTCTATCATGAATATTGGGCTGAAGACTCCACAATTGAAGATATACTGACTGATCTCGATGACTTCGATGCAATCGAGTTTTTCAACAACAAATTAACTCAAGGTCTTCTTGTCCACTTATCCCAATCTAAAGAATTCCCAGAGCTAAAGGTTTTACATTGCTGGTTTGATCTTGAGGTTGGTAAAATCACTGAAACTTTCTTGAATCTGATATCATTGAAAGCTGCATTGAAGCAATTTGAAGGTGAATGTGATTTGTGTCGGGCGAAACCTGGTCCAAAAAAGAAAGGTGGCTTGAAACTAAAATAACTGAACTATTTGTATTATAGTAAATATATAAATTTGATAAATTGTTCTCTTAATATAAAAACGTTAGTTGTTTTGGTTGCCTCAATTTCATGGATGTGAGGCGTACTCGCAGGTAAATTCATCAAACCTCTTGACAAAAATACTTAATGAAGTTACAATGTTACATAGTTACTAATGACTATTCAAATACTAGGAAAGGAGGAAATAATGTCGTCAGTGATACGTATAGATGATGAGGTGATGAATGCTCTTAAAAACCGAGCAATTGATTTTGGTCTAGTTTTTGAACCCCCTAATGCTACCTTGAGAAAAATATTGAATTTAGATACAAAAGAAACAACCGCAGAAACAAATCAAGACAATATGGAAAATGTAAACCGACAATTAGTGAATAGAAAGAATTTTGTCGACAGTCGGAAGAACGATTGGCCTATGGATCTCATGAATTGTATAAGACGATTGCATAAACCAGTATTCTCTCTTGATGAAGTTTATGAGTTTGAAGAAGAATTACAATCAAAGTACCCTAAAAACCACCATATTCGGGACACTATAAGGGCAACACTTCAAACCCTTAGGAACCAAAATGTATTAGATTTTATGGAACCAGGGGAATACAGAATTAAAAATGATTAGCGAAATATAACAAGATGGATGGCTTGAAACTGAAATAACTGAACTATTGTTATTTTAGTAAATATATAAAGTTGATAAATTGTTCTCTTAATATAAAAACATTAGTTAGTTCAGTTGTGGTTTGAGAGATAAACACGCCAATATCGAACCATAGCTAAAGAAGTTTACTCTGGGAAAACTCCATTGAGAAACATTTGTAAATCATGCCGAATCGTTTGTGTTACAGATTGATCTGGTTCCCAACCGAAAAGCCAAAACAGGTTTATGCAGGCTTTTAATGCCTCATCTAATAAATTAGTTTCTCTCTTAATGAATAACTTATATTTCCACTCATTTTCACCTTTACAACGGTAATCTCTAATAAATCCCATCCGGCTAGGCATACTCATAATTAGTGATCTATGAAGTAGTCCGCTCCAAACATATTGAAACATTAAAGACCGAAGTGATTTTTCTTTATTAAGAATGTTATGAGCAAATATTAATGGTCTTACAATATCCATTAACACCCAGGAATAATTCAAAGTATTTATCAACGGAGTTTCGTTTAAAGAATTTGTATAAAAGTTTTCTGGCATTAAACTCCGGCTAGCAAAATAAAGCCCGTCATTCATCTGCCAGAAATTAAATGATGTTGTAAAAAATGGTAACGGAGACATATCAAGACACTGAATAGCATTTTTAAGTCTCGTTTCCCTTGCACCTGATAGGCTTTCGAATGGAAAATCCAGCCCTCCAAAATTTACTAGTTTTACTCTACAATCTTGAATAATAGGAAGAATCTCATTTCTCTCGATTTTTATAATTTGAGGGTCATCGGGAGCGATTTGCACGTCTTTATATCCGAAACTTGGATTTAGTCCATGTTTAAAAACTAAATCGGAGAAACTAGCTTCCTGTAGGTCAAATTCTGTTGATCTAAAGACGCGAAGCAATTTCTTTTGGGTATCATCCAAGTTTAGTTTGTCGGATTGATAAGACGCCGTTGGCACTGTATTTCTTAATTGCTGATTTTCAAAAGGTTCAATCGATTTATTTTGAATAATCAAGGCTGGGTTAATAATATCCCATAATTGATCTACCACTCTCTCAAAACCATCACTTGTTTTTGCAGCTAGTTTATCAGCTAGAATTGGGGAATGATTGGTCACTTCTTCACGAGATACCTTAAACCAAACTGGTAAAATAACTTTCCGACCATTTTGCTCAAGTGCTATTAACCCATCCAATTCTTTTTGCGCCCATTCTTTTTTAAAAAATGCCGGGCTCAGAACTACAATGCCGTAACGTGATTTTGTCAGGCCTTTGTCTATTGACCTTCGTAAACTATCCCCAATTTTGAGAGTGAATTCATCATACCAGACGCGAGCACCTTTTTTTCTAAGCGACTCTGCCAATGCTCGAACGAATATATCTTTATCCTCGAAAGCGTGAGTAATAAACGCGTCCCATTGCATTTCATGATCAATCGATTGTGTGGTATCTAGTTCAATTTTGATTTCTTCTACCTTATGTGAGGTTCCACTTTTATCTGCATTCATAGTTTCTAGTAGGGCCTTACCCAAACCAGTTAACTTAGGTACAGTAAGTGTTAAAGTTTTGTTGCACTTAACTGCACCTTGACTCTCAAGAATATCCACTTGATCTTTAATGTCTTCTCTTGACACTTCAAGGTCATTGGCTATAACACCTAATTCTAGCGAACCAAATGCAGGGGTTCGTTCTATCTTCTGAAGATAAATTAGGATATCAAACCTGAGTTGTTTTCCGCTTCGTTTACTTGTCATGATAATGATTATTATACTACCTTTTTGTTGAATATTGTGAATTCAAATTATTCTTATATTTCAAAAACTTAAAAAACTTGTTTTACACTCAAAAACAACAATTTTTACATTTAAAAACATACAGGCCCTCAACTTAAATAAACTTTTAACAAAAATATTTTCCCCTCGGCGTAAAAATTCTGATGCGGATTGGTTGGGGATTATTTAAAACAAGAACGTTCGCCATCTTAAATTTCCATGCTTAACCGATGACTGACGGCGAACATATGAGAAGTGGTTACTTTTCTTTGAGAAGCCACCCCACTGTCACTTTAAGCGCCTTAGCTATTTTTGGTAATTCATAATCATAAACTGGCCGTGTGCCATTCTCTATCTTTGAAATAATAGATTGATCTGCCTTCATTTTGAAGTCCAAATGATATGTTTCCCCAGCACCTCGTTACTTAAAGTGCTTCAGTTAAATCGCCAAACTGTAAGTTCGACTTCGACGCACTAAAACAGCTCAGAATTTCTAATTTGACGACGATATTCCATTTCCAACTGCTCTAGTTCATCTTCTAGTTCTTCAATATGGCGATCGGCTTCATGCTTCGAATATGGAAAAACAATTCTTTGTTCCTCATAATAATCTATTTTACGTCTGATTTCTAATCTTTTTCTCCGATATTCATTTGAACCCATCATTGCGATAGCTCCTATTATCTTTCTATTTTTTACCTATAGGATACTATTATGAATAATTAATGTCAAGATAATTAATCTGGATTAGCTTAACTATTAATGAGCTCCAAACTCCCATAGCTTTTTCTTGTTAACTTGATTATTGTAAGCAATTATAAATTCAAGTTTGAAGCTATTTGATTGACAGCTTTCCGGTAATATTTATCGATGAAGGGAAATGGTTATTTATCGTTGAAAAGCGACCTCTCCGATACACTCAATGCTCCTTATCAGTCTTTACAATCTTATGTGCTTGGTTTATCATGTAGTCAATTATTCTAAATGCCCTAAAGGTTTAATAAGATGACAAGATGTGATAGCCACCGAATAAAATGCCCCCTCTGTGGTAGCAAGATAACGATTATTTTATATGACACGATTAACGCCACCCTAAGTCCTAAAAAACGAGAGGAACTGTTGCAAGGGAAAATCAATGTGGTCGAGTGCCCAGCCTGTAAAAAGACATTCAAGGTAAGTAAGTCACTACTTTATCATGATATGGAAAGGAATTTTATGGTCTGGTACTATCCTTTTGAAAGCATTAAACATCGGAATTTTTTTGATGTATTTTCAATAGACGGGCACCTGAATGACGACCCAGCTTTGGCAGAAGAAGATATACCGGAATACACGAAAAATGTGCACTATGTATTTAGCATGGATGAAATGATTAGATATATTCTGTTCAGGGAAAAATTAGCTAAGGTAAAAGATAAACTGGCTAAAAAAGAAGTCTAATAGATGAAAACCTTAGGCATAGTATTAGTCATTGCGGGTATTATAGGGCTACTTGTTGGCGGTGGTTTATATCTGTTTATGACAAAAACGGTTGAAATTACCACAGTGCCAATAACAATCGAAAAAGCAACTTACTACACTGGTCAAACTTCAGCAGGTTTTTTAGGTCCTAAGGAAGCTTATTACTCACAAATCCAAGTCGAACCTACGGTTACCGCACAACCTAATACAGACTATCTCATCACAACAAACAATGGTATAACTGCACAGACATATTCGGTATCGTGGAATCAAGCCGAACTTGCAATATCAAAGCTAAAAACAATTACTGACAGAATTTCCCAAGATGCCATCACAGGCTTGCACCAGAAATCGCAGTATACAGTAAATATCAGCGAAAAGGTAGCTCAGCACGAGGTAATATTTATCATACCCGGAATATTATTTTTTGTGTTAGGGGCAATTTTGTGGGTAATGTCGATGGGCAAAGAGCCCGTAACAATGGAACATAACCAAAAAGAACAATCCACCAAACCTATTTTTGAACCAAACAGGAGTTTGCTGGAAAAGGGAAAAAACATGTCAGAAAAGATTTTAGGGCCTAGTGAGTTGGAGAAAATTGCTAAGGAATATGTCCAATATAAAGAAAACATATCAGATGTTGAAATCATTGGTACTAAGTCATCCTTAATAGAAACATTGCCAATCCATATATTGGAAGGAAGCGCGAAAAAGCATAGTATGAGTTCAAACTTTCATGATGCCATAATAGCAGAGTGTTCTTTCAGACTATGGATTTCTGTAAAAGATGGCAAGGTAATAGATTACCAGCCTGGCGAATGGGTGAAAAAGAATGTAGAGCAAACATCAACTTCTTATTCGAGCGAATATGTCGAATATATTGAACCAATTCAGCCCAGCAAGATCTCGCATATAAACAACCCTTGGCAGGAAAGGTTAGACAGAATGGCTGATATAAATCTTAAAAATGCGCAAGCAGAAAAAGAACGAGCTAATGCTCACTTAATTGAAGAAAAAGCAAAAAATGAAAGAGAAAAGAGGCACAAACCACTGTGGTGATTTATAATGGCTCAAACGATTTTAGATAAATTTACTGAACATGGTAAAAATAAATCAATACATGGAAACCGTTATCAATCGAACTAAACTAACCCTCGTTCAAGGTGACATCACAAAGCAAGCTACCGATGCTATCGTCAATGCTGCTAACTCAAGTCTGATGGGTGGCGGCGGTGTTGATGGCGCAATACATCGAGCCGGTGGTTCAACAATTCTTGAAGAGTGTAGGCGAATCGTATCAGCGCAGGGAAGACTACCACCTGGCAAAGCCGTCATAACTACAGGCGGGAATTTGCCGGCAAAGTATGTAATTCACACTGTTGGGCCTATTTGGAATGGTGGTAAAAGTAACGAGGCACAAATTCTCGCCAGTGCGTATAGAGAAAGTCTCAAAATTGCAGAGACGAAAAAGCTAAGTAGTATTTCATTTCCCTCTATAAGTACCGGAGCTTATCGATACCCACTAGACCAAGCAGCGAATGTGGCATTGGGAACAGTGATGTCATTTTTAAAAGAAGAAGCCGTGTCACTGAAAGAAGTCAGGTTTGTGTTGTTTGATACCAGGACATACGGGATATATCAGGAAGTGCTAAAAGATATCACACGAACTTAACTATGGAAAACCGAACTCCACATCCACTGGGTTTTCTTTTGCAGTTGCCTGAATCGTATTGAGCTTTTAGGAGTCTTCTGACATAATTACTAGACAAAGCATTTGATTTTTTATTATATGAGGGAATTATGGTGGATACAAAAGTTATTTACGATCGTAATTTTAGGATTGAGACAAGTAGACTGAAGGAAAGTTTAACTAAAGTAAAGAATAGGGATATAAAGCTGCAAGGCGAAAGATTCTGTGCCAATTGTTTCCGCTTTCAATTAATAGCCAAGTATAGCTTTAACACGATGTCCGTAATAGGATATGATGTGGGGTAAAAAGGAGAGAACCTGCTCATCCTCTGCGCCCCATCACGAGCCTCGGTTGAGCAGGGTCTCCGCTTTGCAACCTGATATTACCATACTCGTTACAACCTGGACAAGATAAACCGAAAGCGTGCCCCGACTGCGGGGGGATAATTCATAAGCACGGTACCCGTAAACGTATTGCCACGACACAAGGGGTGGATAACTGGGTGCGGGTATGGCGATTCCGCTGTTCAGCATGTGGTAAGACTTTTACTCGTCTGCCCTCATTTCTGCTTCCCTTTAAGCACTATGTGGTGAAAGAGATCGAAGGGGTAATGCGTCACCTGTGTGACGGTGGCAAACTCTCTCTGGCACCTTCAGCTGCCGAAGAAAGCACGCTGCACCGCTGGTGGAAAGAGTATAGCGCCAAGATGCAAGAATGGGCCGGGTTACTGGAGTCCAGAATATACGAGCCATCTTGCAGGGCTCCGGGCATTATTGAGCTTTCCATCCATCCCCTCAAGAGACTGGAAACGACCTTATCCCGGTTACTGCCCTTACCTCCGCGCTGGCCGGTGATGATCAAGGTACTATACTGGCTGAATACATCCCACCCACTTTGCCTTAGTAGTCCACCGGGGTATGGCATAAACTGGTGTCAAATCTTAGAAAAAGGAGTTGACAGCAGTTGAAAAAGCAAGAATTAGACCAAAGAAGGGAAGAAGCCCTGCGCCGTTACCGGATCATTGCACCGCTGGTGGAAGAAAACTTAGCCGAAAGCGAAAAGCGCAATATCCGGTGGCTGATTCGCGAGCAAGAAGGCATGTCGAGCCGGACTTTACGGAGGTATGTTGCCGCCTTTAAGAAGGGAGGGTTTGACGCGCTGTTATCCCGTGAGCGGAAAGATAAAGGGGTTTGCAAAGCGATTTCGCCTGAAGTATTGCTAATGGCAGCAGAACTAAGGCGAGAGTTGCCTGCCCGCAGTGCAGAGCGGATCCAGCAGCTCCTGGCGGGAGAAGGTTATAGCGTCGCCCGCTCGACACTGGAACGTCACTTGCGGCAGCAGGGGCTGAGCGGACGGAAGATCAAGGTCGAGCAAAAACAAGTCTTCAGCCGCCGCTTTAACCGGCAGGGGCGGAATACGTTGTGGCAGTCAGACTTAAAATACGGACCTTACATCCCCGACCCGAAGCAGCCAAATCATAAGATAAGGACGTATTTGGTCGCGATCATCGATGACGCCACCCGATTGGTAGTCCATGCCGAGTTTTATGACAGCCAGAAGCTGCCGGTGCTGGAGGATACCTTCCGCAGAGCCGTGATTAAATGCGGATTACCGGATAATCTGTATGTCGATAACGGCAAAATCTTCATATCACAGTGGTTGCGGCTGGCCTGTGCTAAACTCCGGGTCCGGCATCTGAATACCAAAGCCTACAGTCCTGAAGCCAAAGGAAAGATCGAAAGATTCAACCGGACGGTGGAAGAATTTCTGCAGGAAGCACGTTTGGAAAAACCGCAGACTCTTGAGCAGCTTAACGACCTATTCCGGGCCTGGCTGTCGGAGGGGTACAATCACCGGGTACACTCCTCGTTATCAGGGAAGAGTCCGGCTCAGGCTTTTAGCGAGGATATCAAAGCCTTGAGATTCCCCAGTCCGGAAACGCTAAGGGATGCATTACTGTGGGAAAAGACCCCGAAGGTAGATAAGAGCGGCTGTTTTTCTCTGCAAGGTCTATGTTATGAGGCCGGCGTAGAGTGGATCGGGAAAAATATCATGGTACGCTATGACCCCTTCGACCTATCTCTGGTAGAGATCTGGTACAAAGGAGAAAAGAAGAAAATGGTTTCCCCTGCCAATATCGGAGAATATAACCGCAATGTGAAAAAGCCGGTTGAGGAACTGGAAAAAGCCAGCCAGTCGAAGCTGTTACGTCTGTTTGCCAGCGAAAGCAAGAAAAGGCTGAAGCAGGAACTGGGAGCCTTCCGTCTGGGTGAAGAGGAGAATCACAATGATTCCATTTGAAGCCTTTTTCGGACTGACCGGCACCCCTTTTGCCCGGGATATTCCTGTCGACAAGTTATTGGAGACAGCAAGCAGCAAAGAATTACACGGCCGGCTCAACCATGTGGCACGGACACGTGCTTTCGGTATCTTTACCGGTGACGCTGGAACGGGAAAAACGACCGCTATCCGGAAGTTTAGCCAGGGATTGGATATAAACTGTTATCAGGTGCTCTATATTTCCGATTCCGCCCTGACACCCCGAAACTTCTATTGGGAGACCTTGCACGAGTTAGGTTACCAGCCCCGCTTCTACCGGGGTGACGCCAAACGTCAGTTACAGAAAGCACTGGCAATACTGACTGATAATGAGAAGAAAACCCCGGTAGTTATCGTGGATGAAGCCCATCTCCTCTCCCGCGAGATGCTGGAAGAGATCCGCTTCCTGCTCAATCTGCGCATGGATTCTTACAGTGCCATGAGTCTGATATTGGTAGGGCAGACAGAACTGCGGGAAACATTGAAATTACAGGTTAATAAAGCGATCTGGCAACGAGTGGATATGCGCTTCCACCTGCAGGCATTGACCAGAGAGGAAACTGCGGCCTATATCAACAAACATTTGGCAACCGTCAAGGCACCGGGTGAGATCTTTACCCATGCAGCCGTAGGGGTGATCAATGAGTATTGCGAAGGTATTCCCCGACAGGTGAATAAGTTAGCAATTGCCTGCTTGATGGCGGCAGCGGGGCAAAATCAAAAGCTGATTGATGATCATCTTGTAAGAGTCGTGATCGAAAGCGAATTTGAAGGGTAATCAAATGCCGGAGCGGAGCTCCAAACTCCGCTCCGGTCAACTAAATCAAGCTATATACTCGGACACCAAAGTTAGATTGATTGCGGACACAGAACGGGAGCGCCTACACTCTACATCACCTCCCTTTGGGGGAGATAATAGAGTTTGAGTCTGAACGTGCCGTGAGGGGATAGTTACGAAAACATAAAAAACTTGTTTTACACTCAAAAACAACAATTTATACATTTAAAACAGCTAGGCCGCTCGACCAAAATAAACTTTTATTAAAAATAGCTGGCCAACGAAATAAAATACAGACTCGGACTGATTGGGAATTATTTAAAACAAGAATGCTCGCCATCCCAAAATTCCAGGCTTAACCGATGATTGACGGCGAACATGTGATAAACAATAGGTAACTAATATTTTGAATTCACATCTGATGGGGTGTCGGATGTCAAACACATTGAGCAATGCTTATTGAATAAATCACAAAGTTAGTTGTAGAATAGGTTTAGTTATTTAGTAGATAGAGAAATTAAAAATGAAACGAATTCGGAGATTATGCTTTTCCTTAATTATTATAACCAGTATGGCAACACTTATGGGATGTGTTAATTCAACTCAACAGAATGTACAAATAGATTCATCAATCGCAAAAACAATAACAACTTCACAAACAACACCATCTATAACGATTCCATTGACATCTCCTATCCAAAGTTCTATAACCACAAGCAATGCCCCAGAATTTACAGCTAATATTGTTACAATTAATGACCCATATTATTCAAACGGTATCATATTTTATAATAGTACCTCAGCATTCCTTAGTTTTTCTTGTACCGTTAGGCAACATGATACAGATGGTAGTTTTTTGTCGGATGAAAATGTACAATCAAATTTTGTTCCACCCCATTCACACCTTGTAACTGTTTTATCTGACCTTGTTTTACATTCGCCTACAATAGTTAATTTACAACCTATTGACCCTCCAAATGGATGGCAAATATTTAGTATGAGTGTAAAAGATATTCAGACTGAATCTATTACATTATCAAATAGTAATACACCTACCCTATTTTTAGAAGGGACATTATTTAATAATTCTTCAGTGACACCAAATATTCGGATGCAAATATTAAGTAACACATCTAGCGGTAATCTAACCATAGTAGGCTTTGGTGATGTTATCTATTCAAATCCGCTTACTGGGACACAAGTCCCCGTACCACCACCAGGTGAAAGTGTTAAATTTTACACGCCATTAATACAGCCTATTCATATTGAAGATTCTACTAATGCCATTATTGACGGCGAAATTAACGTTTATGGATATTATCATTGATACAAATCTGTATTTTTGATTTTTTATTGTTCTCTTTATTTGTTCTTTCAAATTGACCCACTATCCATATTTCCCTTCTGTTGACAATAACCAAACTCAATGTTAATATTTTCCTGATTTATGTGATGATTTTGTATACAAAAATCGTCATGTCAAGTCAGGTAAAAATACCGGGTTCCGAATGAAACATTAGAATATAAAAGCTAGTCATTAAAAATTCAACAGCATAAACCGGCTATGTTAGAAAGGCATCAATTTGAAAGAAAATTGGGAAAATCACTGGAAAGATTATTATCAAATACTTCAGGTACATCAATCTGCCGAACCAGAAGTCATTACAGCTGCATATAAAAAATTGCTCGATAAATATCATCCGGACCATAACCATGGCAAAGAGCAATGGGCAACTGAAAAGTCTAAGGAAATTAATAATGCCTATGAAGTGCTTAACGACCCTATAAAACGGCGAGAATATGATGCTGAATGGCGGAAGAGAATGGCCAAAAATGATGATTCGCCGGAAGATAACAACGAAGATTTTGTTCCAAGATCCCCATATTCTCAACAACCGATAAATGAATCTAGAAATAGTTCATCTGGCCGGGGTGGGACATTATTAAAAATTGCAATACCGCTATTTATCATATCTTTGTTGTGCACTGTTTTAATATACTTCCATATTACATCCGAAAATATTTTGCCCGCTCAAGTTTTAGCGATACCTCAGTATCCACCTATGCCCACAACCACCCAACCTGTTCAAAGTATTCCTGCGTTTGTCACACTTCCATTTAACGTTAATGAAGTAATTCGAGAAGGGGGAACCCCCAATTACATTACCATCTTTGTAACTCCGAATTCGGTTACTCAATCAAACACGGAATATGGAATACAGCTAAATAATCGAAGCACTGGAACTTTTAGAGCGCAAGTAGATGCGGCATGGAGTCCGGTTGACATCCAAAACAACAAGCAATTGGCCCTCGTTGTGGAAGCAACGCAAGACGAGATAAATAGTAACCCAATAATAACGGCCTACTGGAATGGGGTAAGTTTATCAGCTCAGAGTTATGATTTTTCTGTTAATTACACATTTTCTTTAGCAATAATAAATAACTTAACAGAACAACAAACGATAGCCCAAGACAATCAGCAATTAAACCAACAATACCAACAAGAACTGGCACAATATCAGGAACAATATTCGTCTATTTCGGCACAACAGCAATCCATCAAAGCGCAACAAAATATTCTTAATAACCAATATTCTCAGAAACTTTCGAATAGAAACTCTGAGGCAAATAAAATATTATACATATTCATTCCAATTGATGTAATTCTTTTAATTGCAATTATTTATGCCGCTATAAATACGAAGTCATCTGAACGACCAAAAAAGGAATTTAAACGAGCGACAAATTCCGAAGAAGAGACATTCAAAAATAGCTCACCATTTTCGGAGCAAGGTAACTCGGCTAATAATGAACCAACCCTGGTAGAAACCATCGTAAAATATATAAAACAATTCCATCCCAATTGGCAACAGAAGAACGGAAAAACAATATTAGAGGGTGGAGAAAATGGGAACAATGCGAACTTGGCGGTTCATTTAAGAAAATATGGCTTAACTGTTGAAACTGAAGGAATTCTCAAAAATAGAAGTCGAGCAGATTTAGTAATAAATGGAGAGGTAGTTCTAGAGTGTAAACCACAACTCAAATCTACGGATACCCTTCATACACTCGCCGGTGAAGTAAAAAGAGCGAGAAAATTATTGAGTTACAAGGTGTTGGCGCTAATTTATGGAGATGCCCGTAACGACCTTTACAAAGAACTCTGCGATGAGATTGGTGAAAGTAATGTTATTTTATTAGGTGAATTAAGAGACAATTAGCTACACACACATAAAAATGCTCACTTTTAACACTAATTGCTATATTTACACAAAATACACAATAACCTTATATAGGTTGGGATTATCTTAAAACTGGTAACCTATTATTGTGTCATCCCCTCTTCAACTCACGGAACTCTATTCCAAAATCGTATTGTTAACAGTGCACTTTCGCAGGTAACTCAATCACAAACTTAATTGTCAATTGTTCTGACTTACAACTAGGTTAAACCCCTGTCGCCAAAACATCCTTAATATGGCAAACAATTAGCGATTTTATTTATTTCAGTTTGACTCTAATCATTGCCATTATTTGTCCATCTTTAATTAGAAGATTGAGTTCGATGTTTATTCAATACTTCCTGGCAAATCCTTTTAATTTCATCGTCCGGTAATTCAGATGTGGTATTTGATTCCGGGTCGGGTATCAGTTTATTGTCAGTTGAATCTGTTTTAGGTTCTAATTCCAGTTCATTCAGAATGATATCAAGTAATCCGGCCTCATCGATATTCCAGTGTAGCCACTTCTTACCCCTTTCACTGATGCTATATTCCCATACTGGCCGGTGTTGACCTACCAGTCCCCGGGCCCGGCGTAGGAGAATCCCATCATGTACGTGGTTATGTTTATCGACATGCTTCTTTGCCCATAGTCCACAATGCGATCTCATTGTCCCATTACTTTTAAACTTACATAGTTCTGCCAGTTCGGTTGTAGTGTGCCAGGTACCCATAAACCTTAATAAAACTAACACCTTGCTTTTCACCCTATCATGCCGATTGTTAACATTTGCTCGGTAATATTTTCCCATTTTCATAGGCCTGACAACCTCTTTATAAATAGTAACGTTAAATGGTAGCAGAACTATTGAAAAATATCTTAATTTTGGGGTTCATTTTTCGTTCTTTGTTTAAGTTTTAAAAGTTGGTCAACCTCTTCCGTTGCCTGGTGGTCACCGAGGTTCTGACGGAAGACGGCGAATGTTCCCCGGAACATTATCGAAGAGCGATAAATGGCATAAGAAATAGCCGCGTAATCTTTGTTGTCTTTAGCCGGTTGCCCAGTAACTCGCTCAATCAATTCGTTACGGTCCATTAGTTTAGTCGGCGTATCTTCATGGTCAGTAGTGGATTCTCGGATGGCCTTGAGTGCCCGCTCTAAAGGTTGGTCAAAACTTCCAGCCCATTTGATAGTTTGTCCTGTTGGGTAACTTTTAGGACCTGCAATCCCAAACATGGGGAAATAAACGGGCTCAACATCGCCAGCATCTTCCAACATGAAGGAAAAGTTGTGTCTTGTCCGGCTGTCAACCCAAAGACCATTAAAAGCTAACCGTATCAACGTCAACCAGTTCACCCCGGGGGCTCCATAATCAATTCTTGTAGAGCCATAGACCGTAATCATTTCCATTGCTTTGGGGAGCAGAGCATTGCCCCGTTCCAATAGTTCCGCGTACATCTTTTTCCTATCTTCTAATTGCGTCATTTTTAATCTTCCATCCCCTTTATCGTTTCGTTTTAAAAATTCCTTTCCTCTTCAGTCTGCCGGTGAGCCGTGGTTCCAGCCCACCAGCCGACTATTATGACTATTATAATGGCGCCAGATGGAGGATCCGGCAACGGATATATTCTCATGTCAAGACTCCATTGCCTTGCGTAAATCCGATTCCTGCGGCTGATAATATCCTTGTGTCACGGCTAAAGAAGAATGACCGACTAACTGAGTGAGTACCAGCGGATGTGTCCCCTTTGACACCTGATAATAAATAAAGCCATGCCGGAACATATGCGGGTGAATCTGCTGCCAATAATCAATCCCGGCGTCTTTGGCTGCCTGGCGTAACTGGTAACGGTAAGAATTATCGTGACCGGGGAATAGTTTATCGTTCGGTTGCAATCGGGCCGCTTGGTAATAGTCTTTTAATGTCCGGCCCAGCTCTGCGGGTATCGGTAATCGTTCTGTATGGGTGTTATCGCCTTTTTTCTCACGGGTAATTATTAAAATGGGTCCGTCCATGCTGTCAATAACATCCTTTACCCGGATCGCCAGCACTTCATTGATTCGTAAGCCGGTATACCAGAGTACCTTAAAGCAATTCCGATACTTAGGCCCGCCGCTGCACTTGTCGATTATTGACAGTGCTTCCGATTGGCTGACGTGTTCGTATACTTTCGGTTTCGGTTTCCAGATTGTTAAGGCGTTTCCGTATGACATTTCGTTTTATCCCCTTTATAACTTAGTAATAGAAAAATACAAAATTCCAATGCATTGATTGAACGATTAGTCTTAAACACTTCGCCAAATGTTTGGCTAGGTGGTTAATTTTTGTAACTTTCTTTCGTTTCTACAAAAGACCGCTGCCGCTAAAATGCGGTAATTAGCAGTTTCTTTCATTTCGATTACTATCATTCCCTTTCTTTGTTCATTATTTCTTAAGAAATAATTATTAGAGTTGCAGCAACCAGCGGGCATCAAACAACGGTTACCACATCTTGAACACAATACATTTTCATAATGCTTTATCCTAACCGCTCTTTCCAAAAAGACTCAGTAATCCCGCTAAAGATTCTGTCAGATTGGTCCCAGTGACCAGCTGCAAGATCGAGTTCATACAGCCCTCCAATGCGAAAGTAAAAGTTTGCCAGGGTTCGCCTTTCTTCTTCGGAAGGTCGTCGAGTTTCTCTAGGTTTTTATTCTGTGTCGGTTTCTCCTTTCATCTACACTCTCACCTGTGCGAATCATCCTTCTCACTCTCCACTCCTGAGACATAAAAAACAGGACTCAATCTAAGCAATAATACCCAGCCTCTTATTTTTCACTCAAATCGCTACTCGTTGTTCCTCTTCGGTGAGACGTTCTTTCCAGGTGAGCCATTTAACGTCTGCCGAATCAATGACTATCTGGAGGTTGCCTTTCGGGCTGACTAACTTCTCAATATACCGCTTGGCAGTGATGACGCTACAACCGCAGACTTCAGAGCCGCTGCCGATTGCGTCCTTCATGGCGATTTTACATTTCAACCTCACTTCATCCAGAACAAATCGTCTAAAAGCTTTCTCATAGAGTGAGTTAGCCTGCATTTCAGGAGAACCTTCCGAGAAGTCCACCATCTCTCTTACCACCCGGGTGCTCAAGTGCCCTTCATTCCGCTCCCTTTCCCGCTCCTTGGCATTTTCTTCCGCACAATCCCCTCCACGCGCACCTTTAATCGTCTTCGCCCGTCTCTCCATGCTGGCGCACGGTTTATCGCATATGCTCTCGCACACAACACGCATATCCCCACCGGTGGAACCAGCCCAACCACACCCTAGCGCCAGATTGCAAGTCCTGCAAAGTAGTCTTAAATTCCATAATTCATGATTGGCCGGATTTCCGTCTTTTTCGTCTATTTCCAGCCCCACGGTTTGACCGAAACCATGTTTCCTTTCGACCTTTGAGGTTTTCGATTCATAAGGACGCCGGCACAGGGCGCATTTTTCACCATCACGATAGACTAGCGCCTGGTAGGCGTAGGTGTAGTTTTTAGTTGTCCAGCGTTGTCGTTTTGGCATGTTGGGTTTCCTCTCTATATTTAGGTAGATTGAAATAATTTCAATAAATCCGGGTTTTTATAGATATTGCCGATGATTTGCTCATTTGCCTGCCTCGTACCCGGTTCGTTTTTCACTACGGTTCTGCCTTTTTAATTGTTAATGAGCGCCAGAAGTTTTGCTTTTGGGATTAGAATTCGTTTCCCAATTTTCAATGTGGGTATAGATCCATTCCGGCATGCGGCAAATGCGGCATTGCGGCTTATTCCCAAAATTTTGGCGGCCTCGTTGACCGATACTGTTAGTTTTTCAGTTGTTACCATTTGAAGTCTCCTGGGTAAAAATGTCGCTTTCGGAAACGCCTAATACATTGGCTATATCCTTTCGAGCTTTGGGCCATGCATCTAAATGTCCGCGTTCAATAGAACTCAGATTGGTAGAAGCAATATTTGCGCGCCGTGCCAATTCCACTTGCGATAGTCCTGCTTTTTCCCGAAACTCCCTTAGTTTGTTACTGCTCATTTATTTATTCCTCCCTCCTTTTGGTTTTTAATGAATCTATTTTCGCGGGTCTAGATTTTGGGTTAAATATGTGTTTGCAAGGTGGGTTTCCAATGTACTTCTTTTAAATTTAGGCAATTCGCGCCATTGATTTATCTATCTCGTTATGGTTTTGTATCTTGTTCTTGGACTTCCACTAGCCATAGGTTCTCTGGTTTAGGAAACTCCTAGCGGAGCGAATCTTGTATATTAGTCTTCTCCTTTACCTCCTTGACACCTTATAATAAATAATCTATTATTAATCCACTTACATAATACATTGTTCTATTTAGAACGTATATTTATTCTGAATTAATCAATGTTAGTAAAATGAGGTTATGATTTGGAAATAAGGTGGAATAATTAAATGGGTAAAAGGGGCGCACCGATCAAAGTTACAGAGGCAATGCTGGTAGATGTCACAACGGAGGCCGAAAAACACCCTGACTGGACGAACCAAGAGACGATTAACTATGTAATATCCATGCATCGGCAAAAATTAAAGAAAATATTGTCGGAGCAGCACCCTAAATGGACTACTGAATATTTAAATAAGGAGCTGGATGATCGTCTTCCTGGAACGAGTGCCATTCAAAAAAAACTTCCAAAAGGTTTTAATTGGCCAATTGGTCCTGAAGATGCTCTTTGGAGTTTTAGAGACATTGCTGAATATCCTATTTCCCCCGAATCCTTGCCCACGGTGATGAGAGTTTGGGAAGACTGTCTTCACGCGTTCCCTAAACCCCTGTCGATCAGAGATGTTTGTTGGATTTCTCGAATTTATCCAATTTTTAAAGAAGGCAAACAACTTGACAATATTCCATTAATTTACGAAACAGCCCGTAGTATAGCTTTGTACGAGAGGCTCAATAAAGATAATCACCCTCTTTATTGGCCAGGTATGAGCGGCCGATGGGTTGAGGACGGTAAGTTATATCTGATTATGACAAATAATCTCCGAGGTGTTTTTAAATTTGAAATGGGGAATTACTCCGGTGATGGCCCTCTAGAGATTGAGTACCAAAGCCGTATTGATGAGAAGGATATGACATGAGAGGTAGCATTAGAGAACGCGGCAAAGGCAACTGGGAGATACAGGTTTACAGTCTGGGACAAGATGGAAAAACGCACCGACAATATGAAACGGTGCATGCTAAAAAGAAGAGCGATGTCCAGCCGCGCCTTAACCAATTACTATCTGACATGGACAAAGGAATATATAGCCCGCCAGGAAAACTCACAGTGGGTGAACTCCTTAATAGCTGGCTAACTAGCTATGCCAAGACAAATTGCGGCCCTATGACCTTTGAAGGGTATCAAAACATAGCCCAGCATCACCTTGTCCCGGCATTGGGAAATATCAAACTGAAAGAACTCCATCACCAAGCGATTGAAAAGTATTATGCCGCCGCTTGTGAGACGCTATCTCCCCGGACAGTAGCCAAACATCATCGGCTGCTGTCTCAGTCGATGAGGTGGGCGGTTCGGAAAGGATATCTCGGTCGTAACCCCTGCGAATTTGCGGACCCGCCGGCATGGAAAGGCAAGAAGATGCACACCCTGACTGCTGCGGAGTTGGGGCATCTTCTGGAAGTTGCCGAGGGCAGCCAATATTACCCCGTGATTTATATGGCCGTGTCCACCGGATTGAGACAGGCGGAGCTGCTGGGCCTCCGTTGGAGAGACCTCGACCTTGATATGATGTCGCTGTCGGTGTCGCAGGTGCTTTATAAGCGCCGGGGAATTTGCGAGTTTAAAGAGCCTAAGACCGCCCACAGCCGCCGCCGGGTTTCTATGACTCCCAAGCTGGCACTATTTCTTAAGGGATATTATGCTGACCGAGAATCCATGTATTTGCATCTGGGGAAGGGGAAGTTAAATCCTGACTGGCTTGTATTTTCGCGGGCGGACGGCAATCCGCTGGATCCGTCAATGCTCTCCCATGAATTTCACCAGGTTGTTACCCGGGCGGGACTGGAAAACTTCAGGTTTCACGATTTAAGGCACACCTTTGCCAGTCTCGCACTGCTGAAGGGAGCTAAGCCAAAGGTTATTAGCGAGGCTCTGGGACATTCTAGCGTGGCCTTTACAATGGATGTCTATTCTCATATAATGGAAAAT